>Ga0209755_10008868_pt1 | contig 10682 bp, 8 predicted proteins | sample TergutCo191P1_FD_187301 | JGI IMG/M metagenome (GOLD analysis project Ga0209755, IMG submission 187301) | Cornitermes sp. P1 segment gut microbial communities from Petit-Saut dam, French Guiana - Co191P1 (SPAdes) (version 2) | ecosystem: Host-associated > Arthropoda: Insects > Digestive system >... | reverse complement strand
TTTTCTATAAAAAATTTCGTGAAATTGTATAAGAATTAGTTTGATATACATTATATTGTGTTTGCACCGTGAAAGGCTGCTTTTACCTACCCTATGTACTCGCGTATGGCATCTTCAACTGTTAAGTTTAATGTTTTGCCGTTAGTGACTGAGTACACTGCAAACTGGCGGTGTAACGCGGGCGAAATCCGCACATTAAAAGAACCCTTATAGGCCCTCGCCTTGCCCCCTTGATAAACCAGCCGCCGAACAGGGGGTGTGGCCAGTAACGGAGCCTCGTTTGGTTTTGGGCTAACATATTAGCCAATAGTTGACAAAACCATCAATTTCGGCTAAAATATTAGCTATGGATAATAATTCTTTCAAAACACCAAAGGAACTCTCAATGCTCATAGCTGCGAATGTGCGCAGCTTTCGGAAGCGGGACAAGCTCTCCATGAGGGCGCTTGCCGATGCTTCGGGTGTGAGCTATGGCTCAATTAAGCGCTTTGAGGCCACGGGTGAGATTTCCTTGACCTCATTACTCAAGGTCGCCATCGTGCTTGACTGCACAGATACTTTTGAAGAACTTTTTGCACTGGGGGCGCCCAGGTCTATACAGGAGATAATTGATGGGCATGGATAAAATTAACTTGCTTGAAGTACGCTTCAGAGACGAACCCATCGGATTGCTTGCGCTGCATAGGGAAAGGCTTGTAGCTTTTGAATATGCTGGCAATTGTTTTGGGTTGATAGGCGGGTAAATCAGATAGCCCCCATCACAACGCACCAAGTCAGCCGTCCTCCCTCCGACGAGCCGGAGGGAGGGCGGTCTTTGAGTATTTTTAATCCGTGAGCTGCACAATGATAGTGCTAAACCGCAGTCATTACGAAAATGGAGAGGGCTGTGCCTGCCTGTGCATCCATCAGGACACTGATTTGCACCTGGGAGAAATCGTTCACCAAACCTTTAAGCTCAGCAGAGTTTATGACCTCTGTGGCTCCGTCCCTCAAATCCCTGATTAGCGTTGTGCCGGTCACACCAGCTATAATAACTTCTCCCCCATGGTGAAAAGTTAGGGAGTTGGCGGGCAGCCCGCTATCTAGCGCAAGGACATTCGAGAACACGCCGGCGGTTGCGGAGAAACCGTTTCCAAGCTGAGTTAATGCAAACCTTCCTTGATTGGCTCCTTCAAATGCGTAAAACCCTGAGGCAATGTTGCCATCAGGCGCCTCCTGAAGCGCAATTGTGCCCGGAATCGGCCAATCTGCGGGAAGCCCCCAGGAAATCGGCTGCCCATTCTGGTCAAATGCGCGGACTGTTGTGTAGGAGCCTCCATCAATTTCAGCCCAGCCCACACCGCCGGATTGAATAAATAATATCGTACCTCTTCTCGGAAGCTCAGGCTGGTTCTGATTGCCGGCTCCCGCCCCCCCAACGGGCGGTTGCGGAGGTGGAGGCGGGGGCACCGGGACAGGTGGCTCAGCCGGCGGAGGCAGTAACGCCTCAATGGCCGCTTCCATCCTTTGCAGTCGCGACTGATTAATAACACCTCTTGCAAGCAGCTCATCAAGAGCTTGCGCCATTTCGCCAATCTCATCAGAATTTAAGGCACCCTCTTCGGCCAGCATTTCAAACAGAATGCTGCCCCTCGGCCCTTCTGTAAACAGTGCCCTAAGGCTCACAACCGCCAATTCCCCACGGGTCATGGTATTGCGTGCGGCATTGAACTCACCGCCTGTAATCCCTAGGATATCTGTCAGCTCCCAAGCCGCATTCCATGCAAAGTCCCCGCCACTTATATATCCAAGGGCGCGCAGCACAAAGGTCAGATATTCAGTTGCAGTTATTTCCGCAGTAGGGTTAAACCGGCCTTGCCCAACGCCGGTTGTCAGCCCTCGCGCATAAGCAAAGGACGCAATTCTTGCATTATATTCCCCCTGCACATCCGAGAAGGGATTGGGGTAACTGCTGGCGAGTGCCGCATCGTATACGCCCAGCAGCCTTGTAAGCATGATGAGCCCCTGCATCCGCGTGGCGGTTTCGCCGAGGGCAAAGTCCGGAACACCGCCTGTTTCGCTCACGCCTCTAAACAACCCTAGCTTGTGCAGTGTTTCAGCAGCTGCAAGCTCTGCACCAGCCTGTTGCGAAGCCGAAGCCGCCGCAGGCATCACCACCATAGAGATGAGCAGCAACATTGATAGCAGCACCGCTAATGTCTTTTTTATACTTCTATTTGTTTTCATGACCTTAACCCTCCTTCATTTTCTAAACTGCCGGTTACTATTGATTTCTAATCCAACTAATTTCAGCCGTTATTGTAGCACTTTCAGATTATACCTGTATGGGAAGTTTGTCAACTGCTATATAACGCAAACCTACTTAGCACAGACAGCGTTTACAACACTTAACATACACAAACTCCCCTGGCCGAAGCCAGGGGAGTTTGATTGCGTTTAGTTGTGCGTTAGACTAGAGTGTAGCCTAGTGCAGGAAGATTGCAACTACTGGTGAGCCTGTTGCAGCTACGTCTATGAGAACTGATACGAGGCGATCCGCAGCAATGCGGCCGTCATTAAGTTGCTCAAAGAACGCTGTGCGTGTCATTGTTGCGCTTGTTACAGCGTTAACAATCAGGACACCATTTGGAACTGCTGCAATGTGAGAATCTACGTTAAGTCCACCAACAATTTGGCTAGGTCTTGCGGAGCTGACAACAATGGTGTTTGCAAGGCCGTTGACAGTTGCTATATTACCCATTGTAACTATGCCTACGTTTGAACCTAGTTCGTCATCAAGGATTCCTGTTGTTACAAGTCTACCTTGAGCATCAATTGTTGCTGCTCTGAAACCTGCGCCATCTTCTGGAAGACCGTCAGTACCGGTTACGCCTGAAAGTGCTCTGAGTTCGCGCACGCCGTCTGCGTTAGTTGTCCAGAACATGTTGTAGCCAACACCAGCAATTTCGTCCCAGCCGCGTGCTACAGCTTCTACGAAGAAGAGTGTGTCGCGGTTTAGGTCACCCATTACAGCACCGTGAACTACGAAAGCAATTACGGTTGATGCGCCAGCAGCGTTTGTTGAAATGATAGCTTCAATGGCATCCGATTGGATTGTGTGATCTCTGTTTCTCACAGTAACCGCGCCATTAGCAGGATTGATGTAGAATACTCTACCTGTATTGTCGATTTCGAATGTTCCTACATCTGTTCTTACAGCTGTTTGACCTGCTGTTACTCTGTCAGTAGAAACATTGACTAGTGAAATTGAGCTAGGTGTTGTAGTACCGGTTGTGTTCAGTGCAAGTGTTGAAACTCTTGCATTATTTACATTTGGACCAACAGCAGGAGTCGCAGATTGAACATTAGCTGCTGCGCCCTCTTGAACAATGACAGCAATGGCGCCACGTCCAATTGGAACACTAGGATCAAAACCAGGAACAGCTTGATCTAAATGTAGTGTTACGTCTACTGCAGTACCATCAGTGTAGAAACCTCTTACAAAGTTCCTGAGTTGGTTGTTTGTAAGTGTTTGTAGAAGAGCACCTTGGCTAGGCGGGGTAGTGTTGTTATTACCTGAGTTAACAATTATAACATTACGGTTGCCTTGTGCTGCGCCGTCAGCGTGTACAACGAATCCGAATTCGTCAAGGAGAAGTGTTGCTTCTGTGTTAACTACGGTAGGATGTCTGAGAGCTTGTGCGCCTGCGGAAAGGACTCTTGCTCTTCTGTATACTTCACCGCCAACTGTGATTGTACCAGTGTTGCCACCGAAGTTAACCATGAAGATACCTGCGTTGTGGATCGCTGTTACTGACTCAGGAGCCGCAACTTCGCCCACGATGAACGCGCCGCCATCCCATACAGGTCTGACAAGAAGGAAGTCATTGATTGCAAGTGCTGCTACTTCTGCATGGTTGGGGTTAAGAACGCCAACATCAATTGCATCAGCAAAGCCAAATGTAGCTGTGCGGATACCAGGTGCAGGAGTGGTTTCGCCACCGAAGTCTGGAGTTCTGGTTGTCACTGTGCGAGTTTGGCCAGAAATAGCTGTCATGCGTGAAATGTCAGTTCTGATAACTGTTACAGCGATGATGTTGTTTGTAGCATCGTCAACGAATACTTCAACTTCTACGCCGTTACCGACATGTGCTTCGATGAATGCTGCAACGTTTGCACGAGTTGGGTTAATAAGAGTGTTGCTTGTGGCTGACAATAGACCAGGGTTACCCCAGTCAGCATTGTTAAGGAATGTGAAAGGATCATCATTTGCCGCAGCAGTTGTTCTGTTTCTGTTGATGAACTGCTGTGAACCGTTAACGAAGAGATCAACACCCCAGTTGGTTCCAAGAATTTGATTGTTAACATTCACGTTGGTTTGGCCAATGTTAAGAACGTTGAGATCTGCATCAATTGCGCCACGGCCTACGTGTGCTGTGTATCTTAGTCTTGCGTCTTGTGCATATGTGCCGATTTCGATACCACGTAGTGTGAATCTGTCAGCCGGACGGCCGAATTGGTCATGTGTCAGATTCCAGTGGAGGTTAATCGGTGATGGGTTAAATACTCTTCTGAAGATTGTTTCGAGGCGTTCGCCGTCACCAGCGCCGATACCTTGAAGCAATACAGGTACATAAGCTTGTCTGTCAGCACTCCAGTTTACGAAGCGTAGACCAACATCGCTACCTCTAACATTCATTGCATTGAATGCATAGAAGAATATTTCTTCACGAGTTGCAGGAGCTGTGAAGTCGGCATCACCTTGAAGGATACGCCAGCTCATGCCGTCTACAACTGCATTTGTTTGCCATCTTGGGCCTGTGTATTCGCCGTTAACGCCGAAGCCAACTGCGCGAAGGAACATTGTTGCGATTTCTGCGCCTGTTACAGATGCAAATGGATCGAACAGGTTGTCGCCAATACCGATTACGATGCCACGCTCATGGAGGTAGCCAATCGCGCCTGATGCGAATCCTAGACCGCTTACGCCGTCAACATCGCGGAAGCCTGTTTGGCTTGCAGGAAGTGTGTCAGCTGTGATTGGGCCGAGAAGTACGCGTGCAACTACTGTTGCTGCTTCTGCACGGTTTAGTGTGCGTTGTGGTGCTATCAGACCGTCTTCGCCGCGAAGGACGTTGACTGCTGCAAGCACGTCTAGCGCCATTAGGATGTCGCGCTCCTGTGTTACGTCAGCTGCATCAGGGAAATCAGCAATGGTTGCGAATTGGTTTGCACCTGCAAACGGAACCATTGTGAGTGCCATGACGAGTACAAGTAACACAGCTAAGGATTTTTTGAGTGTTCTCATGTAACTCTCCTTTCGATTTGTGCCCAAATTTGGGACTTTTAATTTGGAAGCGCAGTGCTTCCTTTACGAAGGCATGATAGCACAGGGGGAAGGGTAACGTCAATAATATTTCCTGTAATGTAATATTACTGAAACATAAAATGTTACACTTAACACGCCAGTAGAATCGGGCCAGTCGGACACGGGCGGGTGCTCTGTGGGGAAGTGGGGCGGCCGCAGTCCTGGAACACAAGTTTAGCATGGGCTTCAAATTTCCACCAGGGTAGACGTGACTGACGGAGGCCGCTCCACTTTTTCACAGAGCACTTGCCCGTGTTCGACGGATGGTTTTAGATGCCTGACGGAAGTATAACTCCGAGTTTCGCCAGCCTATCCGCCGAAAAACAATTTGGCGGTTGTGTTTTAGCCTCAGTGATGTTATATTTATTTGATACATTATAAATGTAATATGAGAGGATAATTTACTTCATGAGAAATAAATCTGTAGCGTTGATTTTGGCACTATGCCTTGCACTGGCGCTTGCTGTACCTGCACTTGGGGCAGCGAGCTTTTCAAATTTTGAACGGATTAGAGTCTATGATAACAGCTTTGCCGATGTACCGTCAAGTGCCTGGTTTCATGACGGAGTGCGCGATGCCTACGAGCACGGCATAATGATTGGGAGGGCTGAAGGGGTTTTTGAGCCCCACGGCAGGCTCACTATAGCCGAAACATTCAGGATTGCCTCAACAATTCACAGGTTGTTCCACACCGGCTCAGATGCTTTTTCTGGAGGAACTACTTGGTATGCACCGTATGTGGACTACGCCCGCAGAAACGGCATACCTGTGAGAGCCTTCCGCAATTTCAACGCATACATAACCAGATCTGATTTCGCCGTGATAATGGCGGGCGCTTTGCCTGATGAGGCTCTGACCCCTATTAACCGAATTTCTGACGGGGGCATTCCCGACGTTATGGAACGGTTTAGCTATGGACAGTCTGTGTACATGCTTTACAGGGCGGGTGTCCTGATTGGCTCAGATGCAGAGGGCACGTTTTTTCCGGGTAGAACTATGACCCGCGCAGAGGCGGCTACTATCGTGGCAAGAATGATTGATGCCGAGTTGCGCATTCCTATGACACTTGATGTCCCGCTTACGGCAGAACAGGTGTACGAAAAGGTCTCCCCTGCCGTGTTTTTCATAGAGGTGCTGGACGCTGAGGCTGAGGTTATCAAGACAGGCAGCGGGTTTTTCATCTCTGAGTCGGGTATGGCTTTGACAAACCAGCATGTCGTTGTGGGGGCCCACGCCCTGCGCGTCACTTTGTATGATGGCGAAGTTCTCTATTCCTCCGGCCTGTTTGATGTCAACCGCCGGAACGACACCGCGCTTATTCAAATTCCAGGTAATGGCTTCCCATATCTTGAAATCTCTGATACAGCTCCGCGCACCGGCGCTACTGTATTTGCCCTCGGCAGCCCGCTTGGCTTGCAGGCTTCGTTCTCAAGAGGGATTGTTTCCCAGGCACTGCGCGAGGTAGACGGCATGACTTTCATCCAGCTTGATGCAGCAATCTCCACAGGCAGCAGCGGCGGAGCCCTTATCGATGCTTACGGACGGGCTGTGGGTGTCACCACCGCCACTATGATTGGCGCTCAGAACATAAACTTAGCTGTGCCAATTGAGCTTTTTATGGAACTTAGTGCAGAGAGTTATGATTCCTTTGATTCGCTTATAGTCGATGTGGCTTTCTTCGAAGATTTTTTCCCAGCTCCTGATTTTGGTGCTCATTTTGGCGTTAGGCCGTGGAATACGGGCCCAGGGCAAGGCGGAAGGTCTTTTTCTTACAGGGTGGAGGACTTGCCCCGTCCTGTGGAGGATGTCATTGAGGAATACATAGACTTGGTTGAGCAGAATTTATTTGAGCGGATGGGCGATATGATTGTCAGCGGCAACTTGCTCATGAGATTTTATAACCCATGGCATGATGTCATCTTGTCCTTTGGGCCAGATGTCATCGACGGGGTTGAGGTTATCACGGTAAATGTGTCATAACGGGGTTGAAGGTACATGTTAAGCGTAGTTGTCAATACAATAGCTATTTTGGCCGGCGGGGCGCTGGGGCTTCTTTTGAAAAAAGGAGTCCCTGAGCGTTTTACTAAGGCAATAATGACGGGCATGGGGCTCGTGGTGCTCTACATCGGCATTTCGGGGGCCCTACAGGGAGAGAACCCTATAATACTGGTCGTGGCAGTCGCACTAGGGGCGGCTGCGGGGACGGCTATTAGGGTAGATGACAGGCTCAACACCCTAGGGGCTTTTATCGAAAAAAAGTTTTCTAAAGGGCAGGCCGACGGAGCCCCTTCTATCGCGCAAGGATTTGTCACCAGTTCCTTGCTTTTTTGCGTTGGCGCAATGGCGATTGTGGGCTCAATTAATTCCGGCCTTACCGGAGATCATTCAATTATTTTTACCAAGTCGGCGATTGACCTTATTTCTGCGATTTTCCTCACTGTGAGTTTAGGGTTTGGGGTTTTGTTTTCGGCGGGGGCTGTGTTTGTTTATCAGGGGGCGCTGGTGCTGCTGGCGCACCTTTTGCGGCCTTTGCTGGATAGTTATTCTTTGATTGCAGAAATCACTTCGGCGGGTTCTTTAATCATTGTGGCGCTGGGATTCAATATGATTGGGGTCACAAAAATCAAAGTGGCGGATTTATTGCCGGCGGTTGTAGTTGTGCCCTTGATTTATTGGGTTGTTAATCTGTTTATAGGTTAAAACGGAATAAAATAGCCTCCCGGAGCTACTTGCTTCTAAATTCTTTTGGGGTTGTGCCTGTTTGTTTTTTGAATACGTGGCTAAAGTAGTGAAGGTCGTTGTAGCCAACTTCGTAGCCAATGTCTGTGGTTCTTAGCCCTGTTGTTTTTAGAAGTTCTTTGGCTTTTTCAATCCTAACCTTTGTCAGGTAACTGATGAAGGTTTCTCCTGTTTCTTGGGAAAATATCATACTGAAGTGGTTTGGGGAGATATTTACTTCTTTTGAAACTGAGTTGAGGGATATATCCCTGTCGGCGTAATTTTCTTTAATAAATTTTTGAGCTTTTTCTAATACCTCGCTGTATTTGGACACCACTGAGCGCCCTCGGAAGGCTACTGTTTTTTCCAAAAGCGAAGTAAGCAGGGTTTTCATACTTCCGTGATTTGAATTTTCACTCAGGTTTGCGGCTACATCAGTGTAGCCGGAGAGGACTTCTTTGGGGTCGCCACCCAAGTCCTCTATTATTTTGGAGGCTCTTAGGAGTATATCTATAAATATGTAGTAGAGAAATATCAGGGAGGTTACGGCAGATTTGTCAAAGCTGTTCAGATATTCTTCGACGAATTTCGGCACCTCTGCCGATGAGGCGTAGCGGAGTTTTTCTACTAATGGCAGGTTGTTTAGGTCGGCCAATGGGAGCTTACCGCTGGCACTTATGTTTTGCACGCTTGCGACAAGGGCTTCGACACTGGTCCTTCTGTCTTTTGTTATTTTGCCTGATATGGTTTGCAGCGCGTCTAAGAGTTGGGCTGATGTGACCGGCTTTAGCAGGTAGTCGTCAACTCCTGCCGCAATGGCCTGTTTGGCGTATTCAAACTCGTCGTGGCCACTGAGGATTATTACTTTGAGCCAGGGCATTTCCTGTCTGGCTCTGCGGGAAAGCTCAAGTCCGCCCATGAGGGGCATTTCGGCGTCCGCTATGAGGATATCAGGTATAACTTCATGCATCAGCGATAGGGCCATCTCCCCATCGGCGGCTTCGCCTGCAAGGGTGTAGCCTGAGGCTTCCCAGTCTATACTTTCCCGTATGCCTGTGCGCGTGGCTGCTTCGTCGTCAACGAGAAATACTTTATACATATTTGCGGCCATCCTTTCACTCACTTAGGCACAAATAGACCAGAAGCGGTCATAAATATTTGTGCATAAGCGGCAGTTTCGCGCAAGCGGAAGCCACTCGCACAAACACATCCCTACCCATTAGCCGGTGCAGCTTGTGATTGTAAGCACAAGTACACATATAAGAACCAGCAGTACTACAGTCTCCCTTTTCAATGCCATCCCTGTCATCCCTCCACAGAAGACGCAGGGGGCGGGTGCAGTGCTTCCTGTTTAGAAAGCACTACACCTGACCCCCCGCTTCCTTTTCGACCATAATATATGAACAAATTGTGAATGTCAATATAAAATCACCGAAAAGTTTGTATATACTCGGCTGCTGGTTTCTGTAATTCGGCCAGCCGGGATAGCACCTTGACTTGCTTTTTGTCACTGGGCGCTGGGCAAAATCTCGCTGTGCCGAAATAAATCTCCCCGCTAAGCCCGATAATGAAGTGCTCGCAACGGCTTACATGCAATTTCTCTCTATGAATTCTTTGAGATTCTTGCCTTCATATTCATTTAACGCGTCTGCTGCGGCTTTAGCCTCCTCTTCAGTTTTCCAGAAAATATGGTTATAGATGCCGTCAGCTTCATTAAGGGCTTTGAAGCTCTCATTCCACTCGGCAATGGTATATTCTTCTCCAGTTTGGATTACTAAGTACTCTTTTTGCATGATTTCTTTTCCTCTCTGTTGGTTTGGTTTGTTATCCAGCGTGTTGTTGTGTATTTGCTATATTCGCAAATTTCTTATATTGTATGTTGAGATCCATATGTACTTTTGATCACGGCTGTGTTCAACTCCTGATATCTAATATTTTACTGAAATCCTTGATTGAGAAGCCACAAAATTTCATCACATCACGGTCGAGTTCACGATGTTCATTCAGCAATGACGTATGGAACAACATTGAGGTTTCGCCACACATGTCTGCAAAAGTGCTGTCCGGATGCTCAACCCCGTATACATCACAGAGCAAGCTGATCCAAAAGGAACGGCTCTGCCCTTTTTCATATCCTTTGTCTTTCCAATCTGTTGCGAATTTCTTTGCAGCAGACCTTTGTTGCACATCGGTCATATTTGTAAACCTCTTATTTTATTGAGTTCTTATATACTTCTGATTACGGCTGTTTGGTTTTTCCGGTATTGTCATTGACAACTTACCGGAGTCAATGAGTGGTCTTAATATTGTTTTCCTAAAGTAATTATTATGAGCCATTCCAAGATATTGTTTCATTTCTTCTCTCGTCCTTGCAACTGTGCAAAATTCAACAATTGCTTTCATTCGCACATCTTGGTCATCATGGTCACTGACTTGGTCACTATCTTGGTCACCTCTACTGACCAAGTCATAATTCATATTCTTCAGGACAACATGAAATGTCGATGGTGTTGAAATGAATTTCGGTGCATCTTCCTGCGTGTATCCGTAAAGATATTCCGTCTCTTCACGTATTTTTCGCAGACCACTACCTTGGCGTTCTGAAAACTCCAAACGG
>Ga0209755_10008867_pt1 | contig 10683 bp, 7 predicted proteins | sample TergutCo191P1_FD_187301 | JGI IMG/M metagenome (GOLD analysis project Ga0209755, IMG submission 187301) | Cornitermes sp. P1 segment gut microbial communities from Petit-Saut dam, French Guiana - Co191P1 (SPAdes) (version 2) | ecosystem: Host-associated > Arthropoda: Insects > Digestive system >... | reverse complement strand
GCCTCTTGCGAACATTACCGCAGCGCAGCCGGTTTCTTCCAGCATTTGCCGCGCGTCTTCGGGAGTGTAAAGATCGCCCGAACCTGTAACGGGGACTGACAGGCGCGTCACCAAATCCGCAATATGCCGCCAATCGCTTTTTCCGCCGTAGCCCTGCGCCCGCGTTCGAGGATGCAGGCTAATCATCTGCCCCCCCGCCTCGACAGCGATACGGGCGCATTCTGCGTAGTTGAGCGAAGCGCTGTCCCACCCGGAGCGGATTTTTGCTGTTACAGGGATACCGCCCAAACTTTCACGGGAAGCACGTACAGCGGCTTCCACAACACGCCCAAGGTTAGCCGGGTTGCGCATCAACGCCGACCCCGCGCCGTTCTTTACCACCTTTGGCACTGGACAGCCGCAGTTGATATCCAGCGCGTCAGGTTTAAGAGGCGCTAAAAGAGAAGCGGCTTTGTAGATTGATTCGCTCTCCCCGCCAAAGAGCTGTATTGCGTAGTGTTTTTCGTTCTCACCGCGTTTAACAAGATTTGCGGAGATGATGTTAGGAGAGGAGAATATTTCTGAAGACTTCTCGCAGAGGCGCGGAGGCGCGGAGAGCGAGTCGTTGTTTGAAATATTATTTTTCTCAACATTTATATTTTTTTGTCCGCAATTTTTAATTTTGAAATTTTCTTCTTCCTCCGTGCCTTTGTGCCTTTGTGTGAGCTTATTATCCATAAGCCCGTACCGTCCGAAGTTGCGATATAGGGCTTCCGCGGAGACTAGTTCTGTAAATGAAAAGCATGAGCCCTCTTCGGCGCAGATGGAGCGGAAGGCGCGATCTGTGTAGCCTGCGACAGGGGCGAGAAAGAGATTGCCGGGCAGTTCAAGAGAGCCGATTTTTATGGGGCGGTATAGGTTCATAAGATATCTTTTTATGCCTCCAATTGGCTAATTTTTTTCAATTATTTATTTTTAGCCAATCGCAACTCCTTATCCTGTAAGGATTTAGTAAAAGCCTATTGGCTAAAAGATTGGCTAAATTATTTTTTTATTTGTGATTTAGCCAATACCCAATTTGCTATACGTTTGTTTGAAGTATCAGTTATTATTTCTCCCTCCATTTTTAGCGCCCATAATAGGTTTTTAATTTTTGCTTCTTTTTGTTTATTATCTAAAATTTCCGGTAATTTTTTAAAAAGCAACCTTTTAATTTGTGCTTTTGAAGCCTTTTTATATGTCAAAAGATACTCTAAAATCCATTTTTTGTAGGCTTCGTCATCAAAGCCCTTGTTGCGAATGTATTCTTGTTCAGTCTCAATAATAGCGGCTATATTAGCAGCAAGATAAATATTTGGCGATCTTCCTTCAATAATTTTTAAATCTCTAAGATGTTTTATCGCATCTTTTTCCAGCGGAAACTTTTTTTGAACCTTGTCTACCAGAAAAACCGTCTCAAGATCAAGATCCTGATTATCAAATAGAATCTTTGCATATTTGATATCTAAAACCTTGCCATAAACAGTAACTGCTACTTTTCCGTGAACTGAAGTATCATAATCAGGCAAAGGAAAATACTTCCTTTTTTGGATATTAAAAATCGTACGAATACCCATGGACACAGTATCAATCATGTTAAAATTTACCATTGCTTCAGCCAATAACGGATTTTTGTAATATGGTGCAGTATATCCAGGTTTCAAGACTTCTCTTACATCACCCGGCAGAAAATTACCAGGATTGGTTATGACAATATGATCCTCAAATTCATCAATATAAATACGCATTCCGGCAGTGTAATTCTGATGAGCTATACAATTATTGATAAGCTCACGTAAAATCCGTTCATCATATTGCTGTGTTTCTTCAGGAAAAAGAGAGCCTTGAACCGGCATATAACGATATACAAGATTTCGAATTTTTTTATATACCTTATCAACAACCCTTATAAACGGAATTGTAAATTCTTCATAATCCAATGTATCTCCTCTTGCATCATATAAACGCCACATAATCCCAGGTGGAATTTCCAGCAAATAATCAAATTCATTTTTTCCAAGCATTACCATCGCTGCATTGGTAAGTTTCTTGTTAATTATAAGTTTAATTTTTGTAAGAAATTCTTCATCGTCAAGAGAATCTATTTCTTCACTGATATGGTTTCTGTTTAACTTTTTCTTAATGTTTTTCCGCGCCAATAGTATAGCTTTTTCGTCTAACATTTCAATTGATGATTTATCAATAACCTGTCTGGACCAATCTCGGCGAGACTGCCCGCGAATTCCGTCCAGTTTGTCTATTGATAATGCGACAAGAGATTCTCCGTGCCGTCCGAAATAATGGTTATTCCATCCTGTTGGCACTCCTGGAGCTGCCGCAGGTATTTTAAACATGATTACACGCTTTTTCTTCCCTTCAACAACCGGATAAATTTCAAATATATCAACAAAGCTTATACGACCAGTAGTATTTTGACTAATTTCGTGTTTTAACTTATCTAATCCTTTTTTATCACGATATGCAGAACCGGTAATCTGTTTATCTTTATTTCTTACTCCAAAAATAAGCCATCCATATTGAAGATTCTTTATATTTGCTTCATTACTGATGGCGGAAAAATATTGACCTATTTCACTATTTTTATAATCATTACCTGCTTCTTTAAATTCGACTACTTCATTCTCCCAATTGCGAATTAAAACTATTAGAGTATTAAGAAGTTCATTTTCCAGTAAATTATCCATTCAACAAAACTTTATTGTAAACTCTCTGCTAATCCGTCAGCCCAAAAAACTTATTCGCGTTATCCCAAAGCTGAGCGGCCAGCGCCTCTTCATCTATTTGAAGCCTGTCCGCCATATAGCGGGCGGTTAGGGGAAGGTATTTAGGCATGTTGCGTTTACCGCGGAAATCGGCGGGTACCATGAAGGGAGCTTCCGATTCGATTAGGATGCGGTCGACAGGTAAAACATCAATTGCCTCATGCAGGTTTTTCGCGTTTTTGTAGGTCAGGTTTCCGGCAAAAGAAAAGTACAGGTTGAGTTCAAGCGCTCTTTCGGCATAAGCGCCGTCTTCGGAATAGCAATGAAGCACCCCGCCTTTTGGAGGCAGACGGTCGCGGAGAATGTCGAGTACGTCATGACCGGCGTCACGGTTGTGAATTATAACCGGCAGATTGAGCTTTGCCGCCATATCGAGCTGGGTGATAAAAAGCTCAATCTGAGATTTTTTATCGCCGAATTTTCGGTAGTAATCCAGACCTATCTCCCCGATTGCAACGACCCTTGGGTACTGGACGCTTTGCTCAATGTGTTGAAACCAGTCCTTGCCGGGGTTTTGTACCTCGGAAGGACTTACCCCAACTGCATGATATACATTTGTCGCGGATTTAAGGTTTTCATAAACCTGACCGAAATCATGAAGACTGTTGCAAATAGAAACAATCCGGTTAACAGAAGCCTGACGGGCTTCCTGAATAACAATGAGCTGCTCAATGGGGTCATCAACAATTAGCCCTAAATGGGCATGAGTATCAAAATACTGCATAGCTTTATCCAAAAGGTTTGATGGTTGGTATTTACCAAACTGGTATATCTTTATTTTAACACTACTTTTAGCAATCGTCAATAAAATTAATAAAAAGTGTAAAGTGAAAATAATAATAACAATTGTACTAAATTATGATTTTTGAGTTTTTTTTAATTTTGATGTTGGAATATATCGATAAATAAAATTGCTCTACATTCCGGCAAACGGCGCCAACTCTTCCCAATGAGAAGGTTCAACTCCGTCTCTGTCAATCCTGACAAAGATACCGGGTGTATAACTTGTGCTTGGGCGCATCGCGTTTGCTGCGTTCAGGTAGCCAAGGTTGATGCCGGGAGCGCCTGGTAATTCGGCAGGACGCATTCGTATCATTGTTTCAGGGTTGCGGGTAATTGCGTCCCATGCGCGGGAGGATTCGGCGTAAAGAGACATCGCTCTGGCGCGGTATTCGTGGTTACCGGTTTGATGAGCGAGAGCTTCGTAGACTACCCCCGCGTTATTACGCGCCATCATCAGGCGTTCGCCTATTTCAAGAAATTGCGCGTTATCGTTGGGCAGAAGAACCGGCAGCCTGACACGCTGGTTTTCAAGAACGTCAAGGAGATTGTTATAATAGCCCTCAGCCACAAAATAATCGCCGCGCTGATAGGCCGCGTTTCCGAGAGCATAGAGCAGCCGTCTGTTATAGGGCATATCTGTCGAAGCCCGGAAAAGATAATTAAGCGAGTTCCCCCAGTCTTCAAGCTGATAATAGGCAGCGCCCGCGCGGTAAAGCATTTCAGGCGGAGCGTAACCGTAACCTTCGGCAATAAGGTAGGCGTCTCTCGCGTTTACCGCCGCCTGCCTGTCGCCTGTTTTGGTGTAAAATTCCAAATCGCCTTTTGCGGCATAGAGCTGCCCAAGCTGAGGCGTTGCTTTTGTTATCAGATTCCTGGAAAGATAATCCTCATATAATTCAATGCCTCTGACAATTTGAGTCTCGGCTGGGAAAAATTCTTTATTATTGATGAGCAGAGCCGCGTAACGGGAATGAGCGTCAACACGATAAAGACGGCGTTTAACCGATTCCTGTTTCGCAAGGTCAAAGGCGCGGATTGCGTTTTCCAGAGTTAAACGTTCGTCATAAGTATTTTCCAGGTTTTTATGATAACGGGCAAGATGATAATGCGGTTCAGGCAGATAGCGATCTTCCCTGACAGCCTGTAGAAGCATAGCTCTAACGCTTTCTATACTTTCAAGATACGCGTTCGGCACGCCTTTGGGTTTTTCAAGCTGCTTGTCTAAAAGATAGCCGCCAAGCTCCGCAAGAGTTTCTGTCGTCATTTTGCGTTTATTATCATTTTCAAACCATACTCTTAATTGAAGAACTTCCGGCAAGTTGTCGGTTCTTATAAAATACTTCAGCATTCGCTCTAAAATAGGAGGCTGCCATCCGTTTATTTCAAGCAGTCTGGCGAAGGAGAAGCGCGCGTCTTCGTATTTATCATAAAATCTTTCCGGATCCGAATCAGCCCACGCAAGGAAATTATCTCCGGCGGCAAGAAGCCCCTGAAAATCGTTAGGCGCGAAATCAATCAGCTCTCTCTGAAGAAGCCTGTTTGCCTTCTCGTAATTTAACAAATAATATGTTTGTAAGGCCGCGTAATCAAGGACGCCTTTTTTATCTCTTGGATAATGCCTTAAAAGTTCGTCATACTTTCCTTCGGCGTACATGTAATGGCGCCGATCACGGAACTCTTCCGCGTAAGCGTAAAACCATTTTTTCTTTGGATGAAGATCAAATGCCTGCTGAAAGAGATCATTCGCGCGCTGAAGTTCACCGGCAGGAATTCTTTCATAACCCCGTTTATAAATTGATTCGGCCCGGAGAGGAACATATATAAATTTATAACTAAGGTAGATAACGGAAGCCCCTAAAGCGATGATAAAGGCAAAAAGCCTCAGTACCGGTAGAAAATTATGAACAAAAATATAGGAAAAACTTGCCTGCTCGGCTTCCAATGCCGCACCTGTGCTTTTTTGAAAACTTTTTGGTATAACGACGGGTTTACCGGTAATCAGTTCGACATGAGCGGCGGTATCTTTTATTGGAGCTCCGCTTACCAGAAGATGCAGTAATTTTGATAACTGCTGGGGCAGAATTACCTGTTCCGCGATTATCTCTTCACAGGCGATTCTTAAATTCAACGGAAAAGCGGACAGTGTATGTATTAATTTATTCAGATCGCCCTGGCTTAACGCAATCTCTTCTACATCATTAACGCTCGGAACTTCTTCGGCTTTTTTCTTTCGCCCAAACAAACCTTTCTTTTGAGGCTGCGCGGTTGTCTGCTCTGGTTTTGAACCTTCAAATATGTCATCAAGCCCGGGAATATGAAATTCTTCGCTGAAAGCATCGGCGGAAGCGTCTCCCGATCCTGAAGGCAAATCAATGCCGGGAATGGTTGTATCGATGGAAAGATCAGAAGCGAAATCATCAATCTGACCCAGACCGTCATCAGCGGCGCCGGAGGACGCGTCCGTTCCGCCGTCCGCTCCGTCTCCGGAAAAATCCATGTCACCTAACAGATCGTCAATACCGGCCGACTCCGAAGGCAAACCCGTATCGGGGAGCGAACCGTCAAAGGAGCTGTCATCAACGGGAAAATCCGCGGAAAATCCGCCGTCATCGGAGCTTCCAAAGTCGGGCAAATCTCCGCCTGAAGACAGATCGCCCAAATCGAAACTGTCTTCGCTTAACTCAGCGGAAGAAATACCCGCGTCATCAGAAACGCCTACGCCGTCATCTAAATTAAAATCAGGTAATTCAAAATCATCGTCCGGTTTACTGTCATTGGTTTCACCTCCCAAATCAATAGCGCCGGGATCATCTATATTAAAATCTTCGTCAGAATTACCGCCGCTCAAATCAAAGCCTGCGTCGGGCAGCTCATCAGAAGGAATATCTACAGGCTCGTCAGGAGAAAAATTCTCCATATCAAAATCATCAGTCGGAAATTCTTCGGTCGGAAAATCAGACGCGGAGGATTCCATCTCCTCAGATAAACCCGACAACAGGTCCTCAGGAAACGCGCCTTCATCAGTTTGAGTTACATCAGGCTCAGGCTCGTTTTTAATAGTTTCCTTAACGTCTGAGGCTGCGCTAATATCATCATCAGGTACGCTGACGCTGCCGGCATCAGGGGTTGGCGCGGCTTGCGAATTTAAACCAAGTTCATTTAAAAAATTATCTAAACCCGACGCGTCAGGTTGATCGTCAGAAGGAGCTGCGGCTGCCGGATCGCCAATTCCTAAACTGCCAAGAAAAGCGTCCATGGAGCTGTCTGAAGAAGGAGCATTATCGGGAACATCATTTATAAAAGCGCTAAAATCCAAATCTCCTGAACTGCCTGGCACTTCAGGGGAAGGAGCGCCGTCAGTGTTTGCAGACAAGCGGGAATATTCAAAAGGCGGCGGTTCGTTCTTGGGGAGCTCAAAATCATCAAACGGCAAATTCTTAGAAGCGTAATCTTCCTTCTCATTCGCAATGTCATAGAACGAGGTTCTAAACTCTCTTAAAGCGTTTAACGATGGCATAAAACTCCGTATAGCATTTCAGTTATATCATATATCGACCGATAATTGTAAAGAATGTATGAAAACGATTGCAAAATTCGCACTTTTTATAGCAATTTCCATTTTTATCGCTGTTCCGGTAATTAATGCCTCTGAATGGGAAAATTATGAATTGATAAACCGGTTACTATCCCTTCCCGGCCCGTCTGCGCCTGTAATTCAGGAAAAATTTGTCATTTTTACAGCTGATTCTAACATCCGAAGGATAGGGGTATCCTTTGCCCATGAGAATTTTGCCCAAATTTACTGGTACAGACAGCTTTTAAATCCCCAGTCAGGCTTAGATCCAATACTTCTCCCCGGAGAAAAAGTGCCAAGCCCCTACAAGGATTCAGGAATTCAATTCTTTGTCTACACAGTCCCCGATTATGTTAATGACCTTGAATACAGACTGATAATCAACGGTTTATGGACAGTTGACCCGGTAAACCCCCAAAACCGCCGCGACCCGGTTTCCGGTTTAGCATACTCATTCTTACGCATACCTCCTCGTACAATAAAACATAACCCCCTCGACGGGCTCCCCGAAGGCCTTAATTTCCGTTTCAAGGGCCCGCCCGGCGAGACCGTCACAGTAGCGGGAACTTTTAATAATTGGGATCCCTTCATGTTCGAACTGCGGGAAAGCCCCGCAGGCATTTACAGCATTACAATCCCATTACCTCCCGGCTCTTATCAATACGTATTCTACCATCGCGGAGAACGTTTCGCAGACCCCAACAATCCACAGCAGGTTTTTAGCAAAGAAGGCGGAATTGTGTCGGAGATTATGATACCGTAGTTAAAACCTCGGTAAAATCGTATAGCTAAACCTAGCCGTCACGGAAGGAGTGATTGAAGTTCGATTACTATCTTCCACTGTTAATCCGCGGGCAATACTGTCTGCGCTGAGAGAACCTGAAGACTGACCAGGAACAAAAGACTGATCGTACGCGCTGACAAGGATCATTTCCTCGCCGAAAGGAGCGTGCATACGGAAACGGGTGTTATCCGGTATGCGGCGCGTTTCTCCCGCGCGGATGAAGTTGTTGTCTCTTGACGATACTGGGTAAATAACCTGCGTATTTCCGTTTACATCAACATGAATGATTCGGAAATAACAGTCACGGGCGGAATAGATACGCATGGTCATGTAATCTCCGTCGTAGTAGATACCATCCAGCACATCGGGAGTCACGGTGAAGTTCCAACGGTTGCCGCTTCCCGAGTAAGGCGCGACAGCCTGCTGCTTTGTTTCAAATTGCGCCTTTGTAATTACCGCGTTATTGGTTTCAGGAAGAAGCGAAAGCCTGCGCCGTTGAAGCTCCGAAGCGGAAACAATAAAACGCGATGACGACATTACGATTTTATTTTCGCTTGTAGAAACCAGCTGCAGAGTGACTTCGGCTCCGGTGTCCAACGGCAAGAAACTGCCGATTACAACAGCGTTGATACCACTGCCTGAACCGCTGCTCACTGCCGGCGTTTCCACAGTCATTCCCCGGCTTGCGACAGCAAAATCTGAACTTTCGTTATCAGTTGCAACCTGAAATTTATCCCGGTGTTTATGAGCACCTGAGACAATACTGTTTTTTAGCCATGCCGAAAAACTGGAAACAGTCTGCGTATCTGCGAAACTTATTCTGCCGACAGCGATGACTGTCTTTTTATCAATGTTACGCGCCATTAAAGCAACCGCCCTTTCCACTTCTTCCTCTGCTGAAACATTTAACAAAGATGTAAGCCTATTATCTGGACGCACGATAAATGCTCTCTGGCTTGAAGTCGCCTTCTCAACATCAATCGCGTAAACCGTTATGCGATATTCCTGGGCGGAAGCGCCTTGTCCCAGAGAAGTCATCTGTCCGTACACAAGAATTTGCGCTCCGACCTGCCTTGAAACTGAAACCATCGCCCTGTCGTCAACCCTGCCCGCTCCGTATTGATGCCGTATTTCCTCTTCGACACGATCAAGGTTCCTGCGATCTACCATTACAAACTTTTTAGAATCTTCAAAACGCGTCCATAATTCTTCAAAGATATAATCAGAGAGGCGGCCTGTCGGCGTATCAAAAGAAACAATCGCAACTCTCGCGTTAGCCGGAAGCGGCTGGATAAAGTAGGAAGCGGCTTCAGTAATTGCGCTGTCGAGAGTGATGGAGCCGGGGGAGTAGGATGGGGTTTGAGAAGCGCAGGCTGACAGTAGCAGAATGAGAAATTTGAAATAATTTTTGATTGACTTTTTGTTCATTTTGAAACTCCTTGTTTTATATACGTTTTTATGCTATATTTACCCTATGAGTATTACACAAACGGTAGAAATCCCGATTAACCATCGGCTGACAATAGATGTGCCTCATGAAGTGCCGGCAGGTCCGGTCATTCTTACTTTTACTCCTGCTCGTACTTACAACGAGCCGCAGGCGAGTTTCCCGCGTACTTCGGTAAAAAACAAAGATCCTGCCACTATTGAAGAAGCTCTGCAAATGGCGGAGGAAAAAGCTTGCGCTCTTAACCGTAAACCGATTTCCAGGTTTTTCGGTACCCTTTCCCCGAACACATACGGCGATGGCGTAGCATATCAAAGGGCAATCCGCGATGAATGGGATTAATGTTGTTTTTGACACATGCGCTGTAGTTAAATTGCTTAACAAACAATATGATCTGTCTGCGATAGGTATTAATTTAAATGAAGCGCGTCTTTTCTCCAGCGTTATTGTAAGAATGGAACTTTTATCAAAACGAAATTTACAAGATGATGAAGAGCGAAGTATACAGGAATTTCTTGATGATTTGATTGTTGTTCCTATAAATGAAGCAATAGAAAAAAAAGCTATAGAAATTCGCCGAGCTACCACTGTTAAACTCCCTGACTGCATTGTTGCTGCTACCTCCATAATTTTAAATGCTATACTTCTAACAGATGATCACCATATATTAAATCTTTCCTGGCCTGGTCTAAAAACACAGAATATTATTTGATTAATCATCATTTCCACCCCCCTACCTAATCACCGCCAGCGGAAAATCCGCGAACAAAAGCGAATACACCTTGGGATTCTGCCTGTTCTCCGTTGCCTTAGGCACTTCCAACGACACAAAACCCGACATGCTCCTTACGCTGACATTCCCCTCCGCGAGGGCCGCAGGAGCGCCGCGAAGCGCGTTGAGTACATTGTAGGTGAAAACCCCATGACCCCCGCCCCACCGTGCGTCTTCGTAAGAAAGTTCATTGCCCTGACTTGCCGCGAACACAAAAGCGTTCGACTCCATCATGGCGCGTATCATGCGGTTGTTGTCCACGCCGCCGGACTGGCAAGCGTCAATGAACAGCAGACGGTTGCCCTGCCCTTCAAGTACAGCCGTTATCTCTTCGCCTGAGATTGCGCGTCTTTCATCTACACGCCAGTTTCCGCTGCTGCCTGTTACTACCGCGTCACGAGGCAGGAAGAAAAACCTCCCGTTTTGCGCGCTTACGCCGTGACCGGCAAGAAATAGCAGCACAATGTCGCGGTCTCCTGCCTGATCGAGGAACGTTAAACTTCTTTTTATGTTGTCTGCTGT
>Ga0209755_10008866_pt1 | contig 10684 bp, 6 predicted proteins | sample TergutCo191P1_FD_187301 | JGI IMG/M metagenome (GOLD analysis project Ga0209755, IMG submission 187301) | Cornitermes sp. P1 segment gut microbial communities from Petit-Saut dam, French Guiana - Co191P1 (SPAdes) (version 2) | ecosystem: Host-associated > Arthropoda: Insects > Digestive system >... | reverse complement strand
TGACAAACTTGCCACTTTCATGTGCCAACTTCGGGTAGCCTCAACCTCCTGGAGCCCTTGGGCTTGTGCAGGCTTATACACAGATTCCTTTACCTTTACATATATGACAGTCTTTTCTTCCCTGCAGATTGCTGCAAACATTGTTGCCTATCTACATACCTTCACATACTCTGAGACTGTAATATTAAAGGGAATACAATCACTTTAAAGTACATATCCATAGCAACGCATTGTATATAAGTTTGTGGAATGTTTCTGTATTGAATGAAGATATAATAAGAGATTCTGAGTTGCACTGGTTGTGTCTAGGCATTTTAGACAGTATCTTTTGTATTTTTGCATGCCTGTTTGCTTTGTTAACTTCCTTAAAAGCATGCAAGTCACCATGCTATTCTCCTTCTACTTTCCCAAGCACAGAGACATAACAGGAACCCAGGTGTAGTGTTTTTATGTGTACATAAACCTGTTAGCACCATTTTCTTTTATAAAATTAGTAGTTAACTGGACTTCACATGAGGGTTTTTGTTGTGTTGACTAGAAATTAGAGGTCAGATTGATGTTAGGCTTGCTGTTCTTGTATTTACAATGATCATCTGCTGAGACATCTCAACTGAACTGAATTCTAGTGGATGGTTATAGTGTTCTGATTTCAGCTGGCAGTGTGTTATGTTAAAGTTTGTTATAACCAGAGCCATGAGTGGGTAGTCTGGTGCTTGAGCCAAGAATAAAAAAAATTGTTCCTCCCTCAATATTACTTCAGTTATTTTGTTAAACAAATTAATTTCCACAGTAATGAGAAACAAACATGGTAGTAACGTAATGTTTTAGGCCGCAAACACTGTTGATGTAGTAGATATATTACGTATTTTTCTGTAGCTCTTGGTTTTGTGCACCTAAAGCCAGTGACACAATCACCTCATGCTTTCTATGGCTCTGGTTATAATACAGACAGCTTCACTTTTTCTTTTAGGGGCAGATTTTTATATTTTAGATTATGGCCATGTTTAAAGGAAAGATGTTAATTGGACAAGTAAGATTCCACTAAATACATTTGTACTTGCAAAGACAAGATATGTAAAAATGTCATATCTTTCAAGTAATACTTGCCCATATTGTGTGTGTGTGTGTATACAGTATTTTTAAACTATATTGTTAACACTGTTTCTAGATCATGACTTCAAGTTTAATATTATGACCATACATTTGTCCCATGTGATGTTGAGATGTAACTGTCTGGTCATTGTAAATCAATAGAAACATTGCAATAGATTCACCATAGTAGTACTTGTGGTGAGTATCAAATGTCCTCTGAAGGTTTTATTGTTTCCAATATTGAATTAATGTATGTTTGATGTGACAGTGTGTAAAGAATGTGGCTTATTCCTCTAAGTCTGTTTGGCAGTGAAGACATAGAAACCAGATGTAGTACTTTGAAATATACTCCAGGCTTCACAAGAAATTTATGCTTCCTGAAAAATCACTGATTCAAATTAAATTGTGTCAAGAGGAACTATTGAGTTTTAGTATTTTTATTTCTGTGTCAGAGTCCCATTGTCCGTTTTAATAGCCTCTTGGCTTGTTAGGAAAAAGATGCTGCTTTGAAACCAGCTCCTTTTCACATATCTTTTACATATGATAGTATTGAAAAGAAATTTGTTCCACCATACCTGAAATAACTGTCCAACTGACTACATGGAGCAAAGTCCTTCTTGAGAAGCTAGTAGTACCTCAGCTAGTCAGGAAATTTTCCACATTTTGTGGATCCCAATGTTTTGTTACCATGTTCTGAAGAGTCCACCACTTGTTCCTGTCCTAAGCCAGATCAATCCAGTCCACTCTTCCATTATATTTCTTTAAGATCTACTTTAGTACTATTCTTCCATCTACTCATAGGCCTTTCAAGTGCTCTCTGTCAGTCAGGATTTCCCACTGCAACTCTCTATCCATCTCCCTTCTCTGTTCATGCAATATGCCTCACATGCCTCATTCTCCTTTGAGTACAAAACAATATTTGATGAGGAATATAAATCATGAAGTTCTTCATTATGTAGTCTCCTCCAGTTTCTTATCATCACCTACCTCTCAGTTCCAGATACCTTTCTCAGCACCCTATTCTTGAACTCCCACAGTGTACGTTCTCTCCTATATTTAAGAGACGAGGTTTAACAACCATATAAAATAACAAGCAAAATTATATTTCTGTACATTTTAATATCTATATTGTTGGATAGCAAATGAGAAGGTAAAAGACTCTACCATATGGTAGCAGGCACTCCCTGAGTTTAATTTGTCTCAATTGAGAGCATAACTGGTTGCTATAAACCATTAGTTTGTAAGTTGTGATGCATGTATAAAACAAATGGATACTCAGCTGGGAAAGGATTAATGTTCCTCATTGATAGAATTTTTATCTTGAGTTCAGTGTTCAGATATTACATCATTTCTAAAATCTCCAGTATTTAAAACTCTCCCTCTTGTGGCTTGGAGTTTGAAGAGATATGAAAAATTACATGCTTATTGCATCATACTAATATTAACAGTGTGAAGAAAGTAAAAAGGAATATTGAGTCTGGAGGACATTTGACTGATAGTGGTTCCATACCAGAGGGAAACTGTTTCAGGTATAGGTGGCGGTGGTGCGATTGAACGTGGTGAAGCTTTCCTTTTCAGGGTTAGTTGAGAGCTGGAAGTGGAGGCATGGTTGCTGATTTACAAATAATTAATGTTTTGTTCCTTTTAAGAGGTTTTCCTCTGTGTATTGGAATGGCATAGTTGTAATCAGTGTTGTTATAATCACAGTATGGCTGGTCATACTCTCAACATTTCTGGCAACTTTTGAACATTAAAATCATTCTTTTCAGAGAGATGCTATTTCTTTTACATTAACTACCTAAAGTATTGAGATGTAACTTTAAGAAATTTTATGGATTCCTTTAAGTAAGTTTCAGTGGCGACCTCCTACAACCTGTAAGAAATTAGGATTACAAGAATAGAGGTAGTGACTGAGGTATTACTCTTGTATGGTTTTCATAGCCGTAGGTTTGGAGCACATAGTTTTTTAAATTTTTTTAGTGCAGTCATTAAACTGTTGGAATGTATACATTTTTATTCTGATTCATACTGTTTTGTTGTATTGAATACAAACAAAATATTAGTTATCACAACTCTTTAATATTTATCTCTAATGCTACATGTTCTGGTTCAACCAACCATCATTGGGTATTACTTTTGCAAACATTTTAAAAAACATAGGTACATTTGCAATATGTATTGTCAGTAAGTGATATCACACTAGTTTACACAATTTCATGAGACATTGTTCCCCTGAACCAGCAGTTGCATGTTTCATGATGTGGACTTCTGTAGGAATTTTATATGTATTTTGAAGAGTGTGTACTGGCTTTTTAGTCATATGTGCTTGTGTAAATACTGTTGATTTACATTCACTGCTGCGCTTGTACAGTGTTTTTATGCATCAACTAAATATGAGCAGGAACTGAACAACAAAAACAGGGAAGAAATGAAAAAAGAACAAAAATGTAGAGTAATTGATTTTACCCGGGCCATCTTATTCATCTAAACAGATAGCCAAACAATGAAGAAGTTTAACATAGAACAAAGACTAGGTTTTATATTATGTTACAAACACACAATATGTATGTTATATTAATAAATGTTTGTAAAGTAGTGAATTCTCACCAAGCTACAGTGCTCACTGTAAATGTACTTGGTGTTTTAAAATTTGTGAACAATAATGCCTGATGACAGTTCGTTGAACCGAAATATGTAGCACTGAAAACAAGTATTAAAGAGTTGTTGTTTGTATGCAATGTGATACAGTTTTGGAGAAACCAGATTACAAAACAACCAAGAAACAGAAATGTAAAACAATGAAGGGGCTTTGCAAAAGTGAGGATAAATTTATGAAACAAATAAGAAAATTTGAAATCCCCTCCATTAAAACTAATTGATAATAACTTCCTCTAGAACATGTTCATCATTTGGTTATGAATTATGATAACTTTACCAAGAAAATAACAAGTAATGATACTAATGCCAGAACAGACACCTGTGAAATTGTATTTATGCCAGAATGCTGGTCATTATCAGTTGTACCTTAAGAATGTATGAAGGGACAAACACCTAAACATATAGCACAGTTGCCATATTCAGTACTGTTGCTGTAGGATATTATAACATGAATATTTAATTTGAGTTGCTGACTGACAGTTTACACCCCATTTAATTAACTGTTTTGCATCTTGATTATCATACATAACCCTCATTTTGTCAGAGTTTCTTCTTTTTCCACTTCTATTGCTTTTGTGTACACATACAAGCTTCAAGGCAAGTGAAGGTACAGATTATTTTATACTTCTTGATTTCACTGTTTTTCTTCTTATTGTGTTTCTCTTGTACACATCATTGTGTGCAAATAATTGCCATGGGTATCGAGTCATAAAATACAAAGTACGTGGCCATTTATGTTGCAAGTGTTGGTAAAATACTGTGTCATAAATATTTGAGCAGTAAGCTATATCATTATTTGCATATTGTGTGCTGCTGTCCCTACTTGCCAGCAATTTGAATTTAGGCCCCTGAATTTAAATATTTTGCGCTTATAATTATACACTTCATACATTTCAGAATGACAAGTTTCTTTTATATATATATATATATATTCATGAGTCCCTGCATCATGAATCAAATTGAATAATTGTCCGACAAGAATCAGCTGTATTCAGTTTATTATACTTCTGTAGACAGCTCTACATGTTTCTGGTGTTGACACCTATCATCAGGAGCTTGTACAACTGTAATTACAGCTTCTGGCACTGGTCAACTGGGTCTGCTGCCGTCCACTCGTGTTGTTGAGTTGGAATTCCTACATATTTTGTTGTACCAGATAGCTGCGTTTGTTCTATACAATTTTATTTTTATGCTTTAGAATTGGTAAAGCTCTTTTGCCTGTTTGGCATCAATGAATTTTATATTCACGAGTCCGTGCATTGTGAATCAAATTGAATAATTGTCCAAAAACAACACGAGCAGGTGGCAGCAGACCCAGTTGACCAGTGCCAGAAGCTGTAATTACAGTTGTACCAGCTCCTGATGATGTGTGTCAACACCTGAAACATGTAGAGCTGTCCACAGAAGTATAATAAACTGAATACAGTCACATCTTGTTGGACAGTTATTCAATTTAAGTTTGTGCTTGTTTTAAATTACATGAAAGAATTTATAAATACCAATTTGAATAGCAGACCCTGATATGTCAGATACTCATGCTGTGAAATCACTGAGTGAAGAGCCCCTTGTTTGTATTTTATGTAGTCTGTCTTTAATTAAACATTTCTGTTGTTTGTATTATCTTTTACTATTTGGTTATGGTGTAACCAATTCTGTCCATGAAGAGCCAAGGCAATTAGGATACAAGCTGTAAGACTTATTAGGGCATGATGTGGTAGTGATAAGTTTCAGTTTCATTAAGATGGTTGCAACATGAGGTTCGTAAATGAGTCATTAGATTATTTTGTAGGCATATAAATTAATTTATTGCAGTGTGATGGGTGCATTTTTATTTTCATCAGCCACTTGACTTAAGTAATAAATATCTTAAGATGAGGTATTTCATGTCATGGAATACTTAAAACTCACTATTTTCCTAATACAAATATGTAGATATGAATATATACATCAATTAATGTTAATTACATTAAAAAGATGTAATAAATTCCTCAAATATAGCTCATTGCAATGAAGATATGAGTGCGAAATAAAATATGTGCCATAGTAACATCCATAACCAGTATTTAAAATATGGAGTGAACATATGAAATGTGCATGGTTTTAATGTAATGTTGCTCATGAACTGAAGAGCACAGAAATCAAAACTAAATATATTCGGGTAGGTAGTGTTATCAAGTCTTGAAATCCCACTACTTGTTTGTACATCTCTTGCACTCATTGGTCATAACACCACACTTCGGAAGAGTGGCATCTCAAGTACAGAAAGCTAAGTGTCTCCTCTGTGTCTTTTCTGGGAAGAAGACATTTGTTATGTCATGCTATTTTAGCAAGACAGAGTGCTTCTTCATTCTTACATTGCAGTTTTTGATTTCTTGGTTTGAAAGTTTCCACAGAAGAGGCCTGGCAGAGATAAGTGGCCCAATCACATGGCCACAGCACTCACATGCTCTTACACTGCCATATTAATTCTTCTATGGGTACATAAATGGTGCTGTTTATATTCTACCATTGCCTACCATTCTGCGTAAACATATTTGGAGGATACCAGCTGCTGTGGCTGCAGTTACACCTGCCATGCATATAAACATTTGAACTGAACTTGAATACAGATATGATAATTGTTTGGCTTCACATGGTGCCCACATTGAAAATTAGGGAACTCTTAAGTTAAGGTCACAAAACTTTTGTCATACAGTCCACCAAAATATGTGTGTTCAGTTCTTCTTTCAGTGCTTTTTTACTTCTTGAGCATTATTACTTTAAATTGTATTATGTTTTATGTGTTCACATTGTGTTATTGATTTTGCATATATATTAGAAACAATACAACACATTTTATGCATATCTGTATGTCAACTGAATATTTTGCAAATATCTCTGTGGGAAATTTATGTGGGTGAAATTTCATATAGCTCATGGTGCTTGAGTATTAGTGACATACAATAATGAACCACAAGCAGAATTTATGGTGTTTCATTTCTGTTGATATTTGACAGGCTTTCATGTGTGTGTTATATTACACACTTTAATTCTCTGCTGATTGGTTGAATTGTTTGTAACATATCTCCTTAATGACAGCTCATGGCACAAAAAGTGTTTTTGCTGCTCCAGTTGATCGGCAGTAAGATTCTGATTTGTTTGCTCAGGTTGGCTGCATTGCATGAATGATTTGCATGACTATGAATGTTACAATGCAACTGCAGTGCATTTTCTGCTTAGAGGAATATTACTTGAAAAATGAAAATACTTATATCTGTAAAGTTTTAACTTCTGGTTAATTCACAGTGTAAGTTTTGCATTTTCATGTTTTACTTGTCTAATGGATATCTAAATATTGTACATGACCTGATGTTTTCATTAAAACCATAGGCAATCTTGAAGTATCTATGATGTAATAATTATCAGATATTTCAATCTTTTGTTGAATACTTTATTTCTGTATGAATACTCATACAGTTTACATCATGCTATTGAAATAGTCCTATTCTAACTATTATGGGCCAGCATATTAATTTCTTCATGAAAATATTTTGTATTACCACCCTTTTAGTTATGTGAGCCAGTATAATCCACTTCACATATTTGAAAGACACATGCTTTCAACAGGTAGAAATGTGGCAATAGAGTTAGTGAATATGCTTTGGCTGGAGTTCCAGAAATTTTGATTTTTAAACAACCTGCAACCATTGGGAGAACTTTTTCATGTGTTTGCTCATTCAGTTTGCTCTTTGATTTACTACATGATTCACTGGCCTTCTGATTGGCTGTATTTTTTTATCATTGCTACTTCAGCAACTGAGAAAGTTTGAACAGTGGTTAAAGGTGACATTAATAAATAATTCTTTTTGCAAAGATAAGATTAAAACGACATCTCTTGATTTTTTAAACTCATTGAATTCACTTGAGTGTGGTTCTGAACTGTTTGAAGTTTGGATGTTGATTGTTCTGTTGTACATAACTCTTAAGTTATTGCAGTAAGCATGTTTAGGCTTTCATACATTTCACTTGCATGTTAAAATAATTTAGTTGAGATGCTTTGACCTTAAGTCTGAGTCATAACTGTGAATAGGAGCCTCTTGCAAGGCCCTTCCTATTTCACCCAACTGCGTGGATGCTTCCTCCTCTTTCACCTGAGGATGGAAGGAGGTTCAGTTATTGAAATGTTTTGCTCTTCAGAATAGTGGATGGTGGAAAATGTTCAGAAACCAACTAATCCTAAGTATGTGGTCAAACCATTTTGTGTCTCAAATTGTATTTCATTTTAACTTGTCTCTGCAAAAAGAAGTCATGCACTGTGTATCACCAGCCTACTGTATATTAGCAGTAAAGTACATCTGCCTTCAAACTCTTTCCCCAAAAAAGAGTTGTGGTTGCAAGGATATGTTACTAAAGCATTGCACAGTCTCGATCTATTATTTCCCGACAGACGAAGATGACGAGGGTCCAACTGTTAAAGAGAAGCTCTTAGCTTTATGTCTGCGGGGTATTGACATCTTCTGCGTGTGGGATTGTTGCTGGCTGTGGATCAAGTTCCAAGAAATTGTGGCCCTTCTCGTGTTTGACCCCTTTGTTGAATTGTTCATCACCTTATGTATCGTCGTCAACACCCTCTTCATGGCTCTTGATCATTACGACATGAACAGGGACATGGAGAGAGCTCTGAAGAGTGGCAACTATGTAAGTTGCAGTGACTCATACTGGGACAGTCTTACTCTTCACATGGCTAATGATTTTCACGTTATGAAGCATTTTTGTTATTATTTGGCTGAATGTTAATTTAAACATCTGGGCAAACTACATTAGTGGCAAAGCTGAGTTGTACAAGAAGCTACTTCTTTGTATGTGTGCTCCAACCATATTAACCAAACATCATGGGTGAACAGATAGCACTCATGTATGAGATTCTCCACACAGATGGTTGTTTGGAACATGACTGTATGTTGACTGAAAATTTTTGTGAATTTTCTCAGTTCCTTCACGCAGATAGTAAGAGGGAACATGACCAACTTTTTCCCTATTCCACATTTATAATTTCCTGTGTTCTACATTATGTGTATAATTCTGCACTTTCACAACAGTGTTATTGAATTAAGTAAATTAATAAACATTTAGACATGTTACCGCACAGGATCTTTGTTGTTGTACTGTAGGCATTGCAACTTGCAGACCTGGGTTCAGTTCTGGTTGTGTCATTATCATTCATAAAGTGCATCACACTTTCATAATTTGTCATTGTCTACTGTGCATGTAACATAAAGTCTATGAAGATGTAGGTACTTGTTTGAGACTCGCCCACCATACTGTCTGTCATAGTTCTAATACATGTACTACAGGTTGGACATCTGAGGAATCTTGGTTCAGTCCCCCACAGGGTTAAACAGATTTTTTTCCTATTCAAAATCATTCAGACTGACACTGGGGCTCATTCAGCCTCTGTTTACCAGGAGCAGGGACTCTTTTCCTGGCTGTAAAGTTGCCAAGTTATGAAGCTGACTGCTTACGCACTGACAGTTTCAAGGTTAAGAATAAGTGAAGCTAATCTCCACCAACCATGTTCCTTTATGGCATGCACAGGAACAGCTTTAGCTTTACATATCCATCTATACAGAAAAGAAGTGTTTGTGTGTTGTATGCCACATTGCACTCATTAAGAACGCCTTTTTTTATGCAGGAGGTTCACTTTATTGACACCTTGCCATCTGAGAACAGTGTTGTTAGAATGAGTGAAAGAAAGTTTAGAGTTTGACACTTCATTTAATGCAGCCCATAATTGTAAAGGCATGGATTAATTTAATTGTGTATAAAATGTATTTTAAAGGTCGTGTAACTAAAATGACTGTCCCATGGCTCATGCAGTTAGTCACCATCCTGTCACAGCAGAGACTTCGTTTTGCTCACAAATCAGTCCATGTAAGTTTTGATGGAGCAAGTGGCACTGGAACAGGTTTTCTTCCAAGTATTTCTGCTTTCTCCAATTAGTATCATTCCATCAATGTTTCACATTCATTTGTTTGTCACTGATGCTGTTTAATCACTGCATTTGTCGGAACTGTTAAATAACACTCTTAAATAGGTAGCCCAAAATGTCATGTTATTAGTGCATACACAAAGAGATCAAAAGTACATAGTAGTGAATAACTTTGCCACTGATGCCAAAGTGTCCAGTATATTATATTCTCTTTTTAGTGTTTCTTATATTTTACATTTTAGTTTGTCCTGGAAGTAAGTGATTTCATGTAAAGGAAATTACTTTCAGTTTACTGTTACTTTTTTTCTGTTCTTAAATGGATGTATTCTTTTATCCCTTTTTATTCTCATTTATTCAGTTTTAGTTTTCAGGTATAAGAATTATTTTATTGACAGTTCTGAGCATCAGCAAAACATGTTTTTGGAAGAATCACAGCCTATCAGACATGATGTAGCATGCTTTTATAAGGCACACGTATCGTATCAGAGGATGGTAAGTACTTTTTATTGTTGTGTAAGAAATTATCTTGATTATACTTATTTACATTCAGTAATTCTACAGATACAAAGTACATCACAGTTTTTGAAAAAGTACAAAACTGATTGAGTGTTTGTGGTATATGTTAATGACTACTGCTGAAATAAACACATTTGGAAATGTTTTAAATTTTTTTATTGGTTTTAGAAAATTATGTGTTTCTGTGTAATCTGCAGAAAAATGTTTGGGATGTTTCTGAAGAAAATAAACTGTACACTGTATTTAAGATACTTTAGTACTTCATGCAGATTGTTAAGTTTAGACTCAAAGATGCAGATCAATTTTTTGTTGAAAGTAATGATTACATACTTACTTACTTACTCCATGGTGCAGGGTCCTTCCTGAGCAGCTGACTGGCTTGCAGCTAGTCAAGAAATTCCCCGCATTTCACGGAACCCGAAGGTTCATTACCGCACTCACAAGCGTCCG
>Ga0209755_10008865_pt1 | contig 10684 bp, 5 predicted proteins | sample TergutCo191P1_FD_187301 | JGI IMG/M metagenome (GOLD analysis project Ga0209755, IMG submission 187301) | Cornitermes sp. P1 segment gut microbial communities from Petit-Saut dam, French Guiana - Co191P1 (SPAdes) (version 2) | ecosystem: Host-associated > Arthropoda: Insects > Digestive system >... | reverse complement strand
GCTGAAAAACCATGGCGGTGTTCCGAAGGCAGAACTTAATAAGGAAAACTTGGTAGCACTCGAAGCGGGGCTGCCTAATTTGTTGCAGCACGTAGAAAACATCACGCAGGTATACAAGCTTCCTGCCGTGGTGGCAATTAACGCATTTCCGACAGACACTCCAGCTGAACTGCAGTTGGTTGAAGATAGGTGCAAAGAACTGGGCGTTAATGTCGCGCTTTCTGAAGTCTGGGCAAAAGGCGGCAAGGGTGGAACGGCGCTTGCCGAAGAAGTGGTACGCTTGTGCGAAGAGCCTTCCAACTTTACTTTCGCTTATGAATCGGGCGCAAGCATCGAAGAGAAAATTGAAGCTATTGCTACCAAAATTTACCGTGCCGATGCGGTAGAGTTTTCGGGGCTTGCCAAAAAGCAGATAGAAAACCTTACCAAACTGGGCTTCGGCGATTATTCTGTATGTATGGCAAAGACGCAGTATTCTTTTTCGGATAATCCTGCCTTATTAGGCGCACCGCGCGGTTTCAAGGTTATGGTGCGCAGCATCAAAGCAAGTGCTGGAGCAGGCTTTTTGGTAGCACTCACGGGCGATATCATGACGATGCCGGGGCTTCCGAAGGTTCCTAGTGCCGAAAAGATAGATGTTGATACGCAAGGTGTAATATCAGGGCTTTTTTAAGTCACTCAAACAGATAAGGATTACAAAGTGGTTTCAGATTTGAACCGTTCTTCTTTTGCGGACGCAAAAGGGACAGACTTCGTAACAGAACTTGCTTCCAAAGCACCCGTGCCTGGTGGCGGTGGTGCGGCGGCTTTTGTGGGCGCAATTGGCACCGCACTGGGGAACATGGTGGGAAGCCTTACGCTGGGTAAGGAAAAGTACACTGCGGTTGAAGCAGATATCATTGAACTCAAGGCTGCCGCCGATGCACTGCAAGAGCAATTTTTGTGCCTGATTGATAAGGATGCCGCAGTGTTTGAACCGCTTTCTCGCGCTTACGGGATGCCTAAAAAAACAGAAGCTGAACAGGCTGAAAAAACCCGCGTGATGGAAGCCTGTCTGAAAGAGTGTTGCGAAGTGCCGCTCGAAATCATGCAGGCAAGCTGCAAGGCAATCGACCTTCATCAAGATTTCGCCCAGAAAGGCAGCACCATTGCCATCAGCGATGTTGGTTGTGGGGTTGTCTGTTGCAAAGCGGCTTTGCAGGCTGCGAGCCTGAACGTTTTCATCAACACCAAATGGATGACAGACCGCGATTATGCGGCAAAGGCAAATAAGCAGGCAAAAGCAATGCTTGTCGAATACGAACAAAAAGCAGACCGTATTTTTGCAGAAGTTGCTGCGCGGTTTGAATAGAAAGGGTAGTTGTGACTAAAATTCTCAAAGGCGCAGAAGTCGTAGAAGCAATGAATGCTGAAGTTGCAGCAAGTGTTGAAAGTTTGTCTGCGGCAGGCGTTGTTCCAACTTTGGCAATTTTACGTGTGGGGGAAAGGGGAGACAACATTGCCTACGAACGTGCCGTTGCGAAGCGGGCAGAAAAAGTAGGCGTTGCCGTAAAAAACGTTGTGCTTCCTGAAGAAGCTTCGGGCGAAGCGGTTTTGCAGGCAGTAGAAAACCTGAATACCGATGAAGGCGTTCACGGGGTTTTGATGCTGCGCCCTTTGCCGAAACATATTGATGAATCGTTTGTGCGCAACACACTCAACCCGAAAAAAGATGTTGACGGCATTACCGACCTATCGCTATCAGGCGTTTTCACAGGAATTGATACCGGTTATGCTCCTTGTACGGCACAAGCCTGCATGGACATACTCGATTTCTTTGGGTATGACTTGCAGGGAAAGCGGGCGATTGTGGTAGGGCGCAGTTTGGTGGTGGGCAAACCTGCTGCAATGATGCTTCTCGACCGTCATGCAACGGTTACGGTGGCGCATTCGCGTTCCGTTGATTTAGCTACGCGTTGCCGCGAATCTGATGTGATTATTGCCTGTGTGGGGGCTGCTCATATGATTGATGCAGACTGCCTGGCACCGGGGCAGATAATAGTTGATGTGGGCATTAATGTGGCAGAAGATGGGTCGTTGGTGGGGGATGTTGATTTCGCTGCGGCTGACGGGCTGGTTGATGCTATAAGCCCTGTTCCTGGGGGAGTAGGTACGGTAACCACCAGCGTTCTTCTCAAGCACGTCACTCACGCTGCCACAAAAAGTGTCGGTTGTCATTGCGAGTGAGCATGTCACCCTGAGGCACGTATGTCATCCTGAGCGGAGCGAAGGATCTAGCCCCTGCCATCCAAAATATGTGTCAGCTGCTAACGCAACCTCTCTATTTTACACTTCGTTCGCTTACGCTCACTCCGTTATGGGTCCTTCGACTACGGGTGCTTCGCACCCTTCGCTCAGGACGACAAGGGGGTGGTGTTTTGTCATTCTGAGGCGAAGCCGAAGAATCCATGGGTCCTTCGACTTCGGGTGCTTCGCACCCTTCGCTCAGGACGACAAGAGGGCTCAGGATGACAAAAGAGTATCGGTCATGTCATTCTGAGTGAGCCTATGTGTATATGTGTCGGTTGCTTACGCAACCTCTCTATTTATACTTCGTTCGCCTTTGCTCACTCCGTTGTGGATCCTTCGACTTCGGGTGCTTCGCACCCTTCGCTCAGGACGACAAGGGGGTGGTGTTTTGTCATTCTGAGGCGAAGCCGAAGAATCCATGGGTCCTTCGACTTCGGGTGCTTCGCACCCTTCGCTCAGGACGACAGGAGGATTCAGGATGACAAATGTGTGTCAACACACGAGAACCTTCCCCGTGTGTCAGATCGTTTTTTCGGAAGCAGACTATTCGGAAAATCGGAAGTGAAGTATTCGTTTTTTCGGAAGCAGACTATTCGGAAAATCGGAAACGTGCTACAATGGCCTCTTGATTCCTCGAGAAAAGAGAGAAAGCATTGGACAAGAGCAACATCAAACCCCAAGGATATATACCTCGAATAGTCGATTCCCAGGTGGAAAAATATCTTTCTTTGTTCGGTGCAGTAGAAATAACAGGCACCAAATGGTGTGGTAAAACGTGGACGGCTAGAGCGCACGCGTCAAGCATCGCTTATGTTGATCGAGGAAGCAATATTGAAATAGCAACCGCAGATCCTTCGCTTATGCTTGTAGGTGAAACTCCCCACGTAATCGATGAATGGCAACGTGTTCCTGCGTTATGGGATACTGTTAGGCACGCCGTTGATGACGCGCAGGGCAAGAAGGGGCTTTGGATTCTTACGGGGTCGTCCACGCCTCAAAAAAATAAAGTTGCCCACAGTGGGGCAGGCAGAATAGGGCGCATACATATGCTGCCATTAAGCCTGCAAGAATCGGGAGAATCAACAGGTGAAGTTTCTCTAGCGGGGCTTTTTTCGGGTGAATTCACACCTTGTCGAACAGAGGTGGATGTTCGCGGAATCGCGCATCTTGCCTGTCGTGGCGGATGGCCAGAAGCAATCACTTATAGTGCCGAAGATTCCCAGGTTGTTATACGAGAGTACCTGAGAAGCATTTTTGAACAAAGCATACCTCAGATGGGGAAGAGTGCTGACACGGCAGAACGATTAGTCGCTTCTCTTGCGAGAAATCTTGGACAAGCTGCAAAACTTGAGACCCTCAACAAAGATACTTTCCTCGAAGCTAGGGGTGCCAACAATAGCTTTGCCTCCGAAAAGACGATTGCAACATATCTGGAAACACTCACCTCTCTTTTTCTTGTTAACAATATAAAAGGGTGGGCTCCTCCTGCACGTTCGCCTCAAAGAATGCAAACGAAAGAAAAACGTTATTTTGCCGACCCTTCAATTGCGATAGCTTCGCTGGGAATGTTGCCCGATTCTCTTTTGGACGATTGGCAGACTTTCGGTCTTGTTTTTGAAAACCTCTGCATGAGAGACCTTCAAGTTTATGCCCGTGCACTGCCCGATGTGGCTACGCATCCAATCAGGTATTATCGCGATGATTCTGGGCTAGAAGTGGATGCCATTATCGAAAAAGCCGATGGTTCTTGGGGTGCCTTTGAGATAAAGACGAGCGAGGCTAAGGTGCAAGAAGGAATTGACGTTCTTGTTCGTTTGAGAGACAAGCTGCGAAAGAACCCAAAAGCGCAGATGAAGGAAGCAAGTTTTCTTGGGGTTATTGTTGGTGCTGCAGAATATGCAAGAAAGACACCAGAGGGTATCTATGTGATACCCATTCGAACGCTTGGAGCCTAAAGCCTTCATACGCAATAAAGACAAATAACTGTCGGTTGCTAACGCAACCTCTCTATTTTGCACTTCGTTCGCCTTTGCTCACTCCGTTGTGGATCCTTCGACTTCGGGTGCTTCGCACCCTTCGCTCAGGACGACAAAAGAGTATCGGTCATGTCATCCTGAGTGAGCCTATATGTCATCCTGAGCGTCAGCGAAGGATCTAGCCCCCTGACACCTCAGATAGTAGAAGCTCTGGCCAAAGGGTGAGAAAGGCTCTACAAGCCCGAATGATATGTTCAATCTCAGATTTGTTCACCGAGAGCTTTCTTTTCTGAGTATCAACCAACGTTCTTCTGGTGTGAATATGCCTGCAAAAGGAGCAAGTTGCCAGTGACTCATTCCTTCATCTGAAGTATCTGCAATCATTCTTTTTAAAGCTTCCTTGTCAGATAAGGCTTTATTCCAGTTCTCAAGATATTTGAGTTCAATCTCTCCAGAAATACGTTGTTTGGTTGTTTCAATATTTCGCTTGGCAATAGGCACAAACTGCGGATACTGCTCTTCTGTTTTAAGCAGCATTGCTTCTTTGAGTTTCATTGTCGTACGTAATGTCATATTGGTTCCTATCTCTATATAGTATAGCGCACACAAAGCTAGAACGAGTTCAGTAATCGCCCTCGTGGAGCCCCAAACCAAGATTGTGTGCAATTTGTGGATTCGAAAAATAGGGTGAAAGACAAAAATGAACGCGCAGTAACCCTTGTTCCATATACAAAAATGTGTAAAACTACTAAAAAATATAAAACTACTAGGTAAAACACCAGACTACGACCAGTTCAGATGCATTATGGAACACTCTGATTGTAGCCGCAAGAAAAAGGTAGCAAGGGAATGCATCAACAGACGCTCAGCACAAAAAATCGCGCTGATAAAGGACTTTCACAGAGCCCATTATCTTCAGGTCGATATGTCATCTTGAGCCCTCTTGTCGTCCTGAACGAAGTGCAGAATCTATCTGGATCCTTCGGCTGCGGGTGCTGCGCACCCTCCGCTCAGGATGACATGTGTCCACCCTATGTCGTCCTGAACGAAGTGAAGGACCCATAAACGGAGTGAGCGTAAGCGAACGAAGTGTAAAAAAGAGAGGTTGCGTTAGCAACCGACACATATCTGATGCATGAATAAGCAGTAACTAACCATGGGAGTCCTGGTGAAAGAAGCCAGGGAAGCAAGGAAGGGGAAGGGCAAAATGAAGAAGGCAAAGAAAAGGAAGGCTTTCGGACGCCGTGCAGGCACGGTTTTTTTGGTTTTTACGCTGGTTGTAACTATGCTGCCAGCAACCATGTTTGCGGTAGAAAGCGACATTGTTGCTCCTTCATCGGAAATGGTCAGCTATGAAGCGGCTGTAGAACCAGCAGGCACTACAGTGCAAGCCGTAGCTGCTGAAGAAAGCGTCCTCGTTGAAAAAACGGTTGTGGATGCAAATGCCAAAACCGAAGGGCTTTCGGCCTTACAGGAAACACCCGCTTCAAGCGTTACCCCAACCTCAACCCCAACCCCAATCTCAGCCCAAACCCAAACCCCAACACAAATAGGCATTATGCCCCTAGCGGCTGGCGACATTACTTCTATTGATACCGTAGTAAACCCCGCTTCGTTCCAAACTTTTGACAATTTGGCAACTGGAACTGCCCCGCCTACCCTATATCTTTCTGTTCAAGTACAAATAGCTGCTACTTACGTTTCGGGTGGGCGCGTTGAACTGCCACTTGACTATAACCCGGTTCTTCAGGGTCTTACGAGTTTTACCTATGGTACTGATGGAACAAACGGAGTAGGAAACACCAACGGTCTTCCCGTTCCCGATTTCTTTAACCTTGAAGAAAGCACACTGGACGGTCTTATTGCCGATTCCAGTTCGGTAGTAAAAAGCTGGTCGATAAACACGACTACCAATATCCTTATTCTGGAACTTAAATCGGCTGCAGAGTTTTCGGGTACTATTGCAGGTCTCAAATCTATACAATTGCCCTTCCATTTTAATGACGGTTACAAAATGAAGGTACCGGTAGGCACCATTATGTGGAAGCCGCAACCAACTGCCTACGTGGGTGCCGATTTTTCTGGCACTGCACCCCAAAGAACTGTTACCACCAGTGCTACTACTACGCTACAGCCAGGCTACATATATCGAAACCCAGCAGACCAATACTATCTTGGCGGAGCCCTCACAACTCGTATCCGACACATCAACAATCTCTACTACCAATCTGATTTTGATCCTTCCTACAACAATAGAATCTGGGTTGAATATCCTGCGGGAACTCCCTCAAATGCAAATCTTCTTGCCACGTTTCCTGATGGAAAAGAGACTATTGATGGTTTTGACCGCTACTATAAGAAAGTAAGCAACCTGCCTTCTGCTTGGAATGTGTGGAACGAATCTGGAGATATAAATTCTGCACAAAATATGCGAGATATAATAGTTGTCATTGCTGATGATATTGTTGCTAACGGGGAAAGTTTTGAACTAAGAGTTGGAGCAGATTATCGCAAAATTAATGGGGATGTCCAACAGCCAGTTACCGTTGTTCCCTATATTAAACAAAACCGAAATGTTTGGGATCTCTATCTCAGCTCTAGCCACAGTACTTCGGGCTCTGTTCTTCATGTCTGCGGTATAGATGACGGCGATATTGCTAAGACAAATATTTTTGCCCCTATGAATAACTGGGGCAACAATGCTAATAAAAACTTGGGCTCTGGTTCTATTACCGGCGTAACTTATGAACTGTACCAAACCTCAACCACTTCAGCAAAGGTAGCTTTTAATAACATCACCTTGGCTGCAACAAGAGAAACAGGAGACCCAGATAATATCCCTGCTTGGTCAAGCTACTACTGGGAAATAGAGGTCACCGATGCAATAACGGGCATAACAACTTTAGGGGGCAGCGGAAATATTACCCCCACCAATGCCACTGCTGAAGCGTCTAGTCATGCACTACCTCTTCCCGCCCTTACCTCTTCACAATACATCAGTAAGATAAAAGTTATTCCCACCGGAGTAGGCGGTCAAAATCCAGGGGAATGGGCATCATTAAACGGCTTTGCGGTTTTTTATCGAGCAAAAGCCTGGCAAGGGCAGAAATGGCCAGACGGTACCGAGGTGCCGCGCACTCTTACACGCGTGGACATGGCATGGGCAATTACTTATGACGACAATCCCAATAAGCCGGACGCCTATCCTTCTTCAGGGGGTACACCAGTCACTTCTACCCCAGCAATTGGCGCCACTTACTACTCAGAACAACCCTATGCTCGCGCCTATCTGGTAAGTGCGGATGCGGCAAGCGGGGTTAATTCTGGCTCGATTGTCAACTACACACTCTTGGGTTCCAATGATAGCAACCGCACCAATAATAATTGGGAAAACCCACAGATTCTTTTCCGGGTACCAGACATTTTAACCCTCGTGGGAGAAAACGAAGATAAAACAATTAATGACCTAGTAACGGGCACAACAGCAACTGCTACCGCAAAGCTGGTGAGCCAGTCAAACGGGTTCAAGTACTATTCAATCAGTGCAGAGGGTTTTTCTGCCGGGATGCTTCCCTCAAATAACACCCCTGTTTTTTCCATTCCACTTCAATTTCAAGTATCAAGTTCTGCTGCTCCGGGTACTTATTCTACCCAGCGCGTCCTTGTTACCACAACAGAACCCTCTACGTTTGGAACAAGCTACGGTAATTTATCGACTACGATTCCCTCACCAAGCACCCCAGCAGATTTTGGTCTGGTGGCAGGCGATGTGTATCACGTAAGCACAGACCCAGCTTCCAGTAATCTGCTTGTTCTTTCTACGCCTCAGCTTGGCGTATTTTCTGAGGTAAAAAGTTCTGCCACTGGGGGGCTGTATGTTTCTCAGACCGTTGTGCCCGCCGAGCACGGCGAGACAGCTCAAATGCGTCTAACAATAGTGAATAATGGTAACGTGTCTTTTAATAATATACGTCTTTACGATATATTGCCCTACAGCGGCGACAATCTTGATTCTGAGGGTTCGGTCTCATTTACTGGTCTTACCGTCTCGGGCACAGCGCCCACAATTCGCTCCACCACCACAAATCCTTCCACGCTTCCTACCTATGGTCTGCATGGTCCGTCTGCAAGTGGCACAGCGGGTACAGAAAATCTTCAGACTTCAACGTTCCAGAACTCTTGGCTTTCAGGTACGCCAGCAGCAGGCACAACCGCCTTCTTCTTAGACTTTGGTACCCGCGTTTTGGCACCTGGTCAAAGCATTGAAATTGTTCTAAACTTCCAGGTTCCTGCTACTGGAGACCAAACGGCTCTTAATCAGTTCCGCTTTTCGGCTCGTGAAGTGGGTGGTACCGCTAACCCACTTAACCAGGATTCTCTCAAGCAGGGCTTCTCAACCAAGACCATCGCAATTATTTATCACGAAAACCTCCCTGCAGTCTATGATGTAGGCGGCGTATTTGAGGGTCAGGCAGCTATTGAAGGTCTTGAAGCAGGAACCTCAAGTTCTTTTCTTGCTTCAGGACAAAGCCTAACGGTTATCCCAACGCCACCCACGCTAAAGGGTATGACGTTTAAGGGCTATGCTCTTTCAGACAGTTCAAGCACTGTAGCCCATCAACCAGGCGCAGCGATTGCTTTTACCGAACCAAGCGTAGTGCATCTTTACGCAGTGTGGGAACCTAATCCCTATAACGTCACCTACTCTTATACCGACACCAAGCCTGCCGGCGCCCTTGATGCTTCTACTTTTGATACCCTAGGGGTTTTCGTGGGAGATATGGTAACCGTGCTTGAACCCACCTTAAGGGGTTATGACTTTTCCGGTTGGACTACCACCAGTTCTGGCGTGACTATCTTAAACAGTCACTTTGCAATGCCAGCAAATAACGTTGCCTTTACCGGTTCATGGACACCTAAGACGCCTACCGTTACCTTTGATGCAAACGGGGGTAGTGCGGCTGTTCCTGGCAGCAAGACGGTTACGTATGATGATGAATACGGTGACTTGGCTACTACGTCTCTTGCAGGTTCTACCTTTGTTGGTTGGTTTACTGACCCAGAAGAAGGCAGCGAAGTTACCGCTGCAGCAATCGTGAGCAATCCGGCTGACCATACCCTGTATGCTCGCTGGATGCCCAAGAACTACACCGTTGTCTATGATGTAGCTGGCGGTATGCCTCCTATCGATGCCAAAACAGGTGTCCTTTGGGATGAAAAGGTACTTCCTCCTTACGATCCTAATAAGCCAGGCTATAACTTCAATGGCTGGAGGGTTACTAGTGGGGGAACACCCGTTATGGTCACCGCTGACAACGACGCCTATTCTAGACTGGCAACTGATGATACTGTTACCTCCCTTACTTTGACAGCGCAGTGGACACCTAAAACCTTAAATGTCGCCTATGACCTTAATGATAACGAGGCACATCGGGCTGACGCTTTCACGCCAGTAAACGGCTCAACGGTGGCGCAGTATAATGGCCTGGTGGGTTCTACCCCAAGCTCTACAGGTTTTGTGGCTCCCGGAAGCCCAACCCGCACAGGCTACACTTTTGCAGGCTGGTATGAAACCAGCGACGCCGCTGAATTGCGCGCGCAAGGTCTTGACGGTCTTGCTAACCCTGAATGGAATTTCTCGACTGATATCGTAGTTAGCCCCACCACAGGCATCAAGACTTTCTTTGCTGCTTGGGTGCCGCTGAAATACAAGTGGGAATATAGATACCTCGGCGACGAGCAACCTCTTGACGCTCCGCCTACTTTGGGAAGAGAAAACTTACTTTATGGTTCAGAGCAAGAGGTGCTCGCTGTTCCCACCTTGGAAGGCTATACCTTTGACGGCTGGTATAGCGATGACGTAACACCGGACGCAGACGGCAAGTTTACCATGCCTGCGTCTAATGTGCTTTTCTATGGCACCTGGTCAGTAAATAGCTATCGCGTTACTTACGCATACAGCACCGCTAAACCAGAGGGTGCACCTGATGAGCCCGAGGCAGAGAGCGTTGCTTTTGGCACCACCGTCACCCGTGCAGAAAACCCAACGCTTGCAGGCTGGGTATTTTCAGGGTGGAGTTGTTCAGACATTGTGGTAGCCGCCGATGGCACCTTTACCATGCCTGCGAAAGATATTGTGATAAGCGGCTCTTGGTCACCAGGCACAGGCGTTGCCTACAAGGTTGAACACTATTTACTTGATGCCACCGGAACTACCGCTGCTACTACTCCGTTTGAGACGGAGAATTTAACCGGTACCACAGGACAAACGGTGAATGTTACCCCGAAAACGGTAACGGGTTATACCCTTGATGAAACCTTTGAAGGCTCGCTGCTTTCACACGCTGTTTTGGCAAACGGCTCTCTGGTACTGAAAGCCTATTACCTACCAAACGACTACACAGTAGCGTACTCTTACC
>Ga0209755_10008864_pt1 | contig 10684 bp, 9 predicted proteins | sample TergutCo191P1_FD_187301 | JGI IMG/M metagenome (GOLD analysis project Ga0209755, IMG submission 187301) | Cornitermes sp. P1 segment gut microbial communities from Petit-Saut dam, French Guiana - Co191P1 (SPAdes) (version 2) | ecosystem: Host-associated > Arthropoda: Insects > Digestive system >... | reverse complement strand
TAAAACATCAACTCATCCACATGTCGCATACGGATTTGAAAACGGATATTCGTGCCTTGCGGAACTCTGAAATCCCCATTGTTTTCTACTGTTTCGGGTGCTATTCGCGTGTGTTCCGGAAAGGTCAGAAACGCTCGAAAATCAAAAATCGATGGTCTTGGCAAAACCGTCAACGTATAATCCACCGTTCGAAAATCGCCAACCTGCAACGAAAAATCAAAACTTTGGTTCACGTTTCTAAATAAATGATTGAACTCAACACGGTTTGTTCGGCTCATTCTGAACGAATTATCCCCTATCTGAAGCCACACTTCACCTGGAATTTCATCCCCAACAGAACGTATGACTAACTCAAAATCACCATTTTGCATCACCGACAACGGCTCACTCAAAATCTCAAACGCAAACGGCGACGGACGCTCAAAATGTGTCTGAAACTGAATAAGGCGCTGCGTTGGCGACGAAATACTTTGCGGCCGAAAAATCAACAACGCAAAAATTATCGCCACCGGCAAAATTGCAAAACGTGCATATTTCACATTTTTCCGAAAATCGATCGTCGAAACAAAATTATAGAACTTCAACCCCGAAATTTTTTGCTCAATAGCCGCTTGTAGGATTAAATTCTCGCTCTCTCCGCCGTTTTGCGCTTTTTCATGCAATTCTAAAAGGTTTCGCAAGTGGTCTTTTAGCTCTGGAAGCCCTGATTTTATTAGGGTTTCAGCGTTTTTGTAGGACATCGCCTTAGACCATCCAAAAATTTTCGACATTGGCACCCAAAACGCCCAATAAACCATTGAAAACGTTGTTGCTACAAACAAAATCAGCAAAATCAAACGCGCGGTTGTTCCCAAGAACAATCTTGCCTCGACAAAATTGAACAACAAAAATAATCCGCCGACCGTTGCCAAAAAAATACAACTTCGCTTTATCAAAATATTCTGATAAAACTTTTTGATGAATTCGTCGAGCCTATTAAAAATTTCTTGCTTCACGTCTAAACGTACTTTACCGATACAAAGGTACGAAAAAAATTGAGAATTACGAATTAATTTTCGAAAAAATGTAACCTTTTCAATTATTTTTCGTATATTTGCACAGGATTACACGCTAATCCATACAAAATTATAACCAAAACTTATACCAAAAATTACATCTAAAATGAAAAAGTTTACAATCATCAGCATCGCAGCTATTGCGTTTGCACTAACCAGTTGCGACTTCAACGCTAACAGAACCGCAGAGTTGGAGAACGAACTCGAAACCCTTCGTAATGAAAGACATATCGCCGATTCGTTGCAAAATGTTTTTTATGATTTTTTGCTTCAAATCGAAGGAAATCTTACAGAAATCAGAACCAGAGAGCGTATCGTGCAAGATGCGGCACGTGAAAGACCTCGCAATTTGCAAGAGCGTATCGTCCAAGATTTGGCGGATATCAGCACGTTGATGGAACAAAACCGCGCGCGTTTGAATGATCTTGAGCGTGTTCGCAGACAACTTCGTGCAGCAAATGCAGATGTTGGTCGTTTGCAAGAACTCATTGATAATCTACAAGCTAGAGTTGAGGAGCAAGAAGAGCAAATTCGTGAATTGCAAGAACAATTAAATATCGCGACACAACGCATCGAAACGCTTACGGCTGAGAATCTTATGATTACCGAAGAAAGCGAAAGACGTCAAGCGGTTATTGATCAGCAAACGATTGATTTGAATACGGGTTTCTTCACGATTGGAACCATTCAAGCGCTTAGAGAATCAGGTGTTATCACGCAGCGTGGTGGTTTTATCGGTATCGGTAGAACAAACACAATCAACGAAGAAGCTGCAGCACAAAACTTCACGCGTATTGATGTTCGTGAGTTTACAAGATTAGAAACCAACGCACAACGTGTTGAAATTGTGACGCCACATCCTGCGGGCTCGTTCAGAATCAACAATGAAGATACACGCAATTTGGTGATCGAGATTACGGATCCAAGTACGTTTTGGACGTCGTCGAGATTTTTAGTTGTTAGAACACGATAAAAAAAATGTAGGGGTCGAAAATTTTCGACCCCTACGTTTTTAATATGCCGACGTGCTTTGCGCGCCAACCAGCGCATCCACCAAGCGACTTGCCCCAAATCGGAACAGTTTTGGTGTCAACCATTCGTCGCCCAAAATTCCGTAAACCAATTTCACATAAACTTCGGCTTCTTGCTGATTTGAAACACCTCCAGCAGGCTTAAAACCAATTTTTTTGCCTGTTTTTTCGTATTCGGTTTTGATGGCGTTCAGCATCACGAAAGCCGCTTCAGGCGTAGCATTCACGGCAACTTTCCCCGTTGAGGTTTTGATAAAATCGCCTTCGTTGATGTTCGCAATAGCGATTTCGCTGGCAAGCTTGATGTTTTCAGGCGTTTGAAGTTCGCCTGTTTCCAAAATAACCTTCAACGTTGCGTTTCCGCAAGCATCACGAATGGCCTTGATTTCTGCACCAACGGTCGCGTAATCGCCTTCCAAAAATGTACCCCGAGAAATCACCATATCGACCTCGTCAGCGCCTTGTTCGACCGTGTAGGACACTTCGGCCGTTTTTATGAAAATCGGCGATTGTCCAGCGGGAAAAGCGCCTGCAACGCAAGCCGTTTGAATAAGCGTGCCATCCAATTGCTCTTTGGCCAATTTCGCAAATGGCGGATACACGCAGACTGCAGCTGTTTTGTGCTGTTTGGCTTTCGCGCAAAGCGCAATAACTTTGTCTTTGGTATCTGCGCCTTCAAGCGTTGTCAAGTCAATGAACGACATAATCATTGTGTTGAGATCCGCGTCGGAGTAGGGGAGCGGCGTTTCGAGAATTTGTTCGAGTGTTTTCATTGTAAAAAAAATTTAGTTTTGCAAAGATACGAAAAAATCCAAAACTTGAATAATTCTTCGCTATGTTGATTTTTTTTCTTATATTTGCAAACCGAAGCACGCAGTGTGAGCTCAACAAAGTTAATCAAAACCCAAAAACATGAAAAAAATCACAACACTTCTCGCCATTGTTTTGTCGCTTAGTTTATGGGCGCAAACAACACAAGAACCTCTTCGCGGAAGCGGGCCTTACATCATTTTTAACGACGATGCCACGGTTACTAAAATCCGTTTTGACTGTTCATTTAACATGTTTACAACGCATTATCCTCACCGCGACAGCGTAGGACTTATCACGGTTTGGTCGTATGAAGGTGATTTTGAATTTTCGTTCAGGCTTCATGACGAAATTTACATTCCTCCAGCTCGACACGAATTTTTACCAGAAAAAATGTTCGTTACGTCTGACCCACACGGCGATTTGGTTTCTTTAGTTAAAACACTAAAAGGCAATGGTGTTATAGATGGAAATCTCAACTGGATTTTTGGTGATGGACACCTGATGATGCTTGGCGATGTTCCCAGTCGGGGCGATGACCAAACCACTATTTTTTGGTTATTGTATAAACTGTTTGCTGAGGCGCGTCAAGCCGGTGGTTATCTGCATCTTTTCTTAGGAAATCACGAAGCGATGCTTGCACAGCACGACGAGCGTTTTTTGACACCAAAATACCCAAGAATTGGCGAAGTAATGGGGCAGAGGTATGGCGATTTGTTCAGTAATTCTACGGAATTAGGGCGCTGGATTAATTCTCGCAACACCATTCAAATCATGGGTAATATTTTGTTTGTTCATGCTGGAATAAGTCCACAACTTATTGAACTTCCGCTCACAATCGAACAAATCAACGATACCGTTAGAAAATATATTGCACTACCAAGACGCGCAACCGAATATTCGCCGCATGCGCATCTGATTATGCGAAGCAATGGACCGTTGTGGTACCGCGGACTTGTTCAAAACGTCCATCCAGAGTCCATGATAGACAAAATTTTAGCTCGTTATGCAACAGAAAGCCAACCCATTAAGAAAATGATTGTTGGACATACGCGTGTCAATGAAGTTACATCGTTTTACAACGGAAAAGTGTTTTGTATGGATGTAACGAATGTTCGACGAGAGAACGTTGCAACTGGAAAAAGCGTAGGCATGATGGTTACACCCAATGATTTATGGGCTGTAAGCGCGGGTGGTGTTCGTGTGCCTTTTTTGATTGTTGAGCCGCCTTGCGTTAATTCCGCTGCACAATAATTTGGTGTTTTTCAATTTCGCCATCATGTTCGATGTGTAGATAATACGTGCCTTCTGGCAGATTAGACACGTCAAATTGTATCGTTCTTGCTTGTGTGCGCTGTTGGCGAACGACAACACCTTGTGCGTTGAGCAAGCGGATATTGAAAACCTCGTTGGCACGGACGCGGTCACTGAGCCCTTCCGCTCCGCTCAGGATAAACTCTGTCGAAGTGCTCGTCTGTGCCTCGAAAGCATTGATTTCTCGTTGGATAAAGTCGATAGTTAAAACATTCGAAACAGGGTTCGGATGCACCAAAAAATCAGGCTCCTCCTCTTCATCCTCACAAATACAAGGGTGTAATCCGCAGAAGCGACATGGTGGAAACGTACCACCTGGATTGTGTCTCAAATATGAAAGCGTTGCCCAACTTGGACTCCAACCACATTGATTGCTTAACCTTACCCTAATTTGACCAAACTGGCCTGGGTTTGAATGCAATATAAGCCCAACTTGAGCGCCTTGAGCAGGGCAATTACTAGTTTGTGGCGAACCCGAAAGGTTTGTGATAGATACTCCAGAAACTTGCTGCCATTGCGCCGACATAATCCCAAAATTGTTGTAAGTGGCTATTGCGCCTGCATAAGTAACAAGATCTGTAAATCCCTGAGTATGAATAGTAGCCTGATTGAACATACTACTGATGTCATTAACATTTGGAGGACCAACATGAATATATCTATGGAAAAACATTGGGCTTGTCGATCCAGGAAGATTTATTGATGCAGAAATAGATCTTGGACCTGCAGGCCTTGATACATTTCTATTTACTGTAACAGCCGAATGGGTTGATGAAATACGTGTAACGTTTTCAGGCAAATTCCAAGTTGCTGTTAGGTGGCTGGGTAGATTTTCGATCCTGAAAGTCGCTTGGTCGCAGATGGTGGTGGGGCCAGAGAGGGTTGGAAGTGTATTCGGGTTATAGTTAACGTTTACACTTCTTGCCGCCGATCTCCTTCCGCCACAATATATAGCCCGAACGCTTACTGTTCCGCTAGAAAACCCTCTGTGAACACGCTGAAAAGTGTTCGTTGTTGTGGTAAAAGTTCCTGTTTGAGTAAAATTACCAGAAACTGTCCATTCAAAACCTTCCATAGCGTGAGAATTTGCCACATTCGCAGTAAAAGCTACAGCTGTTTCTTGACCCCAAGGTACATTACTCGGGGCAGCAGAAATAGTAGGGATAATACCTGGACTTCTTCTATCAATGTTAATCGTAATCCAAGCACCTTTTAAACTATCTACGTTTTGATTTTGGCAATGGGAATCCACTGGACGAACTCTTATTTGTCCGCCCGAACAAAAATCTGGGGTTACCCAAATGGAGGGTCCCCCTATAAATAGCGTATTACTACCTTGTCCGCTTGCAGTCCAGCCGTCTGGAATAGACCATTGGTAAGTTGTAATGGGTATGCTTGAGTGTGGGTATGTTTGTGGGGGAACATTAACAGAAAACGAAGTCCTATCCATATAACTTACAGTATACGTATTATTATTGAAAAAATTATGAGTACTACCTCTAAATCTAACCGCTGAAGGCATTATACCTCTGAGGGATAAAAGTACGATACTTGCTGATGCTGTTTGTGTAGCGTTACAATCGTTTGTCACTCGTATTGTTCCTCTTGGCATCACGCCTGCATGATTGGCAATAGGCGTGTGCCAATGAATAAGTTGAAAGTGTTCCGTGTCGGTTATGGGACCTTCCTCGAAAACATTCGGTGCAGGCAAAACTTCCCACCTTAGTAGAGTACAGTTTGACACAAAAGTTGCGTCATACCTGTATAGCATAGGAACTCCACCAATAGTTGGGCAAACTTCTCGGTTTCCACTGGCAATACTGAGTTGCCCCTTTGCAACAACCGTACTGCAAAGTAAAAAGATGATAAATAATAAGCGTGTGTTCATGGTGTTTATTTTTTAGGTGTGCGTATTCGTGATTCTAATAATAGGGACTGTATAGTATAAGGCAAAAATTGAGTGCAATGCGACCTTCCTGGCACTCCTCTAAAATCATTAAATAGAAGTGGAAGGTTAAAACGACCGTTTGTGATTCTTATATCTGTCAGAACGTATTCCCATTTTTCATTGTCAAAAAGATAATACTGTCCAATCATTTGAAATGTCCCTTCTGTAATCATGTTTATGGTGTCTAACTTAGTAATAATAACCCAGCTACTTCTATTATCGAATAGTTGTAGATGACCGACTCTATAAGCTGGATTTGCATCAAGAGCTAAGTGGATAGGCTGCTGTTTGCCTACGCCAGAAAAATCAACCACAAAATAAATACCGCTTATCAATGAATGGCTTGATGGTCTTAGACGGCTGGATATACCCCACTCTCTTTCCCATGGGTTGGAAGGCGGATCGCCAAAAACTATACCCGGGAAATAAAAAGCCTGTAATAACGAATCTCTACGATGTTCCTCTTCGTGATGTCTATCAAAGCCTTCAAATAGTTCGCCATTTAAGTAGAACTTGAATGTCCCAAAGGGAATATATAATTCCTTGTCGTTGTCTCTGTCACAAGAAACAGCTACGCCTGCAAGCATCAGCAACACCGCTGAAAATACTGTGAATTTCAAAAAAGTTTTCATGGTATTTATGTGTTTAGGGTGTTTGTAACTTCAGTAATCGTGATTGTGTAAGGTAATGCAAAAGTTCACTAGAAGAGTCGAACGACGAAGAAAAAGAATACATAAGATTAGCAGATCTAAAACGCCCTTCTGTGATTTTGAGTTCTTTATATTCAGAAGTGTATTCGCCCGTTCTTCGATCTATAATAGGAAACGTCCCAATAAACTGGAATGTTCCTGCAACTGTTTGACCTAAACCGCTATCAAATTCTGTTATGTTAACCCAACTATATGCATTGTCGGACACGCGAACATCTTGCCAGTTGAGCATAGGGCTAAAGTGCAAATGCACAAAGTCATGTTTCCCTTCGTCAAAGACATCATAAATAAAAATACTTACGCCCAAATCACCTGAAACGCCTACTACCGACAAAGAGTTTTGTTGGGGAAAATACCACACTTGCACAAATTGGAAGCCAGGCATTCCATTTACAAAGCGTTGCCCATTTATATAGGCTTCGAAATAAAATTGAGGTGGTTTGTCGTCATCTCTGTTGCAGGAAACAAAGCCTCCTGCTAGCATCAGCAATACCGCTGAAAGCACTGTAAATTTTAAGAAAGTTTTCATGATATGTATAGTGTTTGAGGTTAAGGTTTTACAAATATACGAAAAATAATTGAATCATAGACTGTTTAGACTGAACAGGCACAGCCTGTTTTCATAATTGGACTGAGGCTGGAGCCTCAGCCCAACAGGGGCTCTCTACGCCAGCGGGAAAATAATTAAAATCGTCGTCCTAAAGTAATTCCCACACGTGGAAATCTACTCATGTTTCTGCTATTACTATTAAATACTCGCCCTCCACCTGCAAAAACATCAAGTACAATTCCAGGGCGTGGAATATACCACTTCCAGCCCAGTGCAAGACCTACACCAAAGGCTGTATAATACACGCGCTCTGAACGCCATGGCCATGAGGTCCAGCGATAGTAACTTCCTATATTTAGTCCCATATTCCCCTCAAGAAAAAAACCTGATACAGGCTGTCGTCCGAAATAAAGCCTATAAAACCCTAACACTTGTCCGTCAAGTCTATGACTGTAGCGATGTGAGGAAAAGACTGAAAACGAATAGAAAGCAGTCAAGCCAACCGAGCTAAAATCGTTAAGTAAACGTTCATAGTCAACCCTTAACATTCCCGCAATAAGGTGAGCAGGGCAAATTTTCAATTCATTCCTCCGCTCTAAATTTTCTGCATTCGCCTGCCAAATTAGAGCAAACACTATTGCGATGAATGTGATTTTTTTCATAGCCTTATGTTTTTAAGGGTTGTTTATTCAGCACTACTGACTCTCAACAAAAAATTAGAAAATCTAACCAAAGCCCACAGTTCTTCGGCATTGCTAAAATCAACCCGATGTTCTGAGAGGAAATCTTCGATTTGTGGCGAAATCTCTGAACAAAGTCTAAGGATATTCCGTCGTGTGGCTGGACGATAGGCTTGAAAATCTCTTGTCAGCCAATACGCTGTTTCGATTTGGAAGTCCTCTCTCACTGGCAAAGACCTCAAAGGCTGTGAATAAGCCGCTGCGCCAACCGTTGTGCCACCTCGAGAACCAAAGCCAGAACCTGCACTAAGAACATGCGAAAGGTTGCTCATGTTCAGGTGGCTTAGTTCCCGTGCGTTTGATGTGGCTAATGAGGTTCCATAAGGCCCTCTGGGGCGTTCTCGTACAGGACGTATTGTTTTCAACAAAGAAAGCTGCCCATATTGAAGAAGCAAAGCCCAGCCTTCTCTGTCTATCAAAACAAAAACATCGTCACCTATTTCAATGTGAGTGATGTTTGGATCTCTAACCAAAAACAAGATTCTATCATTGTTTTCAGGATCAACAAATTGCATGTCGCGCTCTAAAATGTTGTAGTTGATTTTTGCATCAACAGGTTCGCCTTCAATGAAGAAAACACGCCCTTGCTGAAACTCATCATAGAGAAATGGGTTCGTTGCACGAGCCTCTTGTGTTTGGACTACTAACCATCCAGCCAAACAAAACAGTAAGATAATTTTACGCGTCATAGTTTCGTAATTTTTTACAAAAAAAGACCGCCTATGAAAGGCGGTCTTTTTCTCCTTTCAGTCTAAAATAGACTGGACTTTTTAAAGTGCTTCTACCTCAAACGTCTCCTCATCACCAAGTACTAATATTCCGAACTGATTACGGAAGAACGCCTTGACACGCCAAGTCGTGTTCGTAGATTCACGGTCAGCTATGAACGCTTGAGTCATTGCAACTGTAGGAACTGTTCCTACTCTGATAATTGTATCGTTGTTATCAAAGTCAAGAGCTCCTGTTCCTGATGTTAATACAAATCCTGCTTCGTTCAACGCAGTATTTCCGTTGAACAGCAATGTCCCACGCAATGTAAATGCAGCGGTAGTATCCGTAACTGCACCAACAGTTACGGCATCAGTAACTCCAATTGGAGCTTGAATACGAATAGCTTCTACCGGACCATATTCCGTTTGACCAGAGAAATTGGTTGCGAACGGACGGAAGATAAGCCAAGTAGGAGTCTGAACACTAGCTTCTGTCAAGCCAAAACCTCCAATTCGTAATGTATCTGCTCCCATTCTTGTCAAGTTTCCTTCAACGACATTATTTGCAGAAGTAGGTAAAAGCAAAGGATTGCCTGTAGCTTCCCAAACAATACCAGTTTCGTAGATTGTGTCTCTCACCGCTCTTGTTGTGTGGTTCAACCAAAATGTATCTGCAACGGCTGTGAGGTTATAGATAATTCTCACAGTGTCCAATCCGAACAAAGCAAAATTAGGTGCAGCAAGAGTTGTTGTACCTCCGTGACGTTCTTTTGTCACGAATGATGCTGGAGCAGCTGTAAGTGCAGGACTATAAGTTGTGTCTCCACCTTCATTAATTGCAAAGGCACGTACCCAGACGCGTGTGTTTTCAGGTAAATCTCCGGTTCTGTTTGTGAAAGCACCGGTGTGTCCTGTTCTGGTTGAATATACTTCTTCCACAGCTGCATTTCCAATTCTGAATTGTGCCCTTGGAACTGTGTCAAGTGCATAGATAAAACCTGTTCTGATTACTTGGGACGTTCCTTGTGTAGTTACCGAACTAGCAAGGTCAGCAAAGAAGAACGATGCACCATCAAATGTTGGTGCGACAATCGCAGGGGCACTTGCTGTTCTGGTGAAGTTCAATCTTATACGACGTTGCGCTTCTGCTGCAGGAATACTCGGATGGGTTGAAGTAAGTAGCAAATAAACTCTGTTAACAGCACCGTATCTGTTTGCTGCACCTGCGACCAACTCATCCCAATAAACTCTAACTTCAACGGATCCTGTAAGTTCTCCAACAGCTATAGTGCCCGTCGCACCTTGTCCTACAGGATTTCCATTAAGGGTTATAGCATCAGCTACCGTAGAGTTTGCTGAACGTGCACTGTCAGTACCTGGGAAGAATTGAGCATCTGTTTCAGGCATTAGAGCAATTGTGAAATTAACGGGTTCGTTTACTTCATCTCGAAGGAGCAAAACAGTATTAAGGTCGAAAACCAACGGTCCGCTGTCCGCTAATGGATTAACCGTGAATGTTACTGTTCGAATCGTTGCTTGGTCGGAACCATTGAATAGGACTTGAGTAGTGTTAGCCACGCCGCCAATCGCTCCAAACTGTATTTCGGATAACCAGCTGTGTTCTTGTTCTTCTCGACAAGAAGTTGTCGCCAGCAGGATACCAAGTATCATAATTATATTTAAGTATTTTTTCATTGTTATTTGTTTTTTAGGTGACAAATTTGTTTTACTAACTTTACGGATTTTGTATAATCAAACCGTGACTCGCCAATATTTCTCTTCTTGGAACCTGCCATAACCAACGTGGATCATCAGC
>Ga0209755_10008863_pt1 | contig 10684 bp, 7 predicted proteins | sample TergutCo191P1_FD_187301 | JGI IMG/M metagenome (GOLD analysis project Ga0209755, IMG submission 187301) | Cornitermes sp. P1 segment gut microbial communities from Petit-Saut dam, French Guiana - Co191P1 (SPAdes) (version 2) | ecosystem: Host-associated > Arthropoda: Insects > Digestive system >... | reverse complement strand
CGCGTCGGCCACGACTACGGCTCCGGACACGTCAAGAATGTCGATAAGCTCGCGGAACGCCGCTTTCTCGCCGGTCTTCGTCCCGCACTCGACGCTGCCCGCCACAAGGTTCAGCTCGGACACAAGTGCGCTCGCTATATGCAGCGCGCTTGTGTCCTTGGTCAGCTTGCCGGTCCCACGCACGGTTTTCCCGTCTATGGCTATCGTCTTCCCCGTGGGGGGCCCGCCCAGCACCGTCGCCATCCACCTGGAGAATCCAAGGTTGAACTTGCCAGCGTCCACGCACTTCAGTATGTTGTAGAACTGCGCGCGGCACGGAAGGTACGCACGGTGACAGTCATCAATCCAGGCCTCCCCTGGTCGTGGGCAAAACCTGTTGCAACCACCCCAGAATAGGGCACAGGACGCTTGCAGAGGGGCGTATAGGCATGCATCTTTCTTAATGCAACATGTTGTTAAGCGTTGACTGCTTCAAGGGCAGGATATTTGCCTTGCCGAATTTTATTGCAACGGCGTGCCTGCCGATAACACTTAACGGAGGCGCGGCATCCCTAAACCATACGCACGTTTACCCACCGTAAAGTCGCCGGTAAACGTCAAAGTACGAAGCCCAGGGCTCATCCAGCGGCTGGTCCGTAGGCCGCTCCGGCGGGCGGTTTTGCGGTACGGGGTTTTTGCCCTTGCCGTCACCGGCAATGTTTTTTGCCAAAACGCCGGTACGCCTAAGGAAAAACGCGTCGCGTTTTGACTCAAGCTTTTTTTCGCGGAAGGCCTTTTCCCCGGAAGCCGGAACGTACACCGTTTCGCCGTTACGGTCATCGTAGCCAAAGCCCCAGAGCAGGGAGGAAAGCGAATGTTTTCTGCTGCCGGGAGGAATACGGTAACATTCCGCCCGGTTTATCCGAATGCCGTCCGGCAGGGTGGCGTTCATCTTTGCGATAAATTCCCCGGCGGGAAATTCCCCGGGGAAATCCGCGGCGGCCATTTCCGCGCCGGCGCTAATACCAATGGACAAAGGCGAAACTATTTCCAGTTTAACCAAGGGGTTAAAGCCCTGCGTGTAAAGCACGTCCAGATTGGCGCGGGTCATAGCCATGGAAAAAATCTCTATCAGGCTTAGGTGCCCGTGGAAAACGGCACTGCCCTCCTTGGTAAAACTGAACAAAAGCCGCCACACGTTCGGGTCCGGTATCGAAGTTGCCGCCGGCACGGTGTCGTTTGCGGAGTGTGGCAACGGTGCCGGAACTGGCGTTGGCAAACTGTTGGGTTCCTCGGAAACGGATTCGGCGTTGGGTTTATTCCGGCTGCACACAACGCCAAGAGTATTGTTACAAACACCGCATGGGCCGGTACGGGAACCGGCGCAAGTTTCCACGCATGGAGCCGTCAGTTCGCCTTTGCCGGATTTTTCGTGTTCACCGCGCAAATACGCCGGGGAGACTCCGGAAAGGACAGACTGCCAGGGGAGGGGGGTATCCGTGTTTTTGGATGCCAGGAATTCCTCCGCGAGTTCCAGATTCCTTCCCAGGACATTCCGCCATGCGTCCTTTGAAATGTATTCCTGCCAGGCGTCCAGTCTGCTTCCCCGGCGGAACGCTTCTTCGGCAAGGTCCCCTACCCGTTCGTCCCCGCGGCTAAAAACGCCTTCGATCATCGATATCAGCGTATCCGAAATGCTTACTTTGTGGCCCTTCGGTTTTAACCTGGAACGGATAAAGTCCAGTTTCGCAAAGGCGGTTTTACCGTCCAGTTGCCGCGCCCATTGGTAGGGCGTGTGCGGTTTTGGCACAAATATTCCAACGTTGACGTTAAAGTGCATTCCGGTTCGGGCGGCAACATTGGCGACAAAATTTACGATTTCGGTTTCTTCAGAGAATTCGGCGGTACTTTCCGGGGAAGTCCCATCCGCGTTTACCGCCGGGGGGAGGGGCAAGCCAATCATGAAATAGAATTTCGCGCCGCGCCAGCCGTTGCGTTTTGCCTCCAGAAGAATCTCCACAACATAGTCCGCGGTTACCTGTTTGTTAAGCGCCATTTGCCAGAAATCCAGCGGGGTTTCCACGGCAAAGGTTAGGCCGCTTTTGCGCGTAGTGGAAATCTTTTCCAGCAGGGAAAGCGAAAAAGTGGAAACCCGCAAAGAGGGCAGCTGAAACGAAACATGCCGGTGGGAAAACAAACCGTTAAGGGTATCGACAAGTTCTCCTATGCCGGAATAGTCCCCACTGGAAAGCGACGAAAGGCTTATCTCCCGGTAACCGCCCCAGTTTATAAACGCCGCAGCTTCGCGGACAAGGGTGTCCCGTGTTTTCTGCCGCATGGGGCGGTACCAGAAACCGGCGTGACAAAACCGGCATCCGTTGGGGCAGCCCCTCATGATTTCAAGCATGGCGTGCTGCTGGACGATTTTCATGCTGGGAACTGGATACACGGCAGCCGTGTCCGGGGGGGGGGTACCTTGACTCCGGTTCGCCGCGCCAAAACCGGAATCCACCGCGCGGATCGCCTTGGGTTTTCCCTTCATCCAGATACTGGGATGTTCCCTTAGCCGCTCCAGCACGGCGGCCCTGGCTTCGGCCTTGCTTGCAGCGTTGCGCTTGATTTCCAGCAATTCTTCCGCCAGTTCAAAAAAACCGGCTTCGGCCTCGCCTATCCAAAAAGCGTCGATAAAATTACCGTAAGGAAGCGGGTTGGACACGGTGGGCCCCCCGGCGATTACCACCGGGTCATCCCCGCCGCGCGCTTCGGATCGCAGCGGTATTCCGGAAACGTCAAGCATGGAAAGTATGCCGGAAAAGCCAAGTTCGTAGCCCAGGGTAAACAAAAGCAAATCCAGGTCTTTCAAGCTAATACCGGTATCCAGGCCGTACAACGGCAGTCCATTGTCCTTCAGCAATTTTTCAAAGTCAGGAGCCGGAGCAAAAGCCCTGTCGCAGGAAACGCCGGAAATACCGTTAAGCCTGTTGTAGATTATTCTAAGGGCCTGGTTGGACATGCCTATTTCGTAAAGGTCCGGAAAAGCAATAAGCGTTTGCAGCGGCGCGTCTTTTTTGGCAAGGCGGCCATGCTCGCCGCCCACGTAGCGCCCGGGCTTTTCCACCTCCAGCAGCAGCGCGCCTATGTCGTTAACGGGATCAACATAGCGAGAACGGAAAAAACACGACGCGCTAAAACTCATACCGCCAACTGGGTGTACCGTCTAACATGAATGCTCAAAATCAGGCCAATACCTATCATCGCCGCAGTCAGGGAGGAACCGCCGTAGGACATAAACAGAAGCGGGATTCCCGTTATGGGCATTATCCCCATAGTCATACCGACGTTAATCAAAAAGTGGAAACCGTACACGCCCAAAAGTCCCGCGCATATATAGACGGCAAACGGATCCGCGGTAATTTTCATGACACGTAAAAGTCGCAGAAAGATTAGCAGAAACAGGACAAAGACCAGCATCCCCCCGACAAAGCCCGCCTCTTCGGAAAACACCGCAAAAATAAAGTCGGTACTCTGTTCCGGAAGGTAGCGGTAATAACTTTGGGTGCCCTGTAGGAAACCCGCGCCGGTAAGCCCCCCCGCGCCAATCGCCGTGGTTGACTGGATAATGTTCCAGCCCGCCCCCCGGGGGTCAACGCTGGGATCCAGAAACACCACAAGCCGCATTATCTGGTAGTTTCTAAGCAGACTGCGGGCAACATAGGACGCGCCCAGCGAAAGCGCGACAATCATAACGGCGTACAGTATCCAAAAGAAATACCGCTTTCTGTACCGCAGAAAACCGAAAAGCGCGATGGCAATAATTATGCCAAGGGAAAGCGCCACGATTTTTATCAATCCGGCATTGGTCAAAACCTCAATGGCGGGTATGGGCCGGCGCAGAATAAACGCCTGCCAGAAAGGCAGAACCGTAAGAACCGACGTAAGCGCGATACACGCAACGGAAAAAACAACGTAGCGCTTGGAAACACCGGCAACAAACGTCATGCACAGCAGAATGGGAATAAACACAAGCGCGGTACCCAAGTCCGGCTGGATAAACACCAGCCCCATGGGAACGGCGACTATGGCGCACGACACCATAAACCGGACAAAGGAATTTGAGGAAAGCCTTGTGTCGGCAAGATAACGCGCCAAAAAAACAGTGGTAGTGATTTTCGCAAATTCCGATATCTGTACGCCAATGCCGCCTATCCGAATCCAGCGCGCGTCCTGAACCAGTCTGCCAAAGGCGCTGGTATAAATCAGAGGTATCAGCGTAAGAAGGAACAGATAAGGGGCCCACTTGTAAAACCGGCGATAGTTGATCATCGCCAAAGCCAGGGCGATGATCAACCCGGCGGAAGCCCAGACAATCTGACGCACGTACTCGGTGGAGGCCAGCCCCCCTGCGGTAACACCGGCGGAGTAAATGAACATTATGCCGATTGCCATAAGGCCCATCACCGGAATCAGAATCAAATAGTCTATTTCAAAAACGTCCCTGGATGTCATCGGCGTTTCCTACTGCCTCCGAAGCATAATGTGCTGAAGGTTCAGGCTGCGTACCGCCTGCTCGAAGGTCTCGTCCATGAACGCCCCCTGAAGGATGGCGGCGGTGGCCCACGTAGCCCACCATTCCCAGTCGTTCGCCGCTTCCACAATGGCGGACACCACAAGCTGCTCCTCTATGTCGTAGGAACCGTAAGGCCCAAAGGCGACAAACCACGAATGCCAGCGATCCTGCAAACCGACTTCGGCGGTTCCGGTTTTGCCCGCCACGGGAACCCTTATGCGGTTTAGAACCGTGGCGGTTCCCTCGGTTATAGTCGCCCGCAAATCGCTCCGGACGGAGGCGAAAACACTCGGGGCGATGTCCGCCTCGTGGAGGACTGTCGGCGCGGTTCTTTCCATTACCTCGCCGGTAATTGGGTGCCTGACTTCCTTTAGAAGATGCGGCCTGTATATTCTGCCTCCGTTGACAACCATCGCCACCAGATTCGCCATCTGGAGCGGCGTTACCAGAGTCCAGCCCTGCCCGATGGCCATGTTCATAGTGTCGCCGTCAAACCAGTTTTCGTGAAACCGGCGCTGTTTCCACTGCGGCGTGGGAATAAAACCGGCGACCTCCCCGGGAAGGTCTATTCCGGAAACAGCGCCCAGGCCCATTTCCCTGGAATAGTGAACGATATTGTCAACCCCCAGGAAGTCGCGTCCCACGACCCAGTAGTAAATGTTGCAGGACTGGGCCAGCCCCCCGGTCAGGTCTACCCTTCCGTGACCGGCGCGTCGCCAGCAATGCCAGGTTCTGCCGCCGAAACGAATCGAGCCGGGGCACGCGACGTGTCTGTCCGGCGGAAAAACGTTTTGCGAATATATCGCCGCGGACAAAACGATTTTAAAAGTGGACGCCGGAAGGTAGGCGGACTGGATGGCCCTGTTCAAAAGCGGCCTGTGGGGATGGGCCAGAAGCGCCATATACGCGGCGCGGTCGCCCTGTATAAAAATGTTGGGATCGAACCAGGGATAGGAAACCATGGCCAGCACCTCCCCGGTTCCGGGACGCAGCACCACGATGGAACCAACCCTTGACCCCAAGGCTTCCTCCGTCAAAGTCTGAATCCGGCGGTCAATCGTCAGCACCAGATTCTTTCCGGTTTCCGGCGGAATGCGGCTTCCCTGCCCGGCAATGCGAAGCCCGCGCGCGTCAACGACTCTGGTTTCAAGACCGTGCCTTCCCCGGAGCAGCTCGTCGTACTGGCGCTCTATTCCGGTTCTGCCGATAATGTCCCCCTGCTGGTACCCGTAGTTGAACAGATGGGTAAGCTCGTCCCTGGTTATTTCCCCAACGTATCCTATAACGTGCGCAAGACTTCCCATGTCGGAAGCGTAACTGCGAACGGACCTGTTGCTCCAGGTAACACCCGGCAGTGAAACCCGGCGTTCGGCAAGGGCGGCTATAACCCGGAAAGGGACGCTGGCGGCAATTTCCATGGGGTGAAACAGACGGTGGTACCGGGGGGGGATCCTTGCCTCTATCTCCTCCGGAGTCATCCCCATGATTTCCGCAAGCGTTTCTATCAACTCCGGCAACTGTCCCCGGGGAACCTCCGCCGGAATGATGCTTACCGAAAACGTGTCAACGTTCATGGCAAGCGGCCGGGTAAAGCTGCGGTCGAAAATCTCGCCCCGCTGCGCCCGCACGGTTTCGGTACGGCGCGAAATGTCCTGGGCCTGGGCGCGGTGCAAGTCGCCGGAAAGTATCTGCATACTGAACAGCCGCACTCCGTACAGGAAAAAAAGCACCACGAAGAAAAACCGCAAAAAGCGAAGCCGTTTGTCCAGGCCCTGTTTTGGGTCGTCGTTTTTGTCCGCCATCACGCAACTCCTTTTCCCACCAGCAATGTGTTAAAACGCCGAAGAAAAGCAAACAGAAGAGGCGCCGACAAAGTGTTCATGGCCAACTCCGTCCATAGGGTGGGACCGGTAATGGAGTAGGCCGGAACGGCGCCGGAAAAAATCAGACTCAGCGGAAACAGCATCGCCGCTTTCAGCAACGTCGCCGCCGCGCAAAGAACCATCGGAACAAGAAAAAAATCCAGAATGACCTTCCCCTTTATAAGACCGGTAAGCGCGCCGATCAAAGTCCGGATTAGGGAATTAAGGCCAATGGGAGCGGCGGAAATTAAATCCAGCGTCAGGCCGCTGAAAAAACCGGAAAGCTGCCCCGTCATAAGACCGTTGACATAAGCCGTGTAAACAAGAATTCCCAGGGCAAGATCCGGAACCGCCCGGTTGAGGGCAAGGTGGGAGAGCAGGGTCGATTGCAGAACGGCCGCGACAAAAACAAAAACCACCGTCCAGATTACGTTCTTGGCCATGGATCCGGACTCCCCCTGTTACATTCCCCCGGCGGGAACGCCTTCCATTACAACGGCGTCTTCCGCAGGCATGTTTTCCGGCTCCAGCGCCTCCGCCAGAAGACGGGCCTCCTGCGTCTCAATCACGAAAACGTGTTCCAGACGCGAAAAATCAATCAGCGACTCCAGTTCCACTTCCATGGAGATTTCGTGATCGCTGTAAACAATTCTGCTCACCCTGCCGATGTTTATGTCCGGAGGGTACACCCCCCCCATGCCGCTGGAAACGACCATTTCACCCCGGCTGATTTCGTCCCTGGCGCGTTTGGAAATAAAACGCATACGCAGATCCCGGTTCGGGTTCCCCTGCCCTTCGACAATGCCCTCAAACCGCGAAGCGGCAAGCCGCGCCGAAACGAACAGATTGGAGTCGTACACGGGCAGAACCAGACTCTCGAAAGCCCTGGCCTGAATAACCTTGCCGACCAGCGCCTGCACCCCCCCCTGCCAGGCGATTACCGGCATGTCCCTGGAAACGCCGGCGCGGGTTCCCTTGTTGATGACAAGAGCGGAAAAAAGATTGTCCGGATCCCTGCCGACGATTCTGGCCGGTATGTGCCGGAAGGTCAGCTCCTGCGAAAAACCAAGCTGTTCCCGCAGGCGAATGTTTTCCTGGTTTATTTCAGCGGCGGTCCGTTCCAGCCTTTCGTAACGGGAAATACGTTCCAGAAGCTCGGTATGTTCCTCGCGCAACCTGGCAAGTTCCTGCACGGCAAGAACGGTACGGGAAACAAACGACGAAACCTCGTTCACCGCGCCCCGGACACCGGAAAACGCGGAAATCCCCGCGTCGCGGAAGTTGAGCAAATTCTGCGTGGAAAAGACAAGCGCGCCAAGCGAAACCGCCACCAATCCCGCAAAAACGTAGAACTCCGGGGAAAAGCGGCCTTTCAGAAGTCCTCCCATCTTCTTCATAGTTTTACCCGTCTTACCTGTTCAAGCTGTCGTAAACCGTCTTGGAGCTGTCCACCCCTCTGATGAAGTCGAAATACCTGCCGGCACCCAGCGCCACGCAGTCCATCGGGTTTTCGGCGATAAAAACCGGAACGCCGGTTTCCGCGGCCAGAAGCCTGTCGAAGCCCCGCAAAAGCGACCCGCCGCCGGTCATAACTATACCGCGTTCCACGATGTCGGCGGCAAGCTCCGGCGGAGTCTGCCCCAGCGTCGTTTTCACGTTGTCGACGATTTGATTGACGGTGTCCCGCAACGCTTCCCTAATCTGGTCGGAACCGATCTTGAAACGCTGCGGCAATCCGTTTGCGGCGTTGGTTCCCTTAACCTCAACCTCCCTAAGGCTTTCGTCCGGGACGGCGTTGCCGATCTCTATTTTCAGGTATTCCGCCATGGGCTGCCCGATTATAAGGTTGTGAACGTTCCGGACGTACTTGATGATGGCGGCGTCAAACTCGTCGCCCCCAACCCGGATTGCGTTGGTAACAACCATGCCCGACAGCGAAAGCACCGATATCTCCGTGGTTCCGCCGCCAATGTCACAGACCATGTTGCCCGCCGGCTCGTCTATGGGGATATCCGCGCCGATTGCCGCGGCGAAACTTTCTTCTATTACAACCACTTCGCGCGCCCCAGCTTTGTAGGCGCTTTCCTCCACCGCCCGGCGCTCGACCTCCGTAATGCTGGACGGAATGCCGATTACCATTCTGGGCTTGACAAACCGGTACCGGGGCAAAACCCTGGAAATAAAATAGCGGATCATCTTTTCGGTGGATTCGAGATCGGCTATCACGCCGTCGCGCAGCGGCCTAATCGTGCGGATGTGCCCCGGCGTTTTGCTAAGCATACGCTTCGCGTCCGCGCCCACCGCGATAACCCTTTTGGTTCCCAGTTCAACCGCCACGACGGACGGCTCGTTCAGCACAATCCCCTTGTTCCGAATGCATATAATCGTGTTGCAGGTTCCCAAGTCCATGCCAATATCCGATGAAGTAGAGCCAAACATAACCCCTCCGTAATTCATTTACGGCTTTACAATTAAAGCCGCGCTCTCGCTCTTAAATGTGCAGGATCGGCACTTACCGCACGTCGCCATTCGGCGCGGGCACGGACATTGTCCCCCTGGAGCGCGTACAGCTCCCCAAGCTGGAAACGGGCTTCCGCGTTCTCGCCCGTTTCCTCAATAATTTCCATAAGCTGTCCAATCGCTCCATTAATGTCGCCAAGCATTCGCAGAACGTCCGCCAACAAAAGCCGCGCCCCCATGGTGGTCTGCGAATCCATGGAAACGCTGATGCACCGCATCAGATACGCCCTTGCCTTTTCGAACTCCTCCAAAGCGACGTAAGACTCCGCAATGGAAAAAAGCAGAAGCGCGGAGGGCCTTGTGGTCTCCAGGGCTTCGGCAAAGGCGATTACGCTGCTCCGGTAATCCCCGTTCGCGGCATGGGCCAGCCCCAGAAACTCCGGTATGTCGGAAGCCCTGTGGCCCATCGCCCTGGCCAGCTCCAGATACCGCACGGCGGAACCCCTAAAATCGCCGCCCTTGTGGAAGACGGCCTTTCCCAGAACGTACGGCAAACGCCCGTCGTTTTCCGCTTCCGGCAACAGCATCGCCTTTCGCAACGCGCGGGCGCTGTCGCAAAAATAGGCCCTGGCATGCTCGCGGCTTACCTGGGAAATACCCAACTGGTAAGCCGAAAACCCGCGCATGGTCAGAAGAAAATAGTCCAGCGGACGATATTCAAGGTATTCCCGGCTTATCCGGTGTACCTCTCCAAAGGAACCAATTTCCCAAAGCCGCAGCAATTCGCCGCGATCGACCCTTGGCCTTCCCCCCGGAAAATTCCCCGCAACCTGCGACAAGGCCCAAACGCTGACGGCGCCGGTAGCCAACACCACCGCCGCCAAAAGAAACCGCTTCCAACGGGAACCTTTTCGGTAAGTGAACCTGCCTCTCCTAATATGCATCCTCTCCCTTACTATAAGTGATAAAGCATTTGCGGTAAAATGTCAAGTCGGGAAACCGCCGAATAATTGACGGAAACGGCGGTTCCCCCGGGATTTGACAATTCAAAGTTTCGTTTGCCGAGCCCATCCCCGGAAAAATTCGCAAATTCCGGTAAAGCCCGCTTGACACTCCGCACGTATGGGTACAACGTTTGCAGACGCTTCGTATAAGGCAATATACCTTATACGTTACGGGCAAGACAAACCCCAGCCGCCCTAAACGCCGATAACCCGCAACTCGCGGACGGGATTGCAGATTGTGTGTTTGCCCGGGGAAACCAGCTTTATCGACGTGCTGATGTTCAATGCGAATGAGGTTAGGCTGGTGAAGAGTAGCTCTTTAGCACCAGTGATGTTCACGGCTGGAATCGCGCCCTAGGCAAAAGATGCCAACATTTCCTCTGTCCGTGCCACAGCCCGTTTGTAGTTACCGACAAACGCATCCTGCAATATGTTTTCCAAGGTTTCGCCGACATCGGAAAACTTCGTGAACCCCTGTAGATCCCCGGAAACCTCGTCGATCACGGTCATGTCGAAACTTTCAAGGGCGGTTTTGAATCTGGCAAGCAGGCTTTTCAGGGCCTCGCCGTCGAAGGTTTCGTCGCCGGGCTTTTCGGTGTTGGCCGCGATGACCTCGTCAATATTCGCGATCAGTTTTTTCAGGCCGTCCGTAAAGTCGCCGTTGTTCTTGGCGATGAAATCCATGTCCTGCTTTATCCCGGCGGCCTCCAGTATCTTCGCCTCCTCGGAAAGCCTTGTCGCGCCGATATTCGCGCAGGCGGATTTAAGGGCGTGGACATAGGTGGTGTACAGGGTCAGGTTGTTGCTTTCAA
>Ga0209755_10008862_pt1 | contig 10685 bp, 4 predicted proteins | sample TergutCo191P1_FD_187301 | JGI IMG/M metagenome (GOLD analysis project Ga0209755, IMG submission 187301) | Cornitermes sp. P1 segment gut microbial communities from Petit-Saut dam, French Guiana - Co191P1 (SPAdes) (version 2) | ecosystem: Host-associated > Arthropoda: Insects > Digestive system >... | reverse complement strand
ACCACCACCCATCCAAAAACTCGGTGCAGAAAACCGTATGCTGCAACTCAACATCTAATGCCCCTGATGATGGGTGTATGTACCCGAAACGTGTCGAGCTAAGAATTCATCAATAAAATTACCTAGTTGCATCAAGCTGGCATTTCACCTTATTTCATGAGGAAGATTTATGGTCGAACAAATCTCAAACATCAAACATATTACAAGGGAATGACATTTAAAATTTAATTCTTCCGGCTAAGTGAGTAAGGTCTTATTAAAGAAAACATACAAAAAGAATGCCGAAACAAATTGCAACTGCTATATTGGAAGGAACAAGGAAAAGAAGACCACGTAAAAGATGGGGAGATGAGGATGAAGAGGAATTAAATATAATGGGAATAAAAAAGAGTAGACAATTAGGGCCAGAGACCGTCGGGGATGGAAGAATATTCTGTGCTCAACCAAGGTCCACTACGAAATGAAGAGCTTAAAAATAAGAAGAAGAGGAATAAGACGACGAAGAAGAAGGAGGAAAAGAAACAGAAGAAGAAGAAGGAAAAGAAACAGAAGAAGAAGCAAAACCAAAAAATGGTAACGATGTGTTGGTGTGAGAAAGGATAATACTGAAACAACACTGAAAATTGTTTTCGAAACATTAATTTATCCAAATTAAATGGACTTTACCTTCTGCCTAGGCATCTCATACTCTTTTCTTTTATTTTTGGGGTGGGATGAGAATGAGTCCCTTCGGTCTGCAGCCACTAATGGGCTTATTGTGCTATCCCGGGATGGCGTGTTTAAGAACATGGAGCCTTTATGGAATGGTAAATGATTCAGGCACACAGAAGCACTTCTAAAGAAAACCGTTCCAGTGCCACTGCGTCCACCACAAATCCCAGGGACCTCTGACCTATAGCACAATCTGATATTTTTATTTAAACTTGATTAAATTTAAAACATTAAATTTTTACACAAAAATTCAAATCTTATGACAAGTTAAAAGATACGAAGGAAATAAAATACTTAACAGCCATAAATTTATAGAATATCAGTACATCAGTGTGTAATATTAATGTGCAACCGCACAGAAAATACGTGTTTCTTTATACAGGCCAACATCAAATAAAATTCCCAATTGAGTACTTCCTTGGAAAGGGATGAATATTGCAGTTGGGAAATGTAATTTATGCTGTAACACACACACAAGAAGAAGTGATAGGCACTGTAGATGTACTCGTACTTAGGGATGGTTTCGTTAGGCTGACATTTAAAAAAAATTAAGTGACAGTTTTAATCATGCCAAACACAAACACCAACCTGCATGTTCATGAAAGCATGTAAATTTTGTAGAATATTACTCAGAATCAGAAACCTGATTTCAAGCAATAATCAACAGTAAATTGTTATTTTTCATATAAATTTTGTGAAGTAATTATTATGTAGTCAGAACTGTCCGCCTTCTTTACCCAGTTTTTGAATTACTTGCCTTCAATGGAAATAAAGTTCGCATACAGTGACAGAGGAGAGGAGAAGCAGCAGCACTGTTATCTTATGCAGCAGACAAACTAACAGTTTGCAATGTCAGCTTGTGTTATCCACTCCAGTAGGTGTGTAAATTAAATTATAAGGACAGTCTTTTTACCCTTAGAATGAGGCTCCAACATATTTGTGCTTCATTATTTCGCTACTTCCTAGGCCCTTTTAATTCCTCACAAAATTCTGCAATACAATAAAATGCTGATATTTCATAAATCACACAAAATTGACCTGTTTATATTCATGGCCCTCTTTTTCTTGTATGATTCTTAAGGCTTTCACCACAATGCATACTAGAATCAGGTACTTTTGGGCTGTTGCATGGCACCAGCTGGTTGAAGTCCATCTATGATGAGAGATGTCTTGTTAGTCTTGACATCTGGGTGAACACCACACAACAGCACAGAAGCACATGATTCTAATTTGCTCTTCTTGCTATATATATGCACCCAGTTCTGTATTGTGAATGTATTACACCCATTCTTACAATTTTATTTTGTAGAAACAAGAACCAGTGGATATTGAGCATGGTTCACACAGCCCAAACAATGATTCAGGTATTTCACCTGATCACGGTTCATCAGGCGGCAGCAGTGCTGGGCGGCCATCTCCTGGACAGAGTGTCTCATTTGGATCTCCAGAATATTTCAACATTCAAGAAAGCCAAGGAATGAGACCAGAATCTAATGGACAGTCAAGAATGTCATCAAGTCAGTTCCCAAACAATCAGCACCATATAACCCAAAACATTCCTCCAATTTGGGAAATAAGTCTTCTAGCATTAGGAGGACCAGGCCATCCAGTATTAGACCACAATCTGCTCAAACATGCTTCAGAGATCCCTGAATCAGACCATTCCCATCAGCAGCCAACAGGAAGCCCTTCTTCTAGAAACCATATAACTCAAAACTGCACTCCTAATACATCACCACTTCACTGCCTAAAATCATTGGTTACTCCTACAGCAAACAGAAGCCATGTTGTCAGTCATAACACAGTCTCTCCAGTGAAGACCCCACCAATATCTACTACAAATGCTTCTTCATTATTGAATACCAGCCTTTCTGATGATAATAACAGTCTGTCATCATCAACATCATCATCTACATTGGTGTTGGATGGACGAGATGAGAATTTTAAGATGATACTCCCTGAAGGTCAGCAGAATCCACTAAGATGTCTGGAGATGGCTGTGGAACATTCGTCCATCATGGGAGGCAAGAGAATTCATGGAGTTGTACCAGGGCCTGGAGCTACCAGCAATGGAGTGAGAAATGTATATCAGTGTCCACTTTGTGAATACAGCACACTCTCAAGGTATGACATTTATAATACTGTCTATTAGTTCATAAAGGATAATTTTTACTGTATTTTATATGTGAAAAATCAAATGAATTGCACGATATATATAGGCATTTCTACAGCTGATATGTTTTGAATTTTAAGTTACTTAACTTCACGTTATAAGCCATCTCACTAATTTGATCACACCTCAAATATTAATGCTGCTCCTTTAAACAAAGCAACACAAATGGATATGTTATAATCCAATACTGACTTATCTTTAAAATGATAATAACTTTTATTTTAATTTGTATTTTATTTTCTATATGACTTTTCCCAGGGTTTATTAATTTGCTGTTTTTTTTATTTTCAAGGACTGACTTCAATGAACACAACAAAACCCACTGCCCTGATCAGAAGTGCAGTAAGTGTGATTTTGTCACAAAAGACATAACAGAACTTGAGACACACCTTTCTGAACACCATATGGTATCCCCAGGAATTATTCAGCAAATTGTGGAAGCTAATGAAGAGCAAGCTGGCATTCGAGTGCCACGGGTGAATTCTCAAGGAAAAGTGAAGACTTTTCGGTGCAAACAATGTAATTTTGTTGCTGTAACAAAGACGGAGTTCTGGGATCATTCTCGTCACCATATAAAGAAGGACAAAATGCTCACCTGCCCAAGATGTCCATTTGTCACCGAGTATAAGCACCATTTGGAGTATCATCTCAGGAACCATGCTAAATCAAAGCCCTATCAGTGCCCACACTGCTCGTACAGCTGTGTCAACAAATCAATGCTAAACTCCCACCTGAAGTCTCATTCAAATGTTTGCCAGTACCGATGTGCCACGTGTAAATATGAAACGAAATACCTCCACAGTCTCAAGGTTCACTTACGAAAATATGAACATTCTCCTGCTATGGTGCTCAATCCTGATGGTACTCCTAACCCAGATCCAATCATTGATGTTTATGGCACCCGACGTGGTCCAAAGCAGCGTTCCAGGAATACTATGAAATCTATGTCTAACGAGAACAATAATGACATTCCTTTACCTTATCATGCACCCCCACCATTACCCGTATTTCAGCCTTCATATCAAGTCATTCCTCAGCAACCTAGAAAACATCCTGTAGCATATCCTTATGGCTGTATCATGCCTAATGCCTTCATTGCTAACAATAATAACAATTCTCTTTTACCTAAATTCCCACAGCCTGGTATTATATGCACAAGAGACAAGAACACTGAAGTTACTGACTTAAGGAGGAATTTATCTCTTGAAAGCTCTGAACATTTCCTTGCAGCTACTTTCCAGAATGATCATATGAGTAGCACCAGCAATAACAACACAAATAATGCAAGTGGTTCAAAAGATATGAAGATGTTAGCCGATGAGTACTCCATTGAGGAACAGAATTCAGACAAAAGAAATAATTTAGGCAGTGGAGAAGAGGTGATGTCTTATAACAGTAAAGAAGTGGAGGGTGATCCATTAGACCTTAGTAAACCTGAGGCCATGAATGTCAGTTCAGAAGCTTCTGTCTCCTATGTTACTCCTTCCATATTACATAAATCAACATCAATGAAAACTTCAAAGAATCGACGCAAAGGTCAAGCATATAAGTTGGAACAAATCTCATGGAAACTCCAGCAGTCAAACTTGTCAGAAAATGGAGGAGCAAACAAAAGCTATTCCCGTGTGTCTGAAAGTGAACAAAAACCTTCTTCTGAGAAAACAGACACTGTGATAAAAACTCAACAAGCTGAACAGGATGATATACATGTTAAGCAACATCTACAGTCAGAGTTAATGGAAGTGAATGAAGATCTGCCAAAGACAGAAGAAGAAAGCAACAGTACTCATGCAAATAATTCTGTCCCAGAAAATAACCCTGAAGTGTATCATTGTGCCCACTGTGACATTATATTCAATGACTTTCTACTGTACAGTATCCACAAAGGTTACCATGGGTTCCAAGATCCATTCACATGTAATATGTGTGGTGTACAAACAGCTAACAAAGTGGACTTTTTTCTCCACATTGCGCGTTCATCTCATTCTTAATGGGGTGAATTAGAAGAAATACTAAGCCCATGTCAATTGAAGTGGTCTTTTCTTTTTTACACTTTAGTCTAGTCACTTCCTTGATAAGTTACCAAATTGTGTTAATCCAACATTTAATTAAGACTATTTTAATTAATCAGAGAGAAAATAGTCGAGCTCCATGAGCCTTAACTAAATTTTGGAGTGGAAAGAAAGGTTTCTAAACTTAAATTGAAAGTACATATAATGGGCAAACACATTTATTGAAATATGTTCTGTATCACAATACATCCCCTATTTGATAATTTATGTTAACAGTTTCATAAATTTTGTTATTTCTTCTGTTAATTTCTTATAGCCCACTTAGTACTGTGACTGGGCTACAAGCTTGACAAGCAGTCTACAGTTCCTATCAGGGTCATACATGTTTTCTTTGCCATGTTGTCTCTACTTGCTTGGGAGAACATCCAGCCTTGTAGCCAATGCATACCAGGAGTTCTTTCCACATGGGTAATTTGGTGTAAGAATGATGCTGACCAACATGCTTTCAGACATGGGAATTTTATAACACTCAGGAATGCACTTCTTTGATGGCATGTTGTTTAATACAGCATAAATAAATATTTATGACACACCAACAACTCTTTTACCATAATATTTTCAAGTTAACTGTTACATTCTTTTCTTCATTAATAAAATATATTATTTGAAGAATGAAATTTGTACCATAGTCTTGACAATGGTTTCTTTAAACCGCCTGATCTGCATTGTGCATTTTTTTTATAGCATAAAAACTGAGTTTACTTTATTGTACTTGTATTTTTTACACCCACAAAAACCCTATACGCAATTTAAAATTTCAGGAAATCACAGCAGTATTACTTTCACTCAACAATTTTATACAAACCTTTTTCAAAGCTAATCATCTTGCGGCTAAATGTATCCACTAAGCAAAGTAATTCAAAGCATCTGCTTCAGTAGAAAATGAGATACTGTATATTCTCGAATCTAATCTCCACCAAAATTTAATCTGCACTAGTTTTTGCCTATTTCTTAAATGAAGAAAACTTAGTTCATGGTTCTAATCTGCATCTTTCCTTCAACCACCCCTTGCCTGCAAGGCAGACTGATTGAATAATATTGGATGTTACCAATGCTTTAACAGTTATCCGACTAACGTGCTGTGTGTGAAGTGGCTAACTGCCAGTAGTACAAACGCACCACAGCTGATGATAGTGACTGGGTGACGGATAACGATTTAGTTATGAGTGATGACGGCGAATATGATGAATAATAAATTATAAATATTATATATTATAAATAATAAATTATTGTATTGTTCTTACGGCACGTGCAGCGGCTCTATCATTTTTTCAAAATCCAGCTCATGACCGCGAATCTAATCCGCATCTGATTTTTTAGCCCTCTGAAACTGTAAAAAGTGTGCGGATTAGATTCGAGAATATATGGTATTTTGTATGCCACATTAATGCATAACAACATTCAGTACAATATATCGAATATATTTTACAATATTTTTCATGTGATACCTCTGTCACTTTCAGGCCTCTGAATGATGCACATTTGAGCTTCTCGTGTATTTGATTTCATCACCATGTGTTACTGGGCTTGCAGAATCATACATTTCCTTATTTATAATTTTGTAAATAATCCACTCATGTTGCTGAATGTGGAAATAAATGGAAGAAGATAAAGTTGTCAATTTTTCTTATAAATTCTTTTATTTTAAAATGTATTTCTTAGTTGCTGAGAGTGTAACATAGCTTGAGACAATCCGTCCCTTACAATATTATGATCACTTGTTGCAAATTTCCTGTTCTTATTCATATCTACTGTTGTCTTTTGGCTATACTGCTTCACAGTTTGAATAAATCGGCAACAAATACTAAGAAAGTAGACATAATTTCCAACTTATTCTTCCCTCCACATCTTTCTTACACAGACAGTCTGTGTCATTATTTTTCAATGAAGGCTTTCTCTGGTTCTATATTCAGCATGTTATTACCTTCCTGGGAACATTTACTAATGACATGCTTTGATGGTCAATATGATGTTGAAAGTATATCTTGGGAACTTACTTTGGCAGTTTGACAGGTGTTGCTTTAGTCAGGTATGCACAACTGTAGTTTATACAAATTTTGATAATGGTTGGTAATCCAGGGCTGGGAAGTAACTATTTTTTTAAGTAAGTGTAACATGTTTTTGCAATTTCACATAATAGCTTCCAGTTGCTAGTTTGATCATGTTCATTGACTACCATTCTAACTTTTTTAAAGTAGTTCCTATGTCCAATAATTTCACTATAAAAATATGCATATTTATTTTTAGTCCTAAAACTTGAGTTGCCAATGCAGAATATTTTGACTCCCTGGGTACTGTGTGTGTCATGACACAACTTAAATATATTACTTATACCTCATACAGTTTTATTATCCCTTCAAACCTACATATATTTACATTATACTGCACTTTGAAATTTAGTGTCAGGTGCAAGGTTATCAACTAAAAACAGCAAGGTATATTACATGCTATATTTGACAAAAACTGAATAAGGTTAAGTTTGTATGAGTCTAAATGTCTGTAAAATGAAATCTAAATAAAAGGGGTGATATATAACCAATACCACTGTCTGAGAAAATTTTTCACCTTTTGTGTAATACACCAAAAAGAGGAAAATTGTACTGAAGAAATTATTGCATTTATAATTATACTTTACTGCAACACATATAGATTATTAAACAGATGCACACAACATTACATAGAGATAAGCCGCTGAATTATGCTGTGGCATCACTGTGCCTGAGGAAAGTGCCTGGTTGAATAGCAGGTTACCAATCGGAAAACAATCACATTTTGTTTCTATAACTGGAAATGAAATGCGTGCCTGGTATGTGAAGTTCAAAGAAAAACACTATAATTGGGGTTTAAATAGTCCGGGGATGACTTGCGATATTACTACAATTTTATGTATGTTTATATATATATATATATATACATGTTACTTGAAGAAATCGAACTGCATAATAAAAAGGAAATTTATGTTTTTGAAAATTTTAACTCACTATTTTTGCAACATGACTTTGGTCTAAACATGTAGTTACTATACTAAGTACGTATTAAAAATTATGCAAGACTGTTGCAATATACTCTGCACTGTCAAAGTTTATTTTGTGGAATGTGATGGTGAATATGTTAAATTACAGTGAAATGTGGGCATTTATTACATTGCAAGTTCTGTAACGGCAAAGTAAGAGTGGGAAGCATAAACTGTTATGTGCAAAATCAAGCATTAAACAAGAAAGAGTATGACAAAAGTGGATTGTGTTTTGTGGATGTGTTGGCTTGAAAGATCTCAGTTAAGTGTTTAGCATATAAATTCTAGTTTATATGTCTGTTGACATCCTTTTGTTTTGATCTCAAGTATGAATCAAACTTTCTGTAAAAATATCAGTGCTGTATTTATGAGCCAGATTGTCATAAGTAATACGTTCATGTAATTTTCTTTATAGGTAAACTATGTGCTGCATGTGAAACTAATCATTTTCATTAACTGAAGAATAAAAAACCAACTAGATGCCACTTGTTATTTTATTGTACTTCTTATAGGCTCAACATGTTTCGGGCATTACTATGCCCATCATCAGAAGCTTGAGACTATGATGTTCGTTACCACATTGGTCGTTTCGTTCTTAGTTTGCTGTAAGTTGGAGGTTAGGTGCGGTTAGGCTGGAGTAGTGTCCGGGCTGCAGGCTAAAGCACTTGCCTTAGCCTGCAGCCAATGTGGTAATCAACGTCATAGTTGCGAGCTCCTGATGATGGGCATAGTAATGACTGAAACTTGTTGAGTCTATAAGAAGTACAATAAAATAACAAGTGGCATCTGGTTGGTTTTTTATTCTTCATTTACCACAATCATGCACGATCCAATAAACACCACTTTTTCGTTGAACCTAGGAAATTGCTTTCTATGCCACTGTAGCTTCAATATTATGCCGCTATTTTCGTTACTAAAAGGTCCGTAAACTTATCCTTGCACTAAAACCGAAGGACGGTATTTATTAGTATTATGATGACATTTCATACAAATTTTGGTACAATAATCAACCACAAAATTGAATCATTCTGCAAATGGGGAAATGAGGGACCAGAGCTCATCCATTAGGAAGGGGGTGGAGGGTTGGGGATGGTGGATTATTGTGAAGGTACTGTTTGAGTGAAAAGTATGATCAGCTACATAAAAATGCATATTTCACTCCAGCAATAATGCTCTTCATCAGTAATTATTTCTAGTTTTTATTATATGTTTGTGAGGAATAATTATTACATGAGCCTACTTACGACATCCTGGTTTAAATAGCCTAAAGTTAATTCTTCCTATTCAGTATTCATTATGGATATTTATTGCAACTTGTGTTTCTAAACTATAATACAAATTTTTTAAAGGCTAAATTAGATATTTGTTTTAAGTAATGGATTATACATGACAAGATTCTTGTTAAGAATTCCTTTTGAGCGTTATAGAGTGTATGTGTATAATTGTATTATGAATGTACAGCTGTGACAAGATAATAATATAGTTCACATACAAGAGTGTACTGGTTTCTGTTTACACTTCATTGCCAAAATTCAACAACTTTATGCTTTTCATGCATGATTTTAGTAAGTTCTAGCAGACGTTACTCATGTTTGTGGAACAGTAAATTTCCAGATTTTAATCTGGGAGGAGTCGATACAGATCTGCCAGTCTACTAGCTGACCTGACCGTATCTTTCCTTGGCATTCCTTAGCCTGTCCTCCAAATTCTGTATGTGTCTCTCCTACCCTCCTCCCATATGTGCCACATGTCCGCCCATTTCATTCTTAATTTAATCACCTGAGTCATAATTAGTAATTAATTTTACGTCTGTCTTCCCATTGTATTAGATATAAAACAAAAACAAAAAATTGCCGCCAGCAAAAGTAGCCAGTTGTGTGACGGCAAATTTATTTATATTCTTACAAGTATAATAATTGGTAGGAGTACATATCGTGAAGTGGGCCCGGTAGCTCAGTCGGTATAGCGACTGACTACGGGCTGGACGGTCCGAGATCGAATCCCGGTGGGGACGGGATTTTCCGCCCATCCAGACCGGCCCTGGGGCCCACCCAGCCTTCTGTATAATGGTTACTGAATCTTTCTCGGAGGTAAAGTGCGGCCGGGACATGCTGCTGACCACTCACCCCCTTCTAGTGCCGCGGTCACGGAGTGGTGAAGCTATACCTCTACCCATCCTCTGGGCCACACCGGGCCTGTAACGGGGTCACTTTACTTTACTTCACATATCATGAAGCTCCTCATCATGCCATCTCCTATAATCCTACTACCTGCTCCCTCGCTCTAACGAGTATTCTCGAACGCCCTTAGCTTGAGTTCCTTACTGAATGTGATGGACGAAGTCCCACGTACAGTACATGTGAAACAGCAAACAAAATTATAGTACTTACTTACTTACTCCATGGTGCAGAGTCCTTCTTGAGCAGCTAACTGGTTTGCAGCTAGTCAAGAAATTCCCTCCATTTCACGCAACCCGAAGGTTCATTGCCGCACTCACAAGCGTCCGCCACCTGTCTCTATCCTGGGCCAGCCGAATCCAGTCCACATAACCACATACCACCTCCTGAAGATCCATCCTAATATTACCCACCCATCTACGCCTAGGTCTCCCCATTGGTCTCTTTCCCTCCGGTTTCCCCACCAAGACCCTATACACCTCCCTCTCCTCACCCATACGCGCCACATGCCCAGCCCATCTCATTCTTCTCGATTTCAT
>Ga0209755_10008861_pt1 | contig 10685 bp, 4 predicted proteins | sample TergutCo191P1_FD_187301 | JGI IMG/M metagenome (GOLD analysis project Ga0209755, IMG submission 187301) | Cornitermes sp. P1 segment gut microbial communities from Petit-Saut dam, French Guiana - Co191P1 (SPAdes) (version 2) | ecosystem: Host-associated > Arthropoda: Insects > Digestive system >... | reverse complement strand
GTATGTGTGTTAAATTTTAATTTGAGTAATTTAGAACTACAAGTGAGACGGACGCCCTGTTATCGCGAATGAGAGAGCAGAGGGTTTGCCATTATGGTGTAACAATTACATTCATATTTTAGTAGTTATTGTCACTACATACTTGGAGAAATCGGAGTGATGGCGGTGTAACACTTTAATCAGGACTGGATGAGTGTCGCTAGAGGTCATGGTGTAATTTACATCAGGACGGGATAAATGTTGCTAGAGGTCATGGTATAATTTGCATCAGGACTGGACGAGTGTTGCTAGAGGTCATGGTGTAATTTACATCAGGACTGGATGAGTGTTGCTAGAGGTCATGGTGTAATTTGCATCAGGACTGGATGAGTGTTGCTAGAGGTCATGGTGTAATTTACATAAGGACTGGATGAGTGTTGCTAGAGGTCATGGTGTAATTTACATCAGGACTGGATGAGTGTTGCTAGAGGTCATGGTGTAATTTACATCAGGACTGGATGAGTGTCGCTAGAGGTCATGTTGTAATTTACATCAGGACTGGATGAGTGTCGCTTGAGGTCATGGTGTAATTTACATCAGGACTGGGAGAGTGTCGCTAGAGGTCATGGTGTAATTTACATGAGGACTGGATGAGTGTCGCTAGAGTTCATGGTGTAATTTACATCAGGACTGGATGAGTGTTGCTAGAGGTCATGGTGTAATTTACACCAGAACTGGGAGAGTGTCGCTAGAGGTCATGGTGTAATTTACATGAGGACTGGATGAGTGTCGCTTGAGGTTATGGTGTAATTTACGTCAGGACTGGATGAGTGTTGCTAGAGGTCATGGTGTAATTTACGCCAGGACTGGGAGAGTGTCGTTACATTCCTTGATAAGTATTATGGTGGTGTGACGTTTTTATCAGGATTGGAGTTATTGTCGCTGCACTTCATACTGACGTAATTTACACCAGGATGAAATGAATGTTTGTGTCAGGGTAGTGTAGTCTGTATAGCGACTCGCTACGGGCAGGACGATCCGGAATCGAATCCCTGTGGGCGTCAGATTTTCCGCACCCATTCAGACCGACCCTAAGGCTATCCCAGCTTCCTGTACAATGGGAATCGGGTGTCTTTCCCGGGGCTAAAGCGGCCGGGGCGTGGCGTGAATAGCAAGGCAATTATTGTATCTATTTTGCTTGGATTATTTAAGTTAGGAAGCCGTTTATTCTACAAAGACAGTGTAGCGTCTGAGATGGTAGGGCTGTCGACGACTTGATATTGAGGAGGATATATCTGAAGTGTTGGATGTGTCTGGAGGTGTAGTACCGGAATTTACTTTTATACAGTGTGAACATTCTTACAAATCTTAAGACATCTTTGTACCCGGTTGTCGTGAATGCTAGCCTAGACCGTCAATTTGATGTTGATATTAAACTAGACTAGTTATTACCCGTCGTACGTACAAAGAATAAAATATTTAATCAACGATAATTTATTTTGTGTATATTTGAAACTTTAAAGCAGTTCTCGATGAGAAAGGTTTGGTGTTATGAAACAGTCATTTTCTGTACCTTATCGATGCCCTTCAAAAATTACGCTAGCGACGTTACCAAATGAAGAAGTTCGATAAAATGCCATATATAGCTGGGAAAAAACGAGCCATGGTGGGTATGTTTCAATACGTCTAAGACTCTGTCCTTGAGCCTTACTGCTTGTCTTACCAAACACGATTTTTATCGGAGATCTATTCTACACAGTTCGGATATGTTACGATATGATGGACATAACGGAATCCTGAGTGTAAGGATAGTTTTTCTGGAACAGATATCTGCCGCTGCTATGCAGCCGTCTTGTAAGCCTCTTACATTCATGTGCTGCCACCACCGGAGGCCCAGGGAAGCTGACATATTTATGTACTTCTCGAGGCTTCCGGTAAAAGCAGCACTATAAATCCTTAATTTTGGCTTTTTTTTGTTGAAATTATTTTTGGACAGAGATTAATGAAAACAAAGTAGTTTGCTTTCTATGTCAAATCATAAGCTGATATACACGTGGTTTTATTGAAATTACGTTGTCAGTTTAATACGTCCGTTTCTCAGGAAAACACTTTCCACCGGATTATTTCACGCATTTCTGGTGTGAAATATTATAGCTCCAGAATTTTAAAGATATTTTATCAGTTACAGCATCGTTCATTGTAACGATTATTAGAAATTTCTTTATTGTGAAAGTGTTCTTTCCGCATATATTGCATGCTCGCAAAATTGACCGATAATCCGGGTGGATGTTTGTTCTTTCGTGGCTAGCCGAAGCGCTCTAAAGTTAATTGTTCTTCTCTCACCTAAATTCCATAATATTTTAAAATCTCTGCGCCGAAAGAATTTAGTTTGCTCTAACAGATTAATAAGAATGTCGGCAGGCAAATCATTGTAACGTTACTACCACATGTAACGTGTTATCGTATTTCAGATGTAATGCTTAGAGGTATTTAATCTAGCTACGAATTTCTATATAATTTGCGGCAATGGAGCATGTAATGCAATATCAAAAACTTTTAATTTAACATCCTTAATAAATACTTACAATTTTGCAGACAACGTATTGTATCTGTTTTTTTTTGCAATGTATATTATATTGTCTCTGATCCGAAGTAAGAAAAGATATTGACGACGACGAGAAAGGAATGCTGATAATAACATTTGGAGTTGGTAAAAATGAGATGCAAATAATCAGGAGTTTTTTTATTTTGTACTTATTATATCGTCGGTATAACTACTGACTACGGGCTGGACGGTTCGGGATCAACTCCCGGTGGGGATGAGATTTTCCTCCCGTCCAGACCGACTCTGGGGGCCACCCAGCCTACTGTAAAATGAGTACCGGGTCTTTCCTGGGAGTAAAGTGTAGCAGGGGCGTGCTGCTAACCACTCACCCCCTTCTAGTGCCGCGGTCATGAAGGAGTAGAGCTGTACCTCTACGCACCCTCTAGGCCAAACCGGGCCTGTAACGGAGTCAATATACGTCTACATTTTACTTATTATATCATATGGGAAATAACAAAGTTTTGAAAGGAGGTGTGGTTGGAAACGATACGCTGAATGAGAAGCTGAGTGTGCACAAAATTGTCCTTATTTAAGCTTCCCACCGGAAGGATATTGCAGGAGTGAGTGTGTAGCGCCGTATATTATTACAACTCGGCAGTATGTGGGATTGTTTATTTTCACGCTCCTGCCGCTTTATCCCTGAGTAGGAGGGGAGGGGAGCCCCTATACCTTTAGAGTGCGCGCTGGGTGTGCGCTCAGAGCTATTCTAAACATACTAGAAAAATGATCTCAGTATTTCAATTGGAAGATGAAGGGGCGGAATTTTGAACAAAATAATAAACTTTGGGTTGCATAGGGGTGAGGAATTTCTTAACCAAATGATAAACTACAGGTTTTCACTATGTTTCTGCTCACTATATTCTACTGATAGGTGTCATGCATTGTTTGGATAAAGTGAAGAGTTACAAGAGTAGACCAGGTACTACATACATCCACCCAGAGAAAGTAAGCAGAATATCGGACGAGTGAATAATGAAGTCTATTGTGGAACGTGGTTTGAGGATGGAGGATTTCTCATGGTCGTGTTGAGTTTTGACATTTGGCCAAAACGGGAGTATAACCCATACTTCTGAGGTTTAAGTAGAATAGGAAGTTTAGTAGAGCCTTCTTACCGGTTTCAGATGCACGAATAACTTTGTGACTGCTGGTAAGCATGTGGACCTAACAGTTGACAGAGTGACGATTATGACGGTGAATTTGAATCACGTGGCCGACAAAACACGTTTTATTAGTTCATATTAATGTCGCTTATTGTTGTTGCATTCCAGAGAAGCAATATTGAGATTAAAGTTATTCATTATACATATATCATACCGGTCTTTATATTTTGATACCGGACTGACTATCCGTCACAGTCGAGGGCTCATCACATGGTCCAAAAACGAATGCCTTAAACTCAAAACTAATTAAGGTTAACGTTATTAAAAGCAAGATATTCAATGTATGTGTAAGTTATTTTGTCACTCCTTTGCCCCATCCTGCGAAATATAAAGTTCAGAACCTCGGAGGAAGCAAAGCGAAACCTCTCAGGTGTTAGGGGAGTCTTAAATTCCTTACTGAATCTGCGTAAGGTAAACGCATACATATAATCATATTTCTTCTCTCTTGGGGGCGATTTTCCTTCAAGTTTTATAATAGGCTAAGCAACACCGTGGAACCAGCAGTGCCTCCTGGCGGTGTCTTATTCTCTTTATTATACTAGACATCGTACTCCTCTTTCCTTCATCTACAACAACCATTCCATTTTAGCGCTCTGGAATTTCGCTGGTGCTTGAAAATCGAGTCCTTAAAACAATATCATGCAAGTAATTTTCTCTCACGTGTACGCTTAATGAGCTACTGTGACGGCAATCACTGTTTTGTCCTCGTCGTCTCTAGATACAGACATCTGTTTAGCCGATGTACTTTTTAAGTTTTCAACACTCTTGCCTGTGTAAGAAGAACAAATTGCTTGAAACACCGGAGGACATTCAGCCAGGTTCCTATAACAAAACATGGTACTTTGTTTCTCCGTCTTTCCTTCATTCAAAATTCCCAGGTTCAACGTCAGGATCTGGTGCAATGAAACTAATCAAAGTGTCCTTCATGGAGCATAGTCTGTGGGTGGATTTACGTTGTGGTGCTGACAGGCTCCCACACTCAGCGTTTACAGCCTGAATAACAGATTTTATAACATATGATAAAAACACACGAAGTGTATGGAATTTTGCCGTTAGTAGTAGTAGTAGTAGTAGTAGTAGTAGTAGTAGTAGTAGTAGTAGTAGTAATAATAGTAATAGTAGTAGCAGCAGCAGCAGAGTGGTAACATTAATGGTTGTAATGGTAAAGGTGTTATTAGTGTTAATAGAGGTAATGATGGCGTTAGAGCAGTAGTTACTAAACAGCGTCACTTGAAGATAATATGTGTCAGGTTCCTTGCATATCGGTTAAGAATTATATAAGACTTGCAGAAATTCATTTACGACCCATTTTTGAGAATAATAATGGAAGTTTTCTGATGCAGGTTTTGACAGAATATCTACTGTGTATTAAAACCGTCTTTATGTTAAGATTTAGGCTGTAAGAATGTAACATGAAAGATTAACAAGACAGACAATGTACGTACAACGTCACTTTGAAGTGCCTTCGTAAAATAATTGTTGCAGTGGAAAAGTATTACGTATTATCCAACCAGAGTGTGTGTGTATTATAGCCTTAGGTATCCAGCACGCAATGCGCTTGCGCCATATTGTCATCTGTGGCCTGCCCCTCCCCACAATATGTTTCCTCTTTATCTCATAAACTGCATGATTTTCGATGAAAGTTACTGAAAACAAGCTGTGTGTTTTGATTTTCCTTAAGCTTTTGTCTGAAACATTTCTCATTCTAGGAAGAAATGGGCTAGATATGATAAAAAGTATATTTGTTTTCATGTATAGTACACTTTATTCTTGTCACGTTTTAATGAAACTTGAATTTTCTCAACAGATTTTCGAAAAATTCTGAAATGTCAAATTTCATGAAAATCTGTAAAGTGGGAGCAAATTTGTTCCATGCGGAAAGATGGAAGGACGAACGGAAAGACAGACATGACGAAGCTAATAGTCGCTTTTCGCAATTTTGCAAACGCAACTAAAACCCACTTCATAAGTACTTAACCTTGCCACTTAGGAATAATTATGCTAAAGGTTATGGTAATTCAGTTCAATTCAGTTCCTTTCAGTTCGTCATTGTTACTGTGCTGACACATCATTCGTTAGACCGATTACAGAAACAACACAGGGAATCGGAGAGAACACTTCCAACAACAAACCACAAACAACAACATGTAGCGCAGAGGTAATAAAGGTGACATTAGGCAACACAGTATTGCGAAAATTATACTTGTTAAAGTAAAAATGCTAAAGAATGTAATTTAGTTCCTGAATATATTGATCGTTTAGTTCAATTCAATAAAATTTCTCGACATGCATGTTTTGCAGCGCGGGTCCAATTACTAAGGCGACACAAAAATGTACGAATACACAAATACACAGGTAAAACACAATTATACAATATATAGAACATAACAGAAACAGTATGTGGTAACTGTCAATATTAATAAGTCAATTCAATTCAGTTCATTTAATTTTTATTAACGTACCGAATCAACATTCATATGGTCAATTTCGGAAAAAGAACAACACAGAAACACAAATAACAAAGGACGATAAACAGGACACCTATCAAACAAACAAACCAACCAAAAACAGAATACTGAAATCATTAATTACACATTGTAAAATTTACTAATGACAATATCAAATCTGAATATGATAGTCTGCCTTTCACAGATATCTTAATCACTACAAACAGACCAAAACAGACTTAGCTTAAACTGAAATACGGGTTTACAAAGTCCATCTTGTTAACAAATGTATCTATATAGTTGAATAAAGAGAGACCAACTTGATATCATTTGCTTCTTTTTTTTAATTTCGTTATTTAATGCTCAACATGTTTCGGTTGTTAATACATCCATCTTCAGGAGCTTGCGACTTATTTGTCGAGTTATTTCATGGGTTGTATTGCTCTGGTACGATGTGTGTTGGTGTTACGTTGTGGTTTGGCTGGGGTGGTGTGGTATCCGGATACCACACCACATGTCTAAAAATGTTTTCTTAGGCAGAGACATAGATATATTTTTTGTTTATTTGACCGTGCATCATCTTCATAGTTGAGTAAAGACAGACCAACTCGTTATCACTTGCTTCTTTATTTCATTATTTAATGCTCAACATGTTTCGGATGTTAATACATCCATCCTCAGGAGCTTGCGACTTATTTGTCGAGTTATTTCATGGGGTAGTGTGGTATCCGGATGGAGGCTGAAGCACTGCTCCAGCCTGCATCCGGATGGATGTATTAACATCCGAAACATTTTGAGCATTAAATAATGAAATAAAAAAGCAAGTGACATCGAGTTGGTCTGTCTGTATTCAACTATGAAGATGTTGCACGGTCCAATAAACAAAAAATATATCTATATCTCTGCCTAAAAAAATTAAAAATCAAATTAGCTAGATAATTAAAACTAACGCAAACGGAACGTGCTACTAGGGTAAAATCGGTTTGAAAGATCTAATTGGCTTTCTACACATATCCATGTTACTGCGAACCAAATAAGAAGCTGTAGTACATCTAGCGGAAGAGCAATATATGCATGCTATAGAAAACTTGGTGCAGTTGCTAATGCTACAAGAAGGAACCCTAAGACTAATATTCTCAATCAAAGAAGGACAAAATTTAGATCGTGCAAAAACATGAATAAAAAGAGTATCAAAGCGAAGCCTTTCATCTTGTCAAGTATATAACTTCAGAACCTCAAGTGCACAGGCATAATTGTAAGGAATGTGAGGACAAGAGCGAGTGGAGCATGAAATTGTAAACTTCTGCTGGACGTGTTCCAGCTTATTGGCATCAGTAGCCGTAATGTTTTTCTAAACAGGCGAGGCAAATTGTGATTTAGATCTAAGGTAAAGTATACAAATATTAAACTGCCATTAGTAGAAAAGGAAAAATTCTATGTACGTACAAGTCCCAACATTTTGAGTGACTAAGAAAGTTTGTAATTAACATGACGGTGGAAAAAGTGTTTAGAATTAAAAAAAAAAACTCCTAGGTCTCTGATGGAGTCGATACGAGTTGTAAACTTATCACAAAGTTTGTAATTGTAATTAAGTGAACTGGTTTACTTTGTAAAGGTGATAACTGGAGTTTTGTCAATATTAAGTATCATGCAGTTAGCAGCACACCAACCGCGAATGGAATCAGTGTCAGATTGCAGAAGTGTACAGTCAACTGCAGAGCTTACGGTACGATAAATTTTGATGTCATCAGCAAATAAATGTCTGGAATGTTTAATAGAATTGCAAAAGTCATTAGTTGTATAAATAATAATAATAATGTTTTGTAAATAATGGTAATAATAATAATAATTTAAACGAAAATATGTCAAACATCCTCTCAAATAACACATAATAAACCAATGAACACACTTCGGTAGAGTGCATTTTATTACATGTTGATAATCCCCAACAAATTTCGGTCGCACTCGCGACCACCATAAAGGTGTCACAAGGAATACTAACAAAATTAACATGTTCACTTTTTATTGTATATTTTATTAGTATTCTTTGAGACACCCTGATAATGGTCGTGAGTAGGACCGAAAGATGTTGGTGATTACCTACTTACTTACTTACTCCATGGATCTTAGTCCTTCTTGAGAAACTAACAGTTTTTCAGCTAGTCAAGAAATGCCCCGAATATTGTGGTATGTGAAGGTTCATTACCGCAGTCAAAAGGTCCCGCCAACTGTCCCTATCCTGAGCCAGCTCGATCCAGTCCACATCCCCACATCTCACTTCCTGAAGGTCCATCTTAATATTATCCTCCCATCTACGCCTGGGTCTCCCAACTGGTCTCTTTCCTTCAAGTTTCCCCACCGTAACCATCTATAAACCTCTCCCCTATACACGCTACATGCCCCGCCCATCTCATTCTTCTCAATTTTATCAGTTGGTGATTATCAACATTTAATAAGACGCATTTTACTAAAGTGCTTTCGTTGGTTTGTTTTACTTTACAAATTAATGCACGTGTATGGAACGTATTAAATCCTCTCAAATATTCATATAACACAAAGTGTAAAGGCACAGGAATATTGTGTGAGGATGTAGAATCTGAAGTAGTATGCATCTTGGAAGCGTCTCACATCCAAAAGAGGAAATATACTCAGTTTAGACATGCAGTATCTGCGACCCGCTTTAAAAGTCAGACGGCAAACGGATATAAATGAGATCAGTCACATGCTCTACCTCCAGGCCCTAACCCACATCTGTGTCGCATCTTTATCAGTAACTTCTGTCGTGCAGACGCTACACGCCACCGTTTGACTTTAACGTCTTCCTACATAAGACCATCGACTAGTTGTGCAGTACATGGAAAGTATTAGTGTTAGTGTAATATTAGATTAATCCACTATCCGTTTGTCAGAGCGTGTTTCCTGGTCAGTAAACTTATTTGTTGAAGGAAAAAGAAACATTAGTGTGAGTACAGAAGCTTTTTCTTTTATCCCAAGAGAGTGTTGTGTAATTCGTATCTTCATGACGCGTGTAGGTAAGAAGATCCAGTGTTGTATTATGGTCCACTTACGTTTACGCCCGGACGTATATAATATATTACTAAACTTCCATAAATTGAATTTTATATGCGCTCCTCTTTCTTCCCCTTACCCTCCTATTTTATGTGCTTATGACTCTTACGTAAGCCTTTTTATTTATTTCCCGTCTGATTTCAGGTACAGATAAAGTTGTGCGTTACCACGCCATAAACGCATGTCAAGGGGAATAGGCTTATTGTTCCATTCGTTCTTAACCTATGCAGCAGATGGAGGTGAATGATCAATTTGATGTCCCGGGGAAGGAAACCTCGGTGCTCCTTCCATTGGAGGTTGGGTGTGCTCTAGAGTCTATCGAGATATTATGGAAGAAAAAAAAATTATTGTCCCAGCCGGGATTTAACCCTCCACCCCTTATAGTCCATCCCGCGACCTAGCCAATCCACACTCTCGCTGCTCCTCCCCTCTCTGATTATGAATCGCTATATTCCTCTCAGCACTTCGCATTGAACCATACTTCAAGCTTTATTTTTAATTTAAGTTAGAGGAAAGCACCATAATCCTAACATTTGAGACAATGCCGCACCTTATCCAAATTCACCTAATTGTCATTGTCTTCGTTACGGAACTCTTGCAACCTGGTGATTAGCTTTTACGCGAGACAATTCAGTCGGAGAAGTTGCCGCATCACTACGGCGCCCCGTTTGCCCAGATATGTCTTCGGCGTCTTGTTTTCTGTTTGTTTGAGAGCAGGTTTCATTCTTCTCTAAAACGTACAGACCGGCTCCAGGCACCCCTATCCTCTTACTCGATTGATCTAGGGATAAACTCTGTCGGAGCGTGAAGCTGACCGTTCACCTGCATCTAGTGCCTACGTAAGAATGCAAGAGGGGAGCTCTAACCCCACATGTGACTTGGCGGATTGCACAGGGACAGTCATAAATTTCAGCTTGACCTTTTATACTGAAGAGGCTTTCTCCATAGAACATGCTGTGAAGATGTAGCCCTTTCACAATGTAAATCTTGCACACGGATGTAAGGTTTGTTATGTCCGTCATTCCGTCCGTCCGCATGGAACATCTCTGCTCCCACTGGATAGATTTCCATGAAATTTAATATTTGAGTAAAAAAGGTAAATCAGTCCCATTACAGGCCTGGACACGCCCAGAGGGTTCCAGGAATTTAAGGTTCCTAGATTTCGTGACAACGGCACAGGATGGTGGTAGGTTGTCAGCCTTAAGCACCGACTGCTTTTACCCCCAGGAAAAACTCCTGATACTCATTTCTGTTAGAGGCTGAGTCCAACCCAGGGCCATATTGCGATCGGAAGGAATTTATGTCAATGAAAAATCCACTGACACCAGCTGGGATCGAACCAGCGACCTTCCAATTTGTAGCACAGCACCTTAACCACTGTGTTACCGCGGTCCCCCTTGATATTTGAGTATTTTTCTTAAATCC
>Ga0209755_10008860_pt1 | contig 10686 bp, 23 predicted proteins | sample TergutCo191P1_FD_187301 | JGI IMG/M metagenome (GOLD analysis project Ga0209755, IMG submission 187301) | Cornitermes sp. P1 segment gut microbial communities from Petit-Saut dam, French Guiana - Co191P1 (SPAdes) (version 2) | ecosystem: Host-associated > Arthropoda: Insects > Digestive system... | reverse complement strand
AGGTATATATTCCGGTTGGGTGTATAATGCGAATTGCGTTGGGGAAAGAGACACATGTTGATCAGGAAGCCTGTTGTATTGTGGGTACATAATGCGCCACAAATTGTGGGCGTTTCCGGAAACCACCACAACAGCGACACTCGTGTTAGTTTGCTAAACATTGTGCCCCCTTTTGTGCACTGTAGCCAAAATGAATCACATTAACCAAGTGAAAACAAATGAAGAAAAATATGCAACCGCAAACAATAGAAGAACATTATGCAACCGCAAAAAATGAAGCACAATATGCAACTTAAAACAAATGAAGCACACAATATGCAACTTCAAAAAAAGAAGCACAGTATGCAACTGCAAACAAATGAAAAAAACTAGGCAACTGCAAACAAATGAAGAACACCATGAAACCGCAAAAAAAAATGAACAACATTATGAAACTGCAAAAAAAAATGAAGCACTCTATGCAACTGCAAACAAATGAAGATCAATATGCATCTGCAAACAAATGAAGCACACTACGCAACCTTAAAGAAATGAAGCACAATCTGCAAGAGGAAACACATGAAGCACACTTTGCAACTGCATACAACAGAAGCACATTATGAAACTGCAAACGAATGAAGAACACTATGCAACTGCAAACAAATGAAGCACACTTTGCAACTGCAAACAAATGAATCACATTATAAAAATGCAAACCAATGAAAAATATTATGCAACCGCATCAATTGAAGAAAAATATGCAACCGCATAAAATGAAGCACAATACGCAACTGCAAACAAATAAAGTAAATTAAGCAACTGCAAACAAAAGAAGCACAATATACAACTGCAAAAAATGAAGCAAACTATGCAACTGGAAACAAATGAAGTACACGATGCAACCGAAAACAAATGTAAACACTATGCAACTGCAAACAAATGAAGCACACTATGCAACTGCAAAAAATGAATCACAATATGCATGTGCAAACCAATGAAAAACATTATGCAACCCCAAACAATTGAAGAACACTACGCAACCGCATAAAATGAAGCACAATACGCAACTGCAAACAAAAGAAGCACATTAAGCAACTGAATACAAATGAAGCACACTATGCAAATGCAAACAAATTAAGCACACTATGCAACTGCATACAAATGAAGTACACTATGCAACCGCAAACATATGAAGCACACTATGCAAATGCAAACAAATGAAGCACACTATGCAACTGCAAACAAATGAATCACATTACGCATGTTCAAACCAATGAAAAATATTATGCAACCGCAAACAATTGAAGAACTTTTGCAACCGCATAAAATGAAGCACAATACGCAACTGCAAAAAATGAAGCATATTATGCAACTGCAAACAAATGCAGCACACTATGCAACTGCAAAAAATGAAAACAATATGCAACTGCAACAAATATATAACACTATGCAACTGCAAACAAATGAAGCTCTATATGCAACCGTAAATAAACGAAGAAACAATATGAATTAGCGAACAAATGAAGCACAATATGCAACTGCAAACAAATGAAGCACACTCTGCAACTGAAAACAAATTAACCACACTATGAAACTGCAAACAACAGAACATTATGCAAATGCAAACAAATGAAAAACACTATGAACCCGCAAACAAATGAAGAGCTCTTTGCACATGCAAACAAATGAAATACTTTATGCAAGTGCAAACAAATGAAACACACTATGCAACTGCAAACAAATGAAGCTCATTATGAAACTGCGAACAAATGAAGACCAGTATGCAAATGCGAACAAATGAAAAGCACACTATGCAACTGCAAACAAATGAAGTACACTACGCAACTTCAAACAAATAAAGTACACAATGAAACCCCAAAAACTGAAACATATAATGCAACTCCAAACAATTGAAATACGCCATTCAATTACAAAATAATGAAAAATTATAAAACTGCAAACAAATGAATTACACTATGCAACCGCAAACAAACGAAGAACACAATGCAACTGTAAATAAATGAAGCGCAATATGCAACTGAAAACAATTGAAGCACATTATGCAACTGCGAACAAATGAAACACACTATGCACCCGCGAACAAATGAAGAACACATGCAACTGCAAAGAAATGAAGCACACTACTCAAATGCAAAGAAATGAAGCAAATTTTGGAACTGCAAACAAATAAAACACACTAGGCAAATGCAAACAAGTTAAGTTCATTATGCAACTGTAAACAAATTAAGCACATAAAGCAACAGGAAATAAATGAATCACACTATGAAACTGCAAACAAATAAAGCACAATATGTATCTGCATATAAATGAAGCAAACTATGCAAATGCAAAAAAATGAAATACACTATGCAACCGCAAACAAATGAAGAACACTATGCAACTCCAAAAAAAATTAAGCTCACTATTAAACCACAAAGAAATGAAGCACATTATGCAACTATATACAAATATGGAAACTACGCAACTGCAAACAAATGAAGCACAATTTGCAACCACTATCAATTGAAGACTGCTATGCATCTGCAAACAAATGAAACATAATATGCAAACGCAAAATATGAAGAACACTATGCAACTGGAAACAAATGAAGCACACTATACAAATGCAAACAAAGAAAGCTCATTATGCAAATGCAAACAAATGAAGCACACTACGCAACTAAAAAAAATTTAACACATTAAGCAACTGCAAACAAATGAAGCACATTCTGCAATTGCAAACAAATGAAGCACACTATGCAACTGCAAACAAATGAAGCACACTAGGCAAATGGAAACAACTGAAGCACATTATGCAACTTAAAACAAAGTACATAATGCAACCGCAAATAAAAGAAGCACATCATACAACTACAATAAATTGAAACACAACATGCAATTGCAAACAAATGAAACACATTATGCAACGACAAATAAAATGAAATACACATGCAAACGCAAACAAAGGAAAAAGACTATGCAACTGCAAAAAACCAAACACGCTATGTAGCCTCTACCAAATGAAACACACCTTGGAACTGGAAACAGAGAAGAAATTTAAACAGCTGCAAACAAATGAATCGCACTATGCAAAAGCAAGCAAATGAAGCGCAATATGCTACTACAAACAAATCAAGCACACTATGCAATTGTAAACAAATGAAGCACACAATGTAACCGCAAAAAATGAAGAACACAATGCAATTAAAAAGAAATTAAGTTCACTATGCGACAGCAAAAAATGAAGAACACTATGCAAATGCAAAACAAACGAAGCGCAATATGCAAATATAAACAAATGAAGCACACTATGCAAGTTGAAACAAATCAAGCACGTTATGCAACTGCAAACAAATGAAGCCCACTATGCAATTGCAAACAATGAAGCACACTATACAACTGCAAACAAATGAAGCACATTATGGAACTTAAAACAAATAAAGTACACAAAGAAACCCCAAAAAATGAAGCATATCATGCAACTGCAAACAATTGACACACACCATTCAAGTGCAAACAAATGAAACACAATATGAAAATGCAAACAAATGATATACACTATGCAAACGCAAACAAACGAAGAACACTATACAACTACAAAAAATGAAGCGCATTATGCAATTGCAAACAAATGAAGCACACGTTGCAAACACAATCAAATGAAGACCACTATGCAAATGCAGACCAATGAAGCACAATATGAACCCGCAGACAAATGAGGAACACTATTCAACTCGAAACAAATAAAGCACACTATGCAACTGCAAACAAATGTAGCACACTCAGCAAGTGCAAACAAATGAATCACACTTTGCAAACTGCAAACAACAGATACACATTATGAAACTGCAAACAAAGGAACAACACAATGCAACTGCAAACTAATGAAGTACACTATGTAACTGCAAACAAATGAAGCACACTATGAAAATACAAACAAATGAAACAGACTGTGTAATTGCAAACAAACGAATCACACTATGCAACTGGAAACAAAGAAGAACATTATGCTACTGCAAACAAATGAAGCACACTGTGCAACAGGAAACAAATGAAGCGCACTATGGAACTGCAAACATATGGAACACACTATGCAAGTGCAAACAAATGAAGCACACAATGCAGCCGCAAGCAAAATGAAAACATTATGCAACTAAATAGAAGTGAAGCACACTATGCGATTGCAAATAAATGAAGAACACTATGCAAATGCAAAGCAATGACGCATACTATGCAAATATAAACCATGAAGCACACTTTGCAAATGCAAACAGATGAAGCACATTATGCAACTGCAAACAAATTTAAGACCAGTATGCAAGTGCAAACAAATGAAGCACACTATGCAAATGCAAACAAATGAAACACTCTATGAAATTTAAAACAAATAAAGTGCACAATGCAACCGCAAACAAATGATGCACATCATGCAACTGCAAACAATTGAAAAACACCTTGCAATTGCAAACGAAAGCACTCTATGAAATGATAAACAAATGAACTGTAAATGCAACCGGAAACAAGCGAAAAACACTATGCAACTTCAAACAAATGAAACACAATATGCAATTGCAAAAAAATAGAGCACATTATGCCACTGCGAACAAACGAAGGACACTATGCACAGACATACAAATGAAGAGCACTAAGCAACTGCAAACAAATAAAGCACACTATGAATATGCAAACAAATGAAGCAAATTATGCAACTGCAAACCAATGAAACAATCCACGCAACTGCAAACAAATGAAGCACATTATGCAACTGCAAACAAATGAAACTCCTACTGCAACCGCAAATAAATGAAACACACTATGCAACAGCAAACAAATGAAGAACAATATGCAACTACAATAAAATAAATTATACTATGCAACCGCAAACAAATGAAGTACAATTTGCAACCGAAAAAAATGAATAACACTATGCAACTATAACCAAATTAAGCAAATTATTCAACCGTAACAAATGAAGAATACTATGCAACCGCAAAAAATTAAGCTTAATGTGTAACTACAAACAAATGAAGCATATTATGCAACTGCGAACAAATGATTACACTACGTAACTCCAAAAAAATGAAGCATACTTTGAAACCACAATCAAATGAAGACCGCTATGCAACTGCAAACAAATAAAGCAAAATATGCAACCGCAAACAAATGAAAACTCTATGCAACTAGAAACAAATGAAGCACACTAATCAACTGGAAACAAATGAAACACATTATGCAAATGAAAACAAATGAAGCATACTATGCAACTGAAAACAAATAAAGCACACTAAGCAAGTGCAAATAAATGAAACACACTATGCAAATGCAATGAAATGAAGTACACTATTCAAACGCATACAAATGATGAACACAATGCACTGCAAACAAACTAACACACTATGCAACTGCAAACGAATGAAAAACGCTATGAAAATAAAAAGAATTGACGCACACTATGCCTTTGTAAACAAATGAAGAACACTATGTAAATGCAAAACAAGTGTAGTAAACTATGCAAATATAAACAAATGAAGCACAATATGCGTCTGAAAACAAACGAAGCGCATTATTCAACTGCAAACAAATGAAGCACAATATGCATATTGAAACAAATATAGTACTCAATGCAAACGCATACAAATGAAACACATCATGCAAACGGCAAACAACTGAACACACTATTCAATTACAAACAAATCAAACACACCATCCAACTTCAAATAAATGAATTACATTATGGAACCGCAAACAAACGAAGAACACTATGCAACTGCAAATAAATGAAGCGCAATATGCAACGGCAAACAAATGAAACACATAATGCGACTGCGAACAAATAAAGCACATAATGAAAATGCAAACAAATGAAGCACACCATGCAAGTGCAAACAAATGAAGCACACTATGCAAATGCAGATATATGAAGCACATTAAGCCAATGCAAAAAAAAGAAATACAATATGAAATAGCAAAAATTTGAATTAAAAATGCAACGGAAAACAACTAAGAACATTATGCAACTGCAAACAAATCAAGCACACGATGCAACTGCATAAAAATGAAGCACATTGTGCAATTGCGAACAAATGATCACACTATGCTACTGGAAACAAATGAAGCACACTGCAACCACAATCAAATGAAGACGGCTATGAAACTGCAAACAAATGAAGCACAATATGCAACCGGAAACAAATGAAGAACACTATGCAAATGTAAACAAATGAAGCACACTATGCAACTGCAAACAAATGAAGCACATTAAGCAATTGCAAACAAATGAAGCACAATACGCAACTGAGAGAAATGAGGCATATTATGCGAATGCAAACAAATGTAGCAAATTATGAACTTGCAAACAAATGAAGCACACTATGAAACTGCAAATAAATCAAGCATACTATGCAACTGCAAACAAATGATTACAATATGCAACCGCAAACAAATGAAGGACACTATGAATCTGCAAACAAATGAATCACACTATGCAACTGCAAACAATTGAATCACCTTATGGAAACGCAAGCAAATGAAAAAAATATACAAACGCAAACAATAGAAGATCATTATGCAACCGCAAAAAATGAGGCAAAATATGCAACTTCAAACAAGTGAAGCACAATATGCAACTGCAAATAAATGAAGCACACTATGTAACTGCAAACAAATGAAAGGCACTGTACAACTGCAAACAAATGAAGTACATTATGCAACCGCAAACACAAGAAGAAAACTATGAAACTGCAAACAAATGAAACACTCTACGCAACTGCAAACAATAGAAGCGAACCATGTATTTACAAAAAATGAAGCACACTAAGAAAGTAAAAACAAATGAGGCACAATCAGCATGTGCAATCAAATGAAACACAATTTGCAATTGCAAGCAACAGAAAGAAATCATTCACCTGCAAAGAAATGAAGAACACTATGTAACTGCAAACAAAATGAAGTACCCTATGCAAATGCAAACAAATGAATCACACTATGTAACAGCAAACAATTTAAGAACACTAAGAAACTGCAAAAATGAAGCGCACTATGCAACTGCAAACAAGTAATCACACTATGGAAGTGCAAGCAAATGAAGCACACAATGCAACCGCAAAAAATGAAGAACATTATGCAAATTAAAAGAAATGAAGCACAATATGCGATCTCAAACAGATGAAGAAAACCAAACAAATGCAAAGGAATTTAAGCATACTATTCAAATAAAAACAAATGAAGCACACTATGCAACTGCAAACAAATGAAACACACTATGCTACTGCAAACAAATGAAACACACCATGCAAATTAAAATAAATAAAGTAGACAATGAAACTTCAAAAAATGAAGCACATCATGCAAATGCAAAAAACTGAAACACACTATGTAACTGCACACAAATGAAACACAATATGAAACAGCAAACAAATGAATTAAAAATGCAACTTCAAACAAATGAAGAACAATATGTAACTGCAAACAAATGACGCACAATATGCAACTGCAAACAAATGAAGCACATTATCCAAATGGGAACAAAAGAAGCACACTATGTTAATGCAAACAAATGAAGCAAATAATGCAACTGCAAACAAATGAAGAACACGATGCAATTGCAAATAAAAGAAGCAAATTATGCAACTGCAAACAAATTGAAACACACTACGCAACTGCAAACAAATGAAGAATATTATGCAACTGCAGATCAAACAATGCACATAATGCAACTGTAAATAAATGAAACAAACTATGCAACTGCAAACAAATGAAATACAATATGCCTTCGCAAAAAATGAAGCACAATATGCATTTCAAAAAAATGAAACACACTATGCAACTCCAAACAAAAATGCAAATTATACAAACGAAAACAAATGAAGAATACTATGCAACTGCAAAATATGAAGCTCACTATGCAACTACAAACAAATGAAACACATTGTACAACTGCGAACAAATGATTATACTATCAAACTGCAAACAAATAAAGCACACATTGCAACCACAATCAAATGAAGACCGCTATGCAACTTCAAACAAATAAAGCATAATATACAACCGCAAACAAATGCAGAACACTATGCAACTGGAAACAAATTAAGCACAATATGCAACTGCAAAGAAATGAAGCACATTAAGCAAATGGATACAAATGAAACACACTAAGCAACTGAAAACAAATGAAGCACATTATGCGAACTCAAATAAATGTAGCACGTTATGGAACTGCAAACAAATGAAGCACAATATGCAACTGCAAAACAATGATTCACATTATGCAACTACAAACAAATGAATTACACTATGCAACCGTAAAAAATGTAGAGCACGCTGCAAGTGCAAACAAATGAAGCACAATATGCAACTGCAAAACAAATGAAAGACATTATGCTCCTAAAAAAAGGAGCACACTATGCGATAGCATACAAATGAAGAACAATATCGAATTGCGAAATTAATGAAAAACATTATGCAATTATAAATAAATGAAGCACACATTGCAAACTTCAACAAATGAAGCACATTATGAACTGCAAACAAATGAAGACGAATATGCAACTACAAACAAATGAAGCACGCTCCGCAAATGCAAACAATAGAAGCACACAATGCATATTAAAAAAATAAAATCACAATTCACCCGGCAACAAACGAAGCACTTCTTGCAACTGCAAACAATTGAAACACTTAATGAACTGAAAACAAATAAACACTCTATGCAACAGCAAAAAAAATGATTTACCAATACAACCGCAAACAAAGGAAAACACTATGCATATACAAACAAAAGAAGCACACTATGCAACTTCAAACAAAGGAAGCACATTATGCAATTGCAAACAAATGAAGCACATAATGCACCCGCAAACATATGAAGAGCACTAAGGAAATGCAAACAAATGAAGTACACTATGCAAATACAAACAAATGAAACATATTAAGCAACTGCAAACAAATTAAACACATAAGGCAATTGCAAACAAATGAAGCACACTATGCTACTGCAAAAAAATGAAGCACGCTATGCACCCACAAAAAATATGAAGAGCATTAAGGAACTGCAAACAAATGAAGCACACTATGCAAATGCAAACGAAAGAAGCATATTATGCAACTGCAAACAAATGAAACAAATAAGGTAACTGCAAACAAATGAAGCACACTATGCTACAGCAAACAAATGAAGCACACTATGCTACTGCAAAAAAATGAAGCACGCTATGCACCCGCAAAAATATGAAGAGCATTAAGGAACTGCAAACAAATGAAGCACACTATGCAAATGCAAACGAAAGAAGCATATTATGCAACTGCAAACATATGAAACTAATAAGGCAACTGCAAACAAATGAAGCACACTATGCTACAGCAAACAAATGAAGCACACTATGCAACTGCAAAAAAAGAAGCACAATATTTAGCTGGAAATAAATGAAATACAATATGGAACCGCAAACAAAAGAAATACTCCATGCAACAGCAAACAAATGATTTAAAAATGCAACCGCAAATAAACGAAGAACAGAATGCAACTGCGAAAAAAATGAAGCTCACTATGCATCCGCATACAAATGAAGCATAATATGCAACCGCCAAAAAATGAAGCACAATATGAAACTGCAAAAATGTGAAACAAATTATGCAACCGCAAGGAAATGAAGAACTGTATGCACCTGCAAAAATATGAAGATCAATATGCAACTACAAACATATGAAGCAACTGCGAACAAACGGTCACACTATGTAACTGCAAACAAAAAAGCACAATTTGCAACCACAATCAAATGAAGACCGCTATGCAACTGCAAAAAATGAAGCACAATATGCAACCGCAAACAAATGAAAAACACTGCAACTGGAAACAAATGAAGCGCAATATGCAACTGCAATCAAATGAAGAACACTATGAAACTGAAAAAATGAAGTACACTATGCACCTGCAAACAAATGAAGAACATTTTACAAATGCAAACAAATGAGGCTCATTATGCAAATTCAAAACAATAAATCACATTATGCAAGTGCAAACCAATGAAGAAATACATGCAACCGCAAACATATGTAGAACACTATGCAACCGCACAAAATGAAGCACAAAATGCAACTGGGAGCAAATGAAGCACATTATGCAACTGTATACAAATGCAGACATTATGAATCTACAAAAAATGAAAAACTCTATGCAAATGCAAACAAATGTGGAACACTAAACAACCGAAAACAAAAGAAAAACTATGCAACTGTAAACAAATGAGGCACTCTATACACCCGCAAACAAATGAAGAACACTGTACATCTGCAAACAAATGAAGCACACTAAGCAAATGCAAACAATTGAAGCCCAATCTGCAACTGCAAACAAATGAAGCAAACTATGCAACTCTAAAAAAAGTACACAATGCAACCGCAAACAAATGAAGGACATCATGCAACTGCGAACAAATGAAACACTCTATGCAACAACAAACAAATGAATTGAACTATGCAACCGCAAACGAAGAAAACTATGGAATTGCAAACAAATGAAGCACAAAAAGAAACTGCGAACAAATGAAGCACATTATGCAACTGCGAACAAATGAAACAAACTATGAAACTATGAACAACACTACGCAACTGCAAATAAACGAAGAACAGTATGCAACTGCAAAAAATGACGCAAAATTTGCAACTCAAGAAAGTAAAGCATATTATGAAACTAAAACATCTGAAGCACAT
>Ga0209755_10008859_pt1 | contig 10687 bp, 10 predicted proteins | sample TergutCo191P1_FD_187301 | JGI IMG/M metagenome (GOLD analysis project Ga0209755, IMG submission 187301) | Cornitermes sp. P1 segment gut microbial communities from Petit-Saut dam, French Guiana - Co191P1 (SPAdes) (version 2) | ecosystem: Host-associated > Arthropoda: Insects > Digestive system... | reverse complement strand
GGCAAGTACAGTATTTCTTGAAGAAGTAGGAATGCGTCTTGATTTAGGAGCCATTGCGAAAGGTTTTATGGCAGATGAAGTTGCAGATTTATTCGTTCGTAATGGAATTGGGCGTGCATCAATTGTCATTGGAGGTGAAGTTCTTGTCATTGGTGATCATCCTACTGGAAGACCATTTAATATTGGTATTAACTCGCCATTTCCATCAGAACATGGTCGTGGCATCGTGGGATCACTTCCAGCATATAACCAAGCAATTGTAACATCGGGAACTTATAACAGATATCTTATCGTTGAAGATACAGAAACGATCTATCATCATATTTTTGATTCAAGAACAGGCTTTCCATTTGATAATGACATTGTAAGTATCACTGTTGTTGCAGATACAGGCTTGCTCGGTGAAGTTTATACGACAATCATATTCGGGATGGGACTTGAGGCGGGAATGGCTTATGTCGAAGAACATCCTGAAATTGAAGTTATGTTAATTACGCGAGATAAAATGATTCATTTGTCATCCGGTTTGCGAGATGTTTTTGAATTACGCATGGATGACTTTGAAATCTATACACAGTGAAAAAATGGGAGAATACTAGCAAATAAATTTGATGACCCTTTTAGAAATCATCACCAGATTTGATTGAAATCTTGTTGATGATTTTTTCTATTTTTCCAGATGAATCGATAATTGCAGAGACATTTCAACTTAAATGTCGAAAAAAAATAAAAAAAGGTAAAAAAAAGAGTTGTACTATTGACAACGAATGTTTAAAAGTGTAAAATTGGCTCATATAATCATCTCGACAAAAGATGATAAAATCATAAAAATTATCAGTAAAAGTCGCAATAAAAACAAGAAAAGGAGTTTAATTTCACTATGAGGCGAAAAAAAATAATCAAGATTGTCGCGTTATTTCTCGTATTGTCTTTTATCTTTCAAATGCAACCTGCATTAAGGTTTGAGCATCGCTTTGCAAATGCAAGCTTAATTCCACCAATCCCACCAATTCCGCCACTACCAGGACAGAATCAACCTGCAACGCAAAGACCAACTGAGCCAGAACAACCAACTCCGACTCAACCAGAAACTCAAAGACCAACTGAGCCTATGCAACCAACACCAACTCAACCAGAAACTCAAGGACCAACTGAGCCTGTGCAACCAGCTCCAACTGAGACACAACCAGATCATGAAGGTTCAACCGAGACACAACCAGAGGAGACCCAAGCCCCAACTCAACCGCCGATGTATACACCAGCACCGACTACACCAATTGTGAATGACCCACTTGAATCCTCAGAATTAATAATAGAAACAAATGATGAAAATCATATTGTGATTAGTGGTCCATCTCTTGGTGAAGGAAATGAAATCACCATTAAAAATGCTCCATTAGGCATCTCATTTTTGCGACAAGGGGATTTAGATGAAATGTTTATTTTATTCCCTGATGAGGTTGAGGTTGATGAAATCCAAATTATAACACCAACAACAGAATGGGCTTATGAATTTTTTACTGATACAGAAGGGAATTTTATCCTAGTCCTTTTGCCACCTGATGTTGATTTAGACGAAGTTTTAGAAGATCCACTTAACCCGCAACCAGATGAATCATTTTTTGCTACAGACGATGAGGATATAGATGATGATCAGTTATCATCTACAGAGCCTGATGAGACTGTTACATCTAATGAAGAAGATGATACTGATGATGATCTTTTAGAGGAAGAGGTTTCAGAAGATGATACCAGTGTATTGCCTACTGGACTGCTAGCAAATTCATTGGCATTACTAGGCGTCATATTTTTAAAATGCGGTCATGTTTTACTAAATAAAAATAAAGTAGATTAAGATTTAACTGTTGTATTAAATAAACCAAAGAATGGGAGAAGATGGATGAAAAGTATGATATTTGAATCAGAATTAAAAGTTTTAGAATTACTATGGACAAAAGGCGATATGACGGCGAAAGAATTAGCTGCTAAGTTGAAAGAGACAACCGATTGGAGTAAAACAACCTCTTATACTGTTATTAAGAAATGTGTTGATAAGGGTTTAATTGAAAGATTGGGAACTAATTTTACTTGTCGCGTTGTCATTACCCAAGAAGAAGCCCAAAAGAAAGAATCTGAAATTTTAGCCCAGAAAATGTTTGGCGGTTCATCAGATTTATTAATTGCATCTCTTTTAGGCAGCGGGAAGATGACACCTTCACAAATTGAGCAATTGCGTAATATGGCCCAAGAGTTTGCTGCTGAGAATTAAATATTAGATATTGAAACTTTCAGTAGATTTTACTGCTTGAAAGTTTTATTATGTTTGAAAAGTGGTAAGAGGGAGCTGATTGAAAACTAAATAACCGCTAATTCAAACTATTTCTCTATCCAAAGGATCCATTTTGTGGTAAACTAGTACCAAGGAACGGTGCGGACAGTTCCTGAGTTAATGAAGGATGGTGTTTCAAATGAAAATATATAACACATACACACGTCAAAAAGAAGATTTTATATCAATAGAAAAAAACAAGGTGAAAATGTATGTATGTGGACCGACAGTTTATGACTATATCCATATTGGAAACGCGCGTCCAGTTATCTTTTTTGATGTGGTTCGACGTTATTTTGAATCAATTAATTATGAAGTAGATTATGTTTCAAATATTACGGATGTTGATGATAAAATTATCAATAAAGCACAGGCTGAGGGCGTAAGTGAGGTTGAAATTTCTGAAAAATACCTCGCGCAGTATCTAGCTGATTGTGAAGCATTAAATGCAAGACCTGTATGTGCAATGCCTAAAGTAACTGAGAACATGAATGAAATTATCTATTTTATTAACATGTTAGTCGAGAATGACTTTGCCTATGTTACGAGTGGCGATGTGTATTTTCGCGTTAAAAAAGCAGCTGATTATGGGAAGTTGTCTGGGAAAAAAATCGAAGATTTAATTGCTGGTGCTAGGGTTGAGGCGAATACAAAAAAAGAAGATCCACTAGATTTTACGTTATGGAAAAAAACGAATGTTGGCATTACTTGGGATTCACCATGGGGTCTAGGGCGTCCCGGTTGGCATACGGAATGTGTGGTGATGATCAAAGAAGAATTTGGTAGTAAAATTGATATTCATGGTGGAGGCTCTGACTTACAATTTCCCCATCATGAAAATGAAATTGCCCAAAGTATTTGTGGTGCAGGTCATTCAATTGCAAATACATGGATGCATGTTGGTCGCTTAGGACTTGATGATGAAAAGATGAGTAAGTCAATTGGTAATGTGGTGTTAGTAAAAGACTTGTTAACAGAATATGATTCAGATGTTTTTCGATTATTTATGTTATCAACCCATTATCGCCAGCCGCTCAATTTCTCGTATGAAGTGCTCGATGCAACTAAAAAAGAATGGGAAAAAGTAAGGCAAGCTTACGATTTATTATTTACCCACCTAGATTTAAAAGGGCGGCTAGATTATACTTTACCATTAGTTGCAGATGAAAAAGTTTTTGAAACACTCGGGCAGATTATGGATATCAAAAAAGAATTCAGAGCAACCATGGCAGATGATTTTAATACGGCAAATGGCATTACTGCGATGTATGCGATGGTAAAATTGGCGAATAAATTACTTCGTGCCAAAGAAAAAGATGCTATTTTAATGGAAGCATTGAATGTTTTTGAATTAATGTTTGGTGTACTAGGATTTAAACATCAAAAAGCTAAAATGACGCTTGAGGACATTGAAATATACAAATCATGGGAACAAGCAAGAGAAGCGAAAAATTTTGAATTGGCAGATGAATTACGACAGCATCTGCAAGAAAGAGGGCTCATATAAGTGGTTCGAAAAAACAGAGAGATTTTAATTGCAAAACTGGCATTTTTTATGCTAGTTGGTTCATTTGGTGCATTTTTAAATTTCATCAATTTATATTTAGAACAAGTTGTCGGCTTAACAGGTTCTCAAATCGGATTTATCACCTTTGCAGGTTTAATTGCGACTGTTATTATGAATCCCGTCTGGGGGTATTTAGCGGACAAAACAGGCAAACACGTCTTTTTCTTAAAATTAACTTTCTTATCAGCAGCAATCATGGGTGCGATTTATTCTGGTTCTAGAAGTTTTATGATGATTATTATCGTCTCTATTATCTTCGAAGGTATGCGCGCACCAATAATGCCTTTACTTGATTACATTTCGACTAATTTTAGTGAGAAATATCGGTATGACTATGGAAAAATCCGTGTCTTTGCTTCATTGGGATTTTTATTAGTTGCAATGGCCACTGGTTTTATGGTCGCAGGAGCAGAGTTTGAATGGTTTGGAAGATCAATTGGATTTGCAGGTTTTCTAAGTATAGAATTTGCAACATTTGGGATTTTTATTGTTATGAATGCAGTGGCTTCTTTGTTGCTGTTTTTCCTTCCTAAACAAGAGGGTGAAATCGAAAATGTCAAAACAAGTACTAAAAAAGCCTTTGGAAAACAAGAAATTCAAGCACTTTTATCTAACCGTCCTTTTCTATTCATTCTCATTTTAACAATGCTAGGCTTTATGACCCTTGAATCAGTGTTTTCTTATTTTAGTATGCACTTAGTAACGACACTTGGTGCCTCGGAAAGTATTGTTAGTTGGATTGCTTTTTTTATGGTAACACCTGAATTGATTGTTTTGCCGTTAGGTACTGTATTAATCACTAAATTCGGGTTTAAGAATTGGTATGTTTTATCATTTATTACCATGCTGATCCGTTTAGTCATTTATTCATTTACAACAATACCTTTAATATTTGCTGCGGCTGGTGTGTTACATACCATTATGGTCGTGATGCATTTTACTGGAACGATTTCTTATATTAGAAAAGTTGTTCCAACATCTGTTTTAGGACTTTCATTTACCGTACTTGCCTCAGCAATGGCATTGTCTCGTGGCGTCTTAAGCTTTCTTTTTGGCTGGCTTTATGAAAATATCAATAGTTTTGCAGTTTTCCAAGTTGCTATTCTTCTTGTACTCATTGGACTCATTATGACGCTAAAAAGTAAGTACTTGAAAGAAATTGGTGATGAAATAGAGGTAATCTAGGAGTGGTTGGATTGAAGAGATATCATCGGATATTTTTAAAAGTAATTTCTTTTTCGATAATAGGTGGCATGGGGATTTTTATGAACTATATCAATCTTTATTTAGAACAAGTCCTTGGATTTACAGGTTCACAGATTGGTTTAGTGAGTATGATTAGTATGAGTTTAGTCATCCTTATTAACCCGATTTTAGGCTATATTGGTGACCGAACAGGGCAACATCATTTAATGCTAAAGTGTGCGCTTTTTGCATCAGCATTTTTCATTGCGATTTATTCGCAGTCGAATACATTTACAATGGTACTTATCGTTGCGATTTTATTCGAAATTTCGCGTGCATCTGTGATGCCATTTCTTGATTTAATTACAACGGATTATTGTGCGCGAACAAAATATGAGTTTGGTAGAATTCGTGTGTTTTCTTCTGCTGGTTTTATGACAGGGGTTATGAGTGTTGGTTTTATGATTGCAGGGATTCAAATTCCTTGGTTTAATGGGCAGACAATTGGAGTCTCTGGTTTTTTAGATATTCAGCCTGCAGTTTTTGGCACTGTTATCTTTTTACTAGGGTTAGCATTTATCAGTTCATTTTTTGTACCGCGACCTGGCAATCCTGAAGGTGAAAGTGAAACCAATAAAAAGAATGTCAAAGGAAAATTTAACCGCGAAGACATCAAAATCTTACTCACAAATAAAAAATTTCAATTTATTCTCATTTTTATGATTTTAAGTTTTGTCACCTTTGAAACGGCGAAAGCATTTTTCGGAAATCACTTGGTTATTGGTCTTGGTGCAGCTGAGAATATCGTGAGTGTGATGACCTTTATCATGGTACTTCCAGAATTTATTCTCCTACCGATGGGAGCGACTTTAATTAGAAAGGTCGGCTTTAAAAACTGGTATATTTTATCCATGGCAACCATGTTAATTCGAACCATTGTCTATTCTTTTACGTCTAGTATTGTCATTTTTTCAATTGTCACCATCGTTCATGGATTAGGCCCGGTGACCCAGATCATTGGAAATATCAATTTTATTCGCAAAGTTGTCGAGCCAAAGGTTTTAGGACTTGCCTTTACAATTATGGCGTCTATTCTTGCGTTTAGTCGTGCGATTATCACTTTTAGTTATGGTTGGTTATATGAGCGTTTTGACGGTTTTGCCGTCTTTCGCATGGCATCAGTTTTAATATTTTGCGGCCTTTTATGGGTATTGAAAAGTAAATCTTTAGCCGAAATGGGACCTGAGGACATCTAAAACTTGATAATTGGATGTTTTTGAGGTATAATAATAGCACTGATTTAGTATTAGGGAGTGAAATTTATGGCAGAAAATAGTCAACATTTAACACGAGAAGGGATTGAAAAGTTTCAAGAAGAGCTTGATTTCCTATCGAAAATAAAAATGGAAGAAATTAAAGAAAAGTTACAAGAGGCACGTGCTCAAGGGGATTTATCAGAAAATGCTGAGTACGATGCAGCCCGCGAGGAGCAGGCAATTACATTCGAACGCATCCAAGAATTACAGTATATCTTGAAAAATGCTGTTATTATCGAATCTGAGGGTGGCGATGTCATTCAAATCGGTTCAACAGTGCGTTTTATTTTAAGAAATGATGGCAAAGAACAGAGTTTTAAAATTGTTGGTAGTGCCGAGGCTGATCCATTTACTGGAAAGATTTCAAATGAATCGCCAGTGGCAATGGCTGTTTTAGGGCGTCGTGCGGGCGATGTTGGGCATGTTAATTTACCAGACGGTTCAACTGAGGTTGAAATTCTTGAAGTGGTTTAATTAAAATGAAAAATGAGAGCGAGAACAATTGTTCTCGTTTCTTTAATTTGATCTAGCTTTAAAAGGTGGTAATAGATAATGAAATTGTTTAAAAAGAAAGTAATTGTAATTGTAAATGAAGAAAAGCCAACACTCAAAGAAGAAATAATTGATTTTGCTAAAACATTTGCTAAATACTTTATTGCCGTGTTAATTATTCGGGCGTTTGTTTTTTCACCGACTGAAGTTTCAGGACGTTCGATGCAACCGACCTTAAACGATGGCGATCATGTCATTGTCTGGCAACTTTTTTATACACCGAGTTTATTTGATGTCGTTGTGCTTGAGTATAGCGAAGGCGTTCATCATGTAAAACGTGTACTTGGAACACCTGGTGATCGTGTGGATTATATTGCTGGTGAGTTGTTTATCAATAATGAATTGATTGATGAACCTTATATTTATGATGGAATAAGTACGCGCGGATTTCGACTCGAAGATATATGTCATTTAGATATATGTGATGTCATTCCAGAAGATTATTTTTTAGTGTTAGGAGATTACCGCGAAAGAAGTGGTGATAGTCGCAATTATGGATTGGTTCATCGCTCGCAGATTTTAGGTCGTGCAATTTGGCGTGTTAGACCTCTTTCTGGATTCGGTACTTTTGATTAATTTAAACTTTATCAAAACTTAACCAAAGCTCTACTTTATTTTTGTTTTTCTTTGCTAAACTAAAGAGAAACATTTAATGAAAGTAGGGTTTTTATGTATTTTACAGCAGCTCATCATTTATTTAGACGCGTATTTGGAAGTCTATCTCAAGCTTTACCAGCATTATATCTTTTTATTTGCACCATTATTTTGTGCGAAATGGCGTGGTTTTTCTTCTTTTCAAAACGGTTGAAAACTGAGCAAAAATTTCATGCTTTAAAACAGCGGATTTTAGTTTATATTTTTTTATTTTATTTAATGTTGGTGTATATTCAAACAGGAATGATTAGTGCATTTTGGCATTTGAGTACACCGCTGATTAATTTAGATCGGATTTATTTAATGCCATTTTCAACCTCACCTGTTGCAACGCCTTATCTTTTGAATATTTTAATGACCATCCCACTTGGATTTTTATTGCCGACTATTTGGCCAAAATTTCGATCACTTACAAAGACGGCTTTGACTGGATTACTTCTTTCTTTTTCCGTTGAAAGTATTCAATTGTTTTCAAATAGAGTGACTTCGACAAGTGATTTGTTAATGAATACATTGGGAGCTATTATTGGCTATGCCCTTTTTGTTATTTTTCTTGGTTGGTTTTGCGAAAAGCCTCGAAGGATATCGAATGAATTACAGGAATCAGAAGGGCGATTTTCTTCTTGGGTAGTGAAGCATGAAGCTGTTATTTATATTTTTCTTTCTTTGATAGGTGTTACATTTTTGCATCATCCTTTGATTTCGATGTGGCTTTTTTGAATGTGTAATGTGTAGATGGTAAATAAAAGAAGATTTTAAAGACATTGAAAAGGTATCGGTGATTTTTAAAATTTTCTGGAAGTTGAATTATTTGTTTCGATGTGGTAAACTTGAAAGAAATAATGACTATTATAAGAGGTTGATACTTATGGAACTTATTGTACATAAAGATTTTGATGAACTTTTTGAGGCAAATGAATTGACTTATTTAGCGCTCTACCCTAATCAAATTCAAAAACTTTTTTACGATGAAGAGGGAATACACGCATTTTCATCATTTAGAGGACTTCAAAAAATCCATGGAAAATATATTGGCGTTTTTGTCGAGAATTTTGTTTTTTCAGCTGATGATTTTTTCTTTTTTGAAGAAAATAGTCCAGGTCTAAGTCATAGATTAACCATTCTTCTTACCAGGAATAAAAATTGGTTGCACAACATTGAAAGAGTAAATAACGATGAATTGCGTCGTGAAATTTTAGCAACACCTGGTAATGAGCCAGTACAAAGCCTTGCAGAAGTTGTTGCTCAACTCGAAAAAGATTTTGAAGAAGGTTCTGAAATATTTGCTGATCATTCCTTTCTAAAACTTATCTTAGTCTATCAAAATCCTAAAAAATATTTACGAATGTTCATTAAAATCCTAAATAATAGTCTACCAGCTTATCGTAAAGCAAGACTAGCAGTTGAAACGGATATCGCTAAACGCTTAGCTGATTTTAAAGCTCCCCCAAAAGAATATTATGAAAAATTTCCAAGTCCTACTGATTTTGGTTTAGCTGATCGTACTAATGAGATTCATCCAAGCTTGATTTATCCATTCGCAATTCTTCTCTCACCAGGCTGTCCACTTATAAGTGGCTTGTATCTAAATGAAAAGATTGAACGTCAGGAACGAAGAAATAAGCCGAAAGATGTCCTTGTCGGAATGTTTAAGATGGTAGCAGATCGTAACAAACTCGATATTTTAACAATGTTGAAAGAAGAGACGATGTACAATCTTCAGATCGCAAATGCGCTGGGTATCTCGCCAGCGGCAGCAAATCATCATATGGTGGTATTAATTGACCAAGGATTTGTTAGTATGGAAAGGCGTGATGGAAAAACATACTATATCTTAGAACAGAAACAAATTGAAGAGACAATAGCTAATCTGGGTGCATTATTTCTATAATTTTCATAGACTTATCTTGAAAATGAGATGAGTCTTTTTTGATTCAATTAACTGTTGATTTTATAACAAAAAGAGTTTGACAATTATGAATATGATATGTTATACTAAATGTTGTCAAATTTGATTTTGATAAAAACGTTTTTCTGGCATTTTATCAAATACAAACTGATATGCTATATAAGAAAATTTAAAGAAACCATACAACAAGAGTCTAAGCATAAAGGAGATTTTTAGCGATGAAAAAGAATAAAATTTTATTATTAGGAATTGTAATGTTGCTTAGTTTATCATTAAGTGGTTGCCACATGCAAAGACAATCGAATAGTGATAACTATTTCATAATCCCAACTATTGAAAATGATGATTCATATGAAGAGGATAATGATGGGAATAATATGGATACAGAAAAAAATACTGTAGTGGTGTATGGCGAACCAAGTACTATTTCTGAATTTCATGTAAATCATCAAGATTTAATTGATGAAATTGAATACGAGATCAATCGCGCTGAAGAAAGACTGATCTTGCAAATGGAGGAATTTGTTGCAGGAACTTGGGAAAATGTTCAAGATACGTATGAAATACTGGAAATAATAGACGGCTCTTTCATAAGAAAAATCAACAATGAAGTGGTTGAAGAGGGTTTTTTATATACTTACGTAGCATTGAATGTCTATTGGGAGAGACTAAAGGGAGCTCTAATAGGAGAGTACGAGACTCTTTTGAATGACTTACTTAGAGATGTAAAAAAAGTAAATTTTGAAAATCTTAGATGGCAAGAAGAGGAGCCTTCATTCGCATTTTACATTGTTGAGGATAATAGTGATCAAACTGTTGATCAAACCTATCATACACCATTTATAAGGATACGATATGCTTATATTATGGGTGAGCAGATTTCGCTGGAGCCAATAGGGATCTCAGTGAATTTACGCGCCTTTAGAAGAAGTGAGTAAGCAAAGATGAAAGAAGGTTTAGAAGATGAAAAAAAATGTGTATACAAAAGCGATATTGCGCTGGATCACAGGTCTTTTTAGCTGATGAACCGACGGGCAACCTCGGCGAGGCAGTAGTAAATATCTTACGCCAGCTAGCCAACGATGAGGGCTATTGTGTCGTCATCGTAACGCACAATTTAGATAGAAATCGCCAAAGCAGCTGATGGGTATACAGGATGTCAGATGGCGTATTAA
>Ga0209755_10008858_pt1 | contig 10688 bp, 7 predicted proteins | sample TergutCo191P1_FD_187301 | JGI IMG/M metagenome (GOLD analysis project Ga0209755, IMG submission 187301) | Cornitermes sp. P1 segment gut microbial communities from Petit-Saut dam, French Guiana - Co191P1 (SPAdes) (version 2) | ecosystem: Host-associated > Arthropoda: Insects > Digestive system >... | reverse complement strand
GCCCTACCCTCCTCTTCGTCATCGACGTGGCCGGAAATGAGTAATAAAAGCAATCCGGTTTCTTTATTGCCACACCATGTACTGTGCTCTTTAGTGAGGGACATATGCTTGTTAAATGCATCAGCACATAATAACTATTTTCTTATACTCAATGCTTACCCCTGGAGGTTGGTTCCACTTCACAAGATGACCAACTACCTTGGAACTGAAAATTAAAATTAAAAGACTATAATCAGAAGCATACAGCCAAAACTCAAGAACTATTATCGCGTTATGCAACTAGGATAAGAGAGAAGCTTCTGTTCCAAATTTACACAGATGGTTGTCTCAGATTACACAACTTTTCACTGCAAAGAAAGCTTCAGCCCCCATGTAAAGTGCACCCCTTTTTGTACTTAAGCTGTAAGAACCAGGCGTTTATGTTGCACAAAACCGAATAGAAATAACATGAGCCAACCACATTTTGTAAACTTTAAAAAAAGACTAACCTACAAAGTTGATTGTAATACACTAAATAAAAATCTGGAAGCAAACATTATGCTTCATTTAAACTTTTCAACCAGTTGACTGATGTGAATGAAACTTGGTACGAAAATGACACCACAAGAAGACATTCCACGCCACATTCTAATTGCGTATGATTAGTACTAACAACACAGAGATGTGCAACCTTGCATGGCGGAAGCAATGACACTACCAACATTTACTTTCAGATACTGAAATGGTATGTGGTAACCGACCTTAAAAAAAAAGTTTATTTTTTCCACAATACTTCGCACAATGTAAAATAACAGGATGGCAACTGCACAAAAAAAAAATTACTTCTACTTTTAGTTTGGTGGTGGTATATCAGGAAATACTGGTAAGTGCAATTTGGTACACAGATCATTAACATACCCACACATTATACAGAGAGTCCCTTTTATCATCCCCATGAGCAAAGCAGCTTTATTGTGTAGAGAGCCTGTATCTACTGGGCCATAACTGTGACAGATGCCATGCTCAGGGACAAAATAACAATAATATCTGCACTCACAATAATCTAAGTCAACAATTACGAACACGGTTGATGATTCAAAACTCGGAGACTATGTCCAAAATATTTAACATTAAAAGAACCAACATTTCTTAAGTTCTTCACAAAATAAAACAACAACACTACTAAATAAGTACAACTAGAAATTTATGCAACAGGAATGCTGTACTTAAGTTCTGCTCAAAATTCCACATTAAAATTTACTCATCAAAAGTTTAAAAACAAACAACATATTTATATTTTATATCAATTGGAAAAGCTACTGTATTGCAATTAGCAATGTCTTCCCTTTTTGCATTTCTGTTTTATTGGAGACAGGAATGTAGGTAAATACGATGTCTCTTTGATTTTAATACCACACAAGTGATCAATTTTTCTTATAAAAGTAATGGTAATAATAATTCAATTCTTCATTATTCATGTGCTGGCAAAAACAGCCATACAGTAAATTACAGAGCAAGTGGAAAAAATGTAAGAGAAAATACATCTAGTAACAACCCACAATGAAAACGCAAAGAGAAGAGGTAAAGACAAATCACATCAGGCAATGGAAGCATGAATAGTACGATAGGTGTTAAAACTAAAAAAATTAAGAATGGCAACTTGGTCTTGAATATAGTGAAAGTTATGCTTCACTGAGCTGACAATCACTGTTTTATAACATCTGTTGTATGTTAAAATATCATCTGTCAAGGCAAACTTGTCCTTATTCTCAACATTAACGCACATGGGGAGGTGGATATATTGTTACATGCAGTCTTAACCTTAGCACCACATGCAGGTAGTTACTGCCTATTTAGTGCCTCACACTACTGCCCTTCCAATTCAGCTATCAGTAGTACCTTCCTTCTGGATCAATGTCTTATATCTGTTCCAATGAGACTCCTCTTTCCCATCATTCCCTACAGTGGAAAAAATGGAAGAGTGTGTGCACTAAGAACTGATTATGTTACTGCCAAACAGCTGTAAAACTGAAGCTGTCCACTTAAGAACAGACACTGCAGATAAGACTGATCTACAAGCCTGCAGAGTTTGGCCTGTTACAGCTCCACAGTGCTTGAAATTTCACCTCAAAACCTTCTTAATATGCTAATAATGGTGTTAAAAAATGTTCCATTTTAAAATAGTGTTTCCTGTTTATCTTGTCCCTGACCAGAGCACCTGTACTGCACAGGAAGCCAGCCATCTGCCAGAAATTTACAGCACACTGAGGATTCTCCTATAACACATTAAGGAGAACTGCAGGGTAAAAAGAAACTAAACTTAATGGCTTCCTATGTCATAAAGCTCCCAATGACAGTTGCCACGCCCAGCCATAATAAAAGCGACATCTGCATAAAAATGCTAAAATTGGTCTCTTACCACATCCTTGAATATCTTAGGTCTTTCTCCCTTTCCACAAGCATTCCTGGGATTGTATTTTTTAATCTTTCTAAAATGTCTGAACCACCATGTTTGTGTCTTAATACAAACTATTTCCAAATGCTGCAACATACTTATGGTCACACCATTTGTAAAATCTGTAAGAACTTAGGCATCTGGTCCACAACTCTAACTGTACATCCAACACCAGTTAAAAGCCTTTGTAATGCACAAGTTCTTATCTATGTTTATAAATACATATAGTAAACAAAGAGAGAAACCAAAGTTAAACACTCACACCAGCAGGAAAACTTGGGCTCGAAGGAGAGACTGTGTCCTGCACAGAAACAACAAAACACAGAGGTCAGTGTGAAAACAACAAACTGGAGCTGTGTGGAGGCGATAAAAGTTCACATCAGAAAAGCTTCAAGCCAGATTCTGTTATTGGTGGCCAATATGCAGAAGCAGCCTATAAATAAACATATCAATCAGATTCATTAACCTTTACTGTCAGAGAATATGAGATTTTGAATCTATGCAGTGTCTAACATGGGTAAAAATGTGTGTAATGATGGAACTACAGACCTTCTCCTTACACTACATGGCTGGTGGTGGTATTGTGACATGGGATAAAAGCAAGATGCTCTGCCTGCTAGTCAGCATGCAGACATTGCAATAACGGAGTGCACAACCAGTCACAATTAAGTTAATAACACTGTAAATAAATGTTCCAAACAAGGTCACTAAATTACTAACAAACTGATTAAATAACTCCATCAGACTTGTGAACTTACTAAAATTTTTACACTAACATTGAAGATTTCTTACACAGAAGGAGTTCCTTTTAAGTAGGAATATCTCATACAGACAACCTTTTACCCAATTCTCTCCATGTCTCCACTTCTGGCCTGCTCTGTGGACAATCATAACCAATTTTCTATGCAGTTTCATGCTTCAGACCAGTGTAGTGCACAGAGCATCATTATGTTGTGCCATAATGTAAAACACTGCACTGTAAAACCCTGACTTTATGTTCCATACATGTTGCATTTACTCACATTTTACACACTTTTGTACACTCCCAGCCAAATTTCCATAAGGACAATGTTTGCAGGATTTTACACTTCCCCAGATTTTACTCCATTTTTGGTGGTCCCCCACAAAACTGTAATATCAGGGGTTTACCATGTTTGTAACATTCTTGTACTACTCCCATGTAGTCAACTCCAGTATAGTGTACAGGTGCTGCCAGAACTTCCATGGTCAATGACAAGATGTATTTATACAAGGTGCGATCAAGAAGTTTTGAGACTGGTTCATGAACTCTGCTAGAGGGATGGAGCTGCGATGCGCCTCTTCACTGGAATGTGGCCTTGAGTCTCCTCTTTAGGCAGTGCCTCTAACGTGTATTGGTGCCTCGTTGCATTCCACGCTACGCTGAAAATGGCGGAAGAGAAGGAAAGGTGTGTGTGGAACTTTTAAGTTAAACTTAGGAAAATATTGGTGCAGAGAATTTGAAAATGCTAAAAACTCATTTTAGTGATGGATAATTAGTCGTGCTGAGATTTATAAAAGGCCGAACATCAGTCGATGATGATGCGCGATCCACGGGGGGCCGAAATGGTGAATCTGTGACACGTGTGGGAGATTTCGTGGAAATACGCGATTAACAGTGCATGATATTTCTGCTGAGGTTGGCGTATTTTACAGTATGGCCCAAGCCATTCTGACAGAGAATTTTAATATGCAACGTTTTACTGCGAAATTCTGTTTTTCGCGTCCCCAGCACCGAACAAGAGAACAATGCTTCACTATTGCCACCAGTCTCCTTCAAGAAGCAAAAACGTATCAGAACTTCATGAATGCCTTCATAACAAGTGATGAGACATGCATTTACGGATATGATTCGGAAATGAGACGTTAATATTCGCAGTGCATGTCGCAGGAATCTCCAAAACCAAACAAAGTGTGTCAGTGCATTCCAAAGTCAGCTTTTCATTACATGGAACACAATGTTTACTATGAATATGTCCCAGAAGGTCAACAGTCAATCACCATCCCTGTGTTAAAGTTCTGAAGCGACTGGGGCTCGACATTCTTCGAATGATGCCAAAGAAACAGAACTCTTGCGCGTGGGCTGTGCAAAATGACAAAGCACCCTCCCACATATCTCATTCTGTTGTATTTTTTTTTTTGGCAAATCATGTCATGCCTGTGGTTCAGGAAAAATTATACTCCCTGACATGGCTCCTTGTGACTTCTCGCTGTTCACCCCAACTTAAATAGCACTAAAATGAAAGAGATTCGATGACACTGACACCATCAAGGAGAATACAATGAAGCAACTGACGACTATTCCGAAATACTCATTTTAAAAATGTTTCCAACAATGGCAGAAACGCTGGCATCAATGTGTGGTTCAGAAGGAGACTATTTTGAAGGGGATTAACTATCTGTTGCTGTAAGCAATAAATATTTTTTACTGAATCAGTCTCGGAACTTGTTGATCACACCTTGAATGGTATAAGTAACTACTCTTAGATCTGTAAGAATATACTATTGCACATTTGTAATAATCACATTATTTTACTACAGTTCATGAACACCTCTGGTACATTCCTTATAGGATAACAATTCTGTAACATAAAATCCAAACACAGGAACACATAACAATAAATCAATAAGAATAACAATCATATCAATTCAAAACACACACACACACAAACAACAAAATCTCTAGGTGCTCTCTGTTTAACCACCAGTGTCATACCTCCCCCATATCCTGAAATGCTGGTGGGTGGACAAGTACACTGCTGACTTTGTCCCTACAAGAATGGTTGCCTTCAGCTAATGGAGACACCTGTCACTCAGAAAAGGTACTGGTCATGGTTCACAACCGAGAAATGAGTCATAGGTCAACTGTTCAGCTTTTTAAACTTGGTTTGAAAAAATCTGTAACAGCCAAGCAGTGAGTAACATCCACACTCACTCATGTGAAGTAATCCACACTGTGCTCCACAATGGTATGCAATGAATGTGCAACAAAACTGTCCCTTCAGTGATGACAGTAGTCAGTACCTTCATGAAAGCAGATTGGTTCTTGCTTTTGTTCAAAAGCCGCATGGACATCCAGTTCCTTCAATTCGTCACTGTTAATAGTTCTGCCATGGGAGACCAGAAACTCCATGTCATGAGCAACAACCACTCTGGTGGGTGGACCTGGTGGTCCCTTCTTAGAACTAGAAAGCATGTGTACAGTTGTCATCAACAATCATTCATACACATACTCAGGACACTTCACTCCAAGCATCCTCAATGTTACAGGTGACCTTCAGGCTACCAGGCTTGCACGCTCTTGTCTGCTCTGCCCATCAGTCTCCTCAGTGAGTGGCCTAAAAGAGCTTCCTTAATCCACAGGGCACAAAGATCACTACAACGTTCTGATCTGTGGTCCACAAGAGAGACATTTATACTCACTGTTGCCTGGTATGCTGCCAATTAGCAGCTGATCCTCGGGTTTTATAGTAATGTCTACACCATACTCTTTGACTTTTGAGCAAAGTTACAATCTACACTAATCTATAACTAAATCTTGCACCACCAAGGCACTGCAGTGGATAAGCTACACATTGGGTAAATTGGCCTCAACATGTCTACACACATTGAGGCTTTGCTGAATGACAAACTGCAAGAGGCTTTAACTTGGAAGTCGCTGGTAAAGCCTGAAAATTCCCTTTTCATAATTTTACAAGACTCTGGCATAATTCTCTGATGCCTCTGTGCCTGCAGACTGATTCTTGGGCTCTGCATGTATGCTAGTAGGCCTTGTCCAGTGATCAAACTCACTGCTTGCTGTTGTCTCCTTGGATAATCCATCATCATGCTGGGTTTTTCAGGTATCCCAAAACTATTGGTTTCTCTATGCCCTCGTCCCTGTCCACAGCACCAATGCATAATGGTCCCTGTCCACAGCACCAATGCATAATGGCAGACTGTTTCACCAGGCATGTTGGCATTTTCAAGTTACATTTACACTGCATTTAACAGAATTCAATATAAGACACTAAACATGTTACATCATGTTATGTAAAACTGACTTTGTTTGTGGACACATTATGTGGCTATCACGTGGATATATGGACTGGGTTCCTGTTCTCATGAACAAGTCCTATTCAACCTATAATTTCATAGGGAAATGGCACACAATTATATATCCTTTATCAGTAATATGTAATTAACAAATTTTACTACCTACTTAAATTGGAACAAATTTATTTCACAATAAAAATAAGTAATATAGTGTCATTAACAATGTTTTTTAATCAAAAATTACTCCAAACTAAAACACTGTGCAGTTGCAGAAATTAATTTCTGTTCAACTCATTTTATTCACATATTTACATTTGTAGCTAAAAACATATACTTCGTGTTATCAGTTCACATGTGCAGGTTTTGTTTCTTGAGCTAAAAAAAGTTATATTTTTACAGGACCTACATTCTTCAACAAAGGTTGCCCATAACTTGGGCAAGAAGCAAACAACAAATGCATAAAAGATTTAGTTTCCACACAAAATAAATACAGCAGGTGATTTTATAAAATCACATGAAAAATAGGCACTTCTGCTTGTGTTGAATGAGAACTCACTGACTGAAGGAAATCCAACACATATATTAAAAATTATGTGGTATAAAGATAAGCAGTGCAATTGACTCTCTGTTGGCTCCCAACAAACAGAACTGGCTTTTCTACAATGCAGCATTACAGAGGGTTTTCATTGCTGAAGTTGAATACTATAGTGTTCATCCAGAAAATGCATCTCAATCATAAACTGAAGTACTTCCCCCAACAACTGACGCACAACAACTTTTAAAATTAAAGAAACACTTTGTATGAGAATTTGTATTAAAAAAAAACCCTCATACAAACTATTCTGTTCCTATACACAATAACAGTTTTCTTCAACTGAGAGATTAAACTGGCCTTCGAATTTAACAAACAACAGGCATTCCTCAACTTTAATACATTCACTTTTTGTACATATCTACTACTGCCTACAATCTGTCCTTCATATGCTGAATTCACTTTGGCACAACAGTTGATGAACATGCTTGCCAATAAACAGCTCATTTTTGACAGTGTCACCATCTTGGTCGACATGGCACTGTTTGTTCTGCAATTACCTTAAACTTTAGTCAACCTATGGGCATGCATGTGGACATACATAAAAATCACCCCCTGAAATTACTTTTATGTATCTAGGCAACAAGTAAATTTACTGCCTTATTAAGACATGCTGTTTAATCTGTTTATTTTCCTTTTATTTCATAAATGTTCCTTTTCCTGATCCAATAATATGTTTTTCATAAACAATACACTAAAATTTATATACTGACAACCATGTCATATAAAGGTTACTATTTTAGTGAATTAATCCTGATCATTTTATGGGTAAGAAATGCAAATATTCAAGTGGTAATACTAGTGATAAGAAGCACAGACCGTTGAAATTAATATGATCAAGATGAAGCTAGAGATCATTGGGCATGCTGAAGGCACTGAATCTTTTGTCTCAATCAGATGCTCAGTGGCCTTCAGCCAAATGTCTATATACCCAGTTTTGAAGGAAACAAAATTACTGTACAAAAAGAACTGTACAAAATGCTGGAAATGAATGTACAAAATAAAGTCAAATAACTTAAATGATGAATGAAATAATGAACTTGTTTTGACAAGTATAAAAGCACCAGATGTACAAGTTTCAGTTTTCCTCCAAGGTCTCTTTTTCAGTCTACATATATCAGCCATCAGGTAGTTTGATAGATCCCACCCTACTGGTTGGCTGACTGGCCATGATCCTGATGAGTCTGGCCGTCATGTACATCGTCAATCCCCCAACAGCAGTCTCCCAAAGACGACCTTCTTAATTTCCTTATTGTAACAGGGGCATCTTATACGATTCCCACTCACCTGTTCATTTAACCCAATTAAAAAGTCATCTTGGTAAAGCTGTAAGACAGTTCAGCTCTTTGTTCCACCAAGGAACCCTCCTTGGTGCAAGACCCTCCTTGGCTGGACAGTTTTGGAGATAGGATAAGAGAATGGACTACTGCACTAAGTCAACAAGCAGCTCCACATCCTATTCCAAGTGTACAACTAATGGTATTACCCCTAGATTTGCCCTCAGGCCTTCCCAATAGCATTCCCAATTCGATTTCTTGGGGTTGTGATTGGGAAAATCTAATTAATACCATGCCAAATTAGGGCAAAACCTAAACATCTAATGCTTGTATTCCTGACAAAACCACTGCATTATTTCAATTACCTGTGCAGTTATTTCATTTTTTTGTTGGGATGTTCATTTTGGGGTACTCTGTATTTCATCCAAGAGGAGGACCAAACAACAGATGGTGGAATTTTGTATAAATAGATACTATTAAATGCAAAATTACAAATTGGAAAGAGAGGTAAAAGAAGACAGCTGCCTGGGAGATGTCCATTAACAAGGCAAAGGCCTGGGAGATGTCCATTAACAAGGCAAAGGTCCATATTGGACTGTAGTGCCATCGGGTGGGCGTGGTGGTATTAGTAGTAGTAGTATGTATGTATGTATGTCATCAAAGACTTCATAAAAGGTGATGGAGAAAATAGAGAAATTAGTTCAGAAAATTAACTTTGAATGCCTATATTTAATGGGTAATTTATGTTTTTAATATTTCAAATAATCATGTGCACACCACTTCCGGGGGAACAAACCCACAACATTTATACAACAATGTTAGGGATTTCATATTTTTAGCTCTCTTGGAATGGAACCTGCCTATAACAGGTAAGTCTGTTTACCTCAGTATTTAATAACCAACGTGATGCACAAAATGTTTTTCACAATAAGTTTTATTTCATGCCTCTACATGTTTTGAGCACATGTGCTCATCATCAGGAGGTCAAAATTGCACTACATGGCCTCTGGTATCATCACACCTATAGGTGTGATGATACCAGAGGCCATGTAGTGCAAATAAAACTTATTGTGAAACAAATTTTGTGCATCACATTGGTTAAATACTAAGATAAATATACTGTGATGCATGGTCAACACGGTCAAAATAAGGTAAGTCTGTTGTCACACTTTTGTATGAATTCCCAGACGCATTTGTATGAAAGTAGAGGACTGCCTGTACTCTCATCTGATTTGATTGGAGAATCTGCAACATCAACTACTTGAACACCAAGGTGTAGTTGATAGCATTTTTGCTTTGTACCTGGGGACCCTGAGTTCAGATTTTGGTTCATAGACCAACCACAATTAAAATTTGTTTTCTTTAGTGATTGCTGAAGCAACAACTTTGTACATAAGTGTCATATGACTGCTCCTTTATGACATGTCAGTACCTTTCAGTGACACTATAGTTTTCAATTCATTTCAGGTTCCTTAAAAGAAAGACATATTAGTTATGTTATAGGCAAATAACTTTTTTTTTTTCATGCATCACACATTCTGGGTTAATAGTTTCAAATTGTAACACAGATAAGTTGAGACATATGTTAAGAAAATATTTCCATAATTTCCAGAAAAAATTTCTTACAACAATGTTGTTTAGTACCGGCTGAAAAGAGACTGTCTAACAATCCTGTACACATACAGTCCTATAGCTGCATACAATGATGCTCATCTTTCATAAATACAGGGATAATAGAACTATAGGCTACACAATAAGTATCAGTCTCAATAATATAAAACTGTTTAATCTCATTTAATTGTGCCTACCTGTAATTACCTTTTCCATGTGGCCAACTGTTCCACTTGTAGATGAGTCTGTTTATGCCTGCCAAATAAAAATCCTTGTCCTCTGTACTCAGTTATGCTTCAACGTCATCTTCAACAATGCATCTGTTACAAAATTATGTTCTGTGGGGTGCACATCATTAGAATTAAAGATGTACAAGGTTACTGACTGGTAAGTCACAATCACACATCTAGATCTCTTGAATGAATTTTATTATTTATATGTACTGTACCTGTAGCCTCACATCACTTTGCAACAGATCTGGTTGAAGATGAGTTTCAAACACACTGAGTAGTGGGCTGTTATGAAAGTTGGGATGCATTTTCATTCATTACAAACAAAATGAATGATTTCTTGCAGGCAATTAAACATACCAACACATAAAAATCTCAATGTAATTCACAATTACAGTAATGAGTAAGTCACAATACAAATCAAAGTTTACAATGAAAAGAGGCTGGGTATGAAATGGACAGAAATGTAAGAGGCAAAAAGAAATGACACT
>Ga0209755_10008857_pt1 | contig 10689 bp, 12 predicted proteins | sample TergutCo191P1_FD_187301 | JGI IMG/M metagenome (GOLD analysis project Ga0209755, IMG submission 187301) | Cornitermes sp. P1 segment gut microbial communities from Petit-Saut dam, French Guiana - Co191P1 (SPAdes) (version 2) | ecosystem: Host-associated > Arthropoda: Insects > Digestive system... | reverse complement strand
AAGGTGTTGTAGATAATACAAATGTCGGAGCGGCCGTCTACATAGACTTGGAATGGACTGGCGAAACCGCTATGCAACTAATCATTGATGAGATTGGCCCTTATGGGAATCTCGTGATTGTAAACGGCTCCATGGGCCACCCCTCGCAGCTTCGTATCCGCGAAGGTTATCAGCGTACGCTTGACAGGTATCCGAACGTCAATGTCGTTTTTGAAGGAACCGGCAACTGGAATAATGAAGATGCGATGGCCGTGGTCGAATCTTGGTTAGCTTCCGGCGTGCAAATCGATGCTATAGCCGTTATGAATGACGCTATGGCTGCTGGTGTGCGCACCGCTGTCGAGAATGCAGGCAGAACGGGCGAATTGCCGATATACAGCAACAACGCGCAGGCAGACTCTCGTCAAGCAATACGCGAGGGTGCGCAAAGAGGTACATTCTGTATGTTCCCTGTCTTACAAGCGGAAATTGCAATTCGCGAGGCCCTGTCTCTCATTAGAACAGGTCAATTGAGCGAAGCTGGCACAGGGGCAGCCCGTAATGAATTTTCACTTCCGGCTTATCTGGTAACCATAGACAATATCGATGCATATGAAGCTGCGCTCTAGGGTAATGGGTTCTTAAATGAAAAGTGTGCAGGGCGTCAAAAACAGAAGACGCCCTGCACTTTTAATGCTTTAGCGTACTTTAATAGGGGTGAACCATGTATTTATTTGACAATATGCTTCTATTGTTTGATTTGGCAGCTGTAGGATTTGGTATTTTTCTGCTGGTCAATCCAAACAAAGCGTTCAGATTTGGCAGCAAAGACAGTGCTAATCGTGAAATCCCCAAAAATTGGCATATTATAGGACGCATTCTTGGCGTGGTATTTATAATTGGTGGGGTGCTTTTTTTGCTCATGCGTTTTAGATGACTATGTGGCGCACTATTGGGTAGGGGCAATAACAACAGCCGGCAACAGTATAGGTTCGCCATAAAGCCAAAGCACAGGCAAAATTTTTCTTTTGCCTGTGCTTTGCCAATCCGCGGCCTTGGCGAATTATTTACCCCAAAATGCTTTTAGCAATACTGACGGCGGCTATTGCATCCTTGGCGTAAAAGTCCGCGCCGATTTTATGCGCGATTTGCTCCGTTAATACTGCGCCACCCACCACGACCGAAACATCTTTGCCCGCGTCCCGAACCGCCGTTATGGTTTTCTCCATATTTTCCAAAGTCGTAGTCATCAATGCGCTCAATCCCACCAGCTTGATATTGTGCTTTTGCACTTGCCGGACAACTTCATTTATTTCCACATCTTTGCCCAAATCAACCACATTGTATCCATAGTTTTCAAGCACGACCTTTACAATGTTTTTGCCAATATCGTGAATGTCTCCCTTGACTGTCGCCAGTATTATTTTGCCCTTGCTTTCGCTTTCGTTCACCGGGATTTTGCATTTGACAACATCGAACGCGGACTTTGCCGTCTCTGCCGAACTTAAAAGTTGCGGCAAAAAAATGTCGCCCCGCTCGTACCTTTGGCCAACGGCGTCCAGCGCGGGAATGAGGAACTGGTTGATTACTTCAAGCGGCTCATGAGTGCCGAGCAACTCATGAATTAGCGGCTTTATTTCGTTTTTCAATCCATTGTTGATACAATGCGGAACATCAACAGCGAGAGGTTCATTGGCTGCTTTTTGCTCGCCGCCAAACCGGGCAATATACTCCCCGCTGTCCCGGTCAATGTTCTTTAGTTGATGGTAGCAATAAACCGCATCCATCATTGGCTTATCGTTGGGGTTGATGATAGGTAAATCCAACCCATTTGCCAGTGCAAGCAGTAAAAACGCATGGTTGAGCTTGTCGCGCGCGGGCAACCCAAACGACACATTTGACACACCCAAAACCGTCTTGACACCTAACTCTTGCTTGACCAACCTTAGCGCCTCTACCGTCTCGTATGCAATAGCTTGCTCTGCACCCGAAGTTAGGGTCAGGCAGTCGATAAATATATCTCGCTTGGGGATTCCGTAAGAAAGGGCGGTGGTGACTATTTTTTCGGCAACTTTGAGACGTTGGTGTGCTGTAGTTGGTATTCCGTTTTGGTCAAGCGTCAGCCCAACCACCGCTGCGCCATACTTCTTGACAATCGGCAAAATTTCGCACAAGGACTTCTCCTCGCCGCTGACGGAATTGACAATCGCCTTGCCGTTATACGCCCTAAGCCCGGATTCAATCGCCGCAGGGCTTGAACTGTCAATTTGCAAGGGGGCGGATACAACGCTTTGAATGTTTTTGACCACGCTTGCAATGGTAGCCGCTTCATCAATTTTAGGGATGCCCACATTCACATCCAGAATATCTGCACCCGCACCTGTTTGCTCGATAGCTTGCGCCACGATATAATCCATATCGTGTTCCAGTACTGCCCGCTGAAAGCGTTTTTTTCCGGTTGGGTTTATTCGCTCACCTATTACCCTCACACGGTCGATGATGACGGTTTTAGATGACGAACACACTGCCGCAGGTATTTCCACGGCTGCTCGAGAGCGCTTCCCACTTTGAGCTATAGCCGCTATTTCTTTTATAAACTGTGGCGTTGTGCCGCAACACCCGCCCAACCCGGCAACTCCCAGCGCCGCAATTTGCTCCATTTCCTTTGCAAAATCTTCGGCGTTCACGTTATAAACAGTCTTGTCGTTTTCAAAACTCGGGAGCCCGGCATTGGGCTTAATTACCACCGGTAGGTGCGTCCATTTTAGAATTTCCGCCGCAATTGATTTCATTTGCGCAGGGCCAACCGAACAGTTTGCGCCCAAGAAATCAATTCCCAATCCGGTAAGCGTTAAAGCAACGCTTGGGATGCCAGCGCCGATGAATGTCCTCATGTTTGCCTCAAACGACATTGTGCAGAATACAGGCAAATTGCAGTTCTCTTTGGCGGCAAGCACAGCGCACTTGGCTTCAAGCAAATCTGTCATGGTTTCGATGTACACAGCGTCAACGCCGGCCATGCTACCTGCTAGAACCTGACGCTTAAAAATCTCGTAAGCATCGTCAAATTTGAGCGCACCCAAAGGCTCAAGCAATTGCCCTGTGGGCGCTATATCCAGCGCGACAAATGCACCATAATCTGCCGCCTCATCCTTCGCGAGTTTGACGGAGTGCACGATGTTCTCGTCTGAACTATCCTCAAAAGTGTTGGTCAATATTACATTAGCACCTGATTCTAAATAGGCCTTGTGGACGCTCTTTACGTCATGGCCGCCTTGGAGCATCGTGCCCATGGCACCGTCCAGCACAAGCATATTATTTTTAGCAAACTCAATCAGATTCATCTCTTAACCCCCAGAAACGCTGTGATGCTTTTCGTTGGTACCATCAAATTGCTTTCGTTACAGTAAAGGCCAATCAACTTTCGCGCGTCAAGCTCATTGAGTATTGCGGGCTGAATATCTAGTGGAAAATCCCCATAACCACAGCTATACCGGTGCTTTGTAATGTTAAATTTTTTGGCTATTTCGGCTTGAATATTATCGCACACTTCGTTAATCGCACGGTTGGCGGTTCTGTCTAAATCTAGCGCCGCGGCAACAGAAATTTTTTGCGCAAGCACTATCTGCCTGTCAACCTCAAAACCCAAGGTTGCGGCCAGCATGATTACCTCGTTGTAACCGCGCAAAAAACGCATAATGTCATCACCGGCAAGAACAATTTTTGTGCCGGAAATTTTGCGCTCGTCAAGTGCAAATTTTCTGTATATATGCCTGGCTTCGCTTACAAAAACACGCTTTCGATTATCTTGCATATCAGCTCAACTTTCTTCATTGGCGTCACAAGATAAAACCCATCCGCTAAATCATAAACACTGCTTATAACGTCTCGGCAAAATTGCATGGATAGGGTTTGTGCTTGTTCGGGGGTTTTGCCTTCCAGTTTTGCGATTAAATCCTGCGGAACATCTATCCCGGAAAGTTCGTTGTTTAGGAACAGTGCGTTTTTGTAGCTTACAATCGGCAAGATGCCTGCGAATAGCTTGCAGTCAAGTTCCTGGCGGGCGCGTGCGAAATTTTCGATTGACACAGCGGAGAATAGCGGTTGTGAATATAGGAAGCTCGCCCCGTTTGCGACCTTTTGTGTGCAACGCGAGAGTTCTAAATCGAACCGCAATGAGTTTACGTTAATTGCGCCGCCAATCGCAAATTCTTTGCCGTGGAATATCTCGTTGTTTAGGTTGTTGATATAGCCGATTAGCTCTTTGGAATTGAAGTTGAAAACACCGGGATTGCGATAATTTTCTGCGCTTACAACGGAATCTCCCGTAAGAGCCAAAACTTGGCTAATACCATGGAAACTGGCACCCAAAAGTGCGCCTTTTATTGCAATGAAATTTCTGTCGCGGCAGGTTAAATGGGGTAAAACTTCTATGTTCTTCTCGCGGCGAATCAGGGCTGCCGTAAGAAAACTGTCTGCCCTTGCTCTTGACAACGGGGAATCTGCTAGAGTAATAATATCTACACCGGCATCTTTAAGTTTGTCCGCAGCTTGTAAGACGAAATCAATATCACAATCAAGTGGCGGGTCAAGTTCTACAGCTATTGTTTTTCGTGCAAACTTAGGTTGCGCGGAGTCAACGGCGGTTGCAATATGCGCGTATTTCGGATTCGCAGATTTATCTTTCGTGCTTTCTCTAATCGCCCTAATTGCGCAAGAAATATGTTCAGGGGTTGTTCCGCAACAACCGCCCAATATACTTACACCGGTTTTCTTTATATCTAAAAGTTTGCTTGCGAAATATTGCGGATTATTGTTGTAAACCGTTCTCCCGTTGACAGTTGAGGGGTACCCGCTGTTTGGCATTGCTGCAAGCGGTTTTGTCGGCGGGACGAGCTTGCGCACCAACTCCAACATGTGCGCCGGGCCACACATGCAGTTCAGGCCAACAATATCAACGTTTTCATCGGCGAGCGCTTGCCCAATAAGCGTTTGGAAAGACTGCCCGCTCGCGGCAAACCCATCCCGAGAAACAGCGAACGACACTATAATCGTTGCGTTTTCCACCTGCTGCTTAATCACCCGCAATGCAGGCGCAAGCTCGTCCAAACCGACAAGCGTTTCAAATAAGAAATTTTTGGCACCCAGCTCTATGAAGATATTCGCGACTTTCAGGTATTCATCCATGTCTTGCTTAGGGCCGACATCGGCAAATACTTTTACAGCCTTATCCCGCGCCGCCTGTGTTGCCAACTCGTAGCCACGGGCAATAACTTCCCGCTCGCAGGTTTCGAAAGTATTTGTCTTAATCGCATCCACGCCGACCGAAATATATTCCCTGTGTATGGCAAGAACCGTTTCGGGGCTGGTTAAGTTCGCGCGTTCACACGGCTCGTAATCATTCGTTTTCGTGATATAATAAGTACCGAACGCACCATCAAAAATCATAGGGATTCACCTCGCCATGATGATTATACCAGAAAAATTGATATTGTCAAACAGGGGACGCCCAGAGGGGGCAAACTGATACCGGTAACGGATATGTGTGGCGCTTGGTGGGTGGGCCTGTTTGCTTGGGCTTAGTGTCAGCCAATGAATAACCAGTTCAGGGGTATCGGCTTCACTCTCCTCTTCAATCTCTTTCACGCTTTCGACATACGGCAAATCTGCCCCCATGCTGTCTATTTCTGTGTCGATAATTTCAGGAGCGACTGGAACACTCGCGCAGCTTATCAACAGGCTAGCTACCATTGCTGCTGCAAAAATTCGAGCGATAGTCCTCATGCCGCCCCTCCTCATATGTTTAGTCTGTTTAGTCGAGCGAACCGGACAAATCATAGCCGCCAAAGCGCTCCATGTAATATGTTGCAGGAACACGGTTGCCGTCAAAGACAACGGACCCCTCTCTAAACATACGCGCAAGCCCTCCCGGCCCAACCAAATGAGCCGCAGCAAGCAATCCTGAGGCGGTAACCACGACCGGACTTTCTTCTCCTGTGGCTTCAATTATGAAAGTCACTACAGTTGTTGCGATTTGATAGTGCGTGTGGTCGCGAAAGTCGAAGCCGCCCGCATCCACACTTTTGAGCGTCCGTGCTTCGACATACCCCACTTTTCTCACATACATAAAATATACCCCTTTTTCGCGTTGGTGTAAAGGGCGAAATGCCCTTTCAGCGATAGGCGCGAAAGCGGGGTGTGGCAACCTCAAAAGTGAACAAGTGGGGATTTTATGGGCAAAGTTGGTTGTTTTGTGTGAAAATGCGAAACACTGCCGACGCAAATCGACAATGTTCGACATATGCTGGTTGCGGGGGAGGATTTGAACCTCCGACCTTTGGGTTATGAGTCAGGGATTGTGATTTTCGCCATTTCACGCTAATTCTGATACTCCTCATTGTTATGCGATTTGTGGCGTGTGCGATTCTGGCGACTTTCAGTCATTTTCAGCCACTTATCGTCGCCGTAGTCCCCAAATAGTCCCCAAAAGGGATTGAGGTATGAGTTAGAAACTCGCCTGATTGAGGGACTCGTTGCTTGCATGGGCATTTCAGCCTCATGTTGTCACTTTTCTGCGAAGACCAGAATTTACAACGGCAGAACCTGTGGAACGCAACTCTTTGTAGCTTACTTTAGTCAAGTCATGCAAGTCGCTTTTGGGGTCGTCAAATGTGCTGTGTACTTCGACTAAATCAACATAGTCCATATAAATGCTTTGTAAAAACCATAAACCGTAATCAACACAACAAAAAAGTTGGCAAGCCAGTCAAATACGGATTTACGAGCAATGGTGTGGAGCTACCTCTTCAACGGCCTTATCTCATCATACAATTCCTTGCAGTTGATGCGTCCATACATTGAGCCTCTACCGGCGGTCATGTTCCTTTTTAAGCACTCGGGAACGCCATTCTCAGAAGCAAAATGGAATCGTTGCTCTGAAGCCCATGCCCCTTGTTCTTGGTTGTTTTCATGGTGCAAGGTAACATTGGGGGAATTGATTAGATAATCAAACGCTACTTTTTTTTCTTCTTCATTGCGAAAGCGAACCTGTCCATCTTTACCATACACTAACTTACTCATGCATCCAAGCCCCCTAAATTTTATGTCGCAACATTAAGCATACGCCAAATTTATAGCCGTCACAGCATCATCAAAATCGCCATCAGCAATCAGCATGAACGAATCGTTGTCTAATCCCACAAACAGCACAAACATAAACCTGCCAAACTCATAAATCTGCTCACGATTCAAGTCAGCAAGTGTTTCTTGAATGACCGCAGCCTTTGCAAGCAAACAAACATGCTGATAATCACGGCTTATTCTATTCGTGTTGCCCAACGGATGAGCGTAGTTGAAGTGCTGGGTAGGGGTCAGCGCGATAAGGTTCTCGTAAAACGCGCAAATCTCTGGGAACTCGGCTTCGGGGAAAATGTGATGAATGTGGGTCGCAAGGTCGCTGTCGTGCCTGCCATCTCTGATTTCGGACACGCCTCCCCGGAAGTCATCATTGAACTGCCGCACAAGGTGCTTTGCTTTCTGCGACATATACGCACTTAGCCCAATTGATGGGGCAAGACCAACTTGCTCGGCGTACTGACGCCGTGTTAGTTCTTTAGGCTTATCGGAATAAATATCACGGAAGTTGTCTCGGTTGTACATGAGCATATCATAGGTGATTCTGCCCTTTGATAGATGCCCTCTTTCCGTGCCACATTTCCCATAAAGAAACGCAAGCGGATTCAGCACCTTGATGAAGATTCTGCGACACTCTACCACACCGTTTACTGCTGTGTTAGCTATAGTGAAGTTGGCGAAACTGTCTTTTACACTATGGTAGGCATCTTTTGTTTGTTTGCCGAAGAAATCATCGAATAGCGGCTTAATTCCCGAATCTTCAAGCACTTTTGAGATATACAGCTGTAAGAATGTCAAAGTGTTGCGCTCCCGAATTGCCAGATACTCCAACACTTCACGATTAGCTACAGCGTAAAAGTTGCGTGAGCCACGTTTTTGTTTTTCCAGCACCTCTGCATAAGCCAGCATTTCCATTGGTTGCTGAAAAAACTTGTCGTATTCGTTTCTAGCCTTTGCTTCATCGGGGCTTGGCTTCTTGAAAATGGCCTCAATATGTGTGACGGTGTATTCATCTCGCCAAATATCCATTGATGTGAAGTATTCATCGGGCGCATTGTCGGCGTGTTGCAAAATGCAGTCAGATACGATAGTGACTACATCTGCGGCACACTTTTGGTCTATCCAGCGGGCATTGCCTGACACACGAACATCAAAGTTACGCTCGGACAGGAAGCGTCGAATATCATCTTCTTTAAGCCATTTCACTAGCTATGCACCCCCTCACTAAAGTATTCGAACATTTATACAGCATCTATACATTCCAACCATCATCAAAACTATTCATGCAGGAAGCAATTTCCGCTCTAGCCAAACCACTCGAAGCGAGCGCGCTTTGCAAGGTTGCGCCAACAGATGCGCGAGCATTGTTTGGAGGGTAAACATCCACCGTCAACCTACCAGCCGTGCGTGTAGGAATAAATCCGAAATCATAAATAAGTGCTTCTATATAATTGTTTGAATTGATACGGCAAGCAATTGAACCGACCCCGGCACTGCTGTGTGTATGTAAATCGAGAAATATATGTTGTAAATCTGGCAACGCTTTGTAATAGTGGATACGCCCCTCTCTTCCCCACGCACCTTGTCTATCGTTTTGTTCAAAATGAATAGATATTGAGTCGTCCCAAATTGAATGAGAGTGTCCATAGCCCTGATAGTGTCTAATATTTGATAAGAATCCTAAAGTCAGGGCAAAGCTATTCCAATCAACGAACTCCATCCCCGACCAACCCCAACGAGGATTGTTAGTTTGATAATCAAGAGTAATCATTCTCGTTTCCTCTTTTCTCTATGTGCTACAACATATAACTCACTTTGACTTCTAAAGTAGTCTACCGAAGAAGAACACCGAGTTGGCATCAACATTCAGTGAGCGAGTCTGCCGGTTTCTCGCGGTGCGATAAAACCGGCGGTATTTATCAGTTGCAAAGAACCGAATTTCCGCTTCATTGAGCGGGTTTTGGCCCTCTTTAAGCGAGAGTATCGCTGCCGACCCATTGACGAGTACCCCCTTGGGCTTGCGAATAACACGCGGCTTGTATGTCATATTGGGCGTTAAGTACACGCTATCATCATCAATGAACCGGGCAACGCTCAATTTTTCCGCAATTTCGGGGTCGATGTACGCATCGTAACCATCAATGTCAATTATTTCAGAGCCGTCATCGCTGATATTTCGTGATTTAATCACCCGAATCCCATCGCCATATTCATTCATCATGGAATTGGTGAGTTGTCGGTCACGGAACACTTCAAACACATTGAACACCATATGGCGGCATATGCTGTCAAACTCCTCATCGCGATATATCAGCCAATATGGAAATTGTTTGTCGCAGATATAGCTCTGCGGTACAATGCGTCTCTCGTTATCTGTTGCTGAAAAAACGGTGATGGTAGACGGCTTTGCATTTGGATTTACTCCAATAGCTATGGTTTCTATCAGCACACCGCCAAAGCCACGCTCGCCAAAGTCTGCTATAGAGTCCATTCGCATAGTAGTAAGCAAGTCGCGTGTAGCGGAAAATTCGGGAGTGTTCAGTAAAAACTTCGGCATAACCATCGCAACATAGTCGCCCATGTTAAGCGCTTTCTCCAAGAAAAACGCCGAAGTGTTAGCCGCTTGCTTGTTCACGGAGTTCGAGCGGTAATATTCAAGCTGTTTGCCGCGCGTGGATTTCGAGAACGGGGGGTTGCCGATTACAAGGTCATAATGCTCTGAGGAAAAATGCGACAGGAAATCATCGCAAACATAGCTGATATTGACATTCTTGGGGACGACTGTATGTTTCAGTAGCTCTTTTAACACGGCTATAGCATCTTTGTCGATGTCGATTACTGTCAAATCAACTTTGCGCTTGTTTTCAAGCACTTTGATGATAAACGGTATAAAATTGCCTGCGCCAACTGACGGCTCAAGAACCTTAACACTCTTACTGCCGATTTCCGGCAGTGTCTTGATAATCTCGGTAATCAACGATTTGTTGGTAAAGTATGCTTCCTGCTCGTTTCGTTTAGAGTTCGCAAGCTCGGCTATGCGGCACAGGCTCGCAAATCCAAGGCCGCGGGGATTTGCCCGTATATACTGGGCAAGCCGTTCAGCTGTGAAAATTAGCTCAGCTTCGATTTCTGCTCTGACTTAATAAATGCTTTGTTAGCTGGTACAGTACAACTCTGCATTTTCTCGGTACATGAATCAGCGTCTTTACAGACGCAATCAGCGAAGTACATCTATATATACCTTATATATGGATACATTGTCATTGTGATGTGGGAATGATGATAGTATTTGGATTAGTAGTTTGTAACTTAAAAATCCTGCTGTAATAACCAGATGTTTAATTGCCATGTGGACAGAGATGTTCCTGTGAAGTAAGATAACCTTTAGACGTCTAATGTCAACTATAGTTGACGTACCGCACCGCTAACCTCCAAAGTTGCATTTTGTATATTTATTCAACAAATATAGGTACCGAATATTTTAAACATGGTGTATAATCTACGTTTTTTCCTCTTCAAAATGCAGTTTGTTTCGTAATTCTAACATATTTGGTTCCTGTATTATTCACATTTTAT
>Ga0209755_10008856_pt1 | contig 10690 bp, 3 predicted proteins | sample TergutCo191P1_FD_187301 | JGI IMG/M metagenome (GOLD analysis project Ga0209755, IMG submission 187301) | Cornitermes sp. P1 segment gut microbial communities from Petit-Saut dam, French Guiana - Co191P1 (SPAdes) (version 2) | ecosystem: Host-associated > Arthropoda: Insects > Digestive system >... | reverse complement strand
GCATAAAGCAGTTTTTTTAATGTCCGTTTATGAGGTTCCTTTGGACTGTAAACGATTCTCAACGTATTTGGCAAATCACTATTTCATGAACAAGACTCCTGCATATTAACGGGTACTTCGTGTGCAAGACTTCAGTTTAAAAAAAAAACGCGAAGTTCACCATTGAACAGGACATGACGGCCCACAGGAGGAACAGAGATATACCTCTATTCTTTTTTAACTTCGGCGCTAGATGGGGGTGCGTGGTGAATGCCACGTCCCGGCCGTCTTAGCCCCGGTAAACAGAGCCGGTACACACTGTTGCAAGATTCGAGTTCAGAAGAAATTTTTAAATAACTGCAAAAGATCTTTATGGAAGCCATTCCGTTCTGTTACCTACCACATGCTGTTGAACACGACACAGGCTTACTGAAAATCGAGTTGAGCCTTTACATGTACGGTGCATGATTCGGCACTTTCTCATGCCATCATCAGGCTTGTCACTGAGAAATAGCCGAAATACGTAGCAAACATGTAAAGGCTCAACTCGATTTTAAATAAACCTGTGTTGTGTTCGACGGAATAAGTGCAGATTTAAACGAAATTATAGTTGGGGTCTGAACTGACATGACACAACAGAAGTTCCCAACTGTAAACAGTGGTTTGCACAATTAATGGGAACGAAGACGAATGTCGATGTGTTCGTACACACACACACACACACACACACACGCATATTTGACACACACACACACATTTGTCATTACATAAGACGGCCGCACGAAAATTTCGTGAGAATCCATAACAAATAAGATCCAAGATCCAACGAGACGCTGGAATACTAAGAGTTACGATCTGGCACAGGATCGAACCCACGACACTAACTGTCAAATTCACATCGCGTGACTGTTAAGAAGAGCGCACAAATCCCAGATTGCCTGGTCACCAAGGCGCCCGAATTTTGTACAGTAGCGCCTAATATCTGTAAGTCCTCAGTATGGAATTTGCTTCACACCACCATTCTGACGACCGGAAGTTTCTGGTGGCTCCCAGAATTTTGGAAAATTTGTACTCCCCTGACTGGCAATGTAACGAACGCAAGAAACGTGGCACAATGACGTCGTTACGTAACATGCAAGCCTATACTCTGCAAGAAGGCATATCGTTACTACCTTAATAACCTGTGCTACAACTTTAACAATCATCCACTCAATACTGTACAAGCACACAAGCAAAGCCCTTCAGTTCAAAGTGAACGAAGCGAAATTAAAGTGACAACACGCTCAATGCACACACGTGACGCAAAGACGGGTGCTCACAGCGAAAAACCTTGTTACGTAAAAATGTTCCTGTATCTGAACTCTATCCATGATTACACAAAAATTGAAACAAGCTTTGCATGTGCCCGAAGTAGCCCTCTATGAGGTGAAATTAGTTTCTATGATGCGAAACAATGTGAACCCCATCACCGCCGCCACCTCACCCTCTAAATAATAACCCGTTGGGGAGGGGGTGGGGGTAAAACAAAGCTCGTGGTCACACATCACAACACTGCAAAGCCGAGTCAAAGCTTCTGATGTCAATAGTCACAGCAGAACCCTATACATCATAGACAAACACTGACAATAAAATATTCACCGTTTCTTCATGAGGGTGCTCTCAACAGTTACGACATAGCATCGGCAGCTACAGTCATACACGAATGCCACTAAAACCTGTATAACTATTTCAAACATTACACTTAATCAACAGTTCGAAATTCGACACCCTATATCCAAATGCACCGGACTCCGAGTGGACCCGTGACATTCAACCTAACCACATAACCACATAATCGACAAGTGTAGTGGAGTGGAGTGAAAGGTCTTAGTAACAGGGTGTCTCCCATTATTAGAAGATGCAGAGATCATATGAGGTTTGCCGCTTATATGGCTCTTTCGCTTATCATATTTTTCCGTATTCTTTCGGTTCTATTTTGTAATCATTATACATATTGTTGTATATTTTGTAAGCTTCTGTTTAATTTTGCAAATTATGTATTCTTTCTGTTATGGTATGAATTCTTCTTGTTACGCATTCTTATTGTTATGTTACATATTCTTATTGTTATGTTTGTGCATTCTTGTTGTTATGTATGTTCTGTTCCGGGTACTGCTTCACTGTGTTGTTTTGTGTATTGTTTGTGTGTTAATGTACTACTGCCACCGGGTGTCAACCCAATTGCAGTTAACAAATATATATCCATACCATATCATAATCTGCGTCTATGATGTATTTAAACATTATCCTCGCAACTAACATGCATTACTCTTTTCCCCCCAACTGCACCAGGATAGGTCGGTGGCAACAGTGACGACACTGAGGCGAACAACTGAAAATGTAACTGTATTTTTATGTTCAGATTTTTCTGACAGCGAACAAGATGATACAGCATTCACGAACCGAAAAAGATACGCACTGCTTGTATTTATTCGTCTGTATATTTCAACAGTTAAAACCATTTCTATTTATCTTTTTTCTCCCCAGGTATTTCCCACTTCAAACATTTCCCCACGATTACACAAGACAACCCTCAGTCTGTAGCAAAATTTCTGTTTAATAATGTATTTATATATTTTCGTTTATATGCATATATTTACACATGTAACCATAAACGTTACTGTACATATTTACGTCTGTAACAAATTCCTCTGCTTGACAAAGAGAAATTTTGCATCTTACCTCCCCCTCAACAAATTACATAATTAACAATATTAACCTATTACTTCACGCATATGCCAGAAATATGTGTGTCATCCTGAATCGAATATTTTCGTAGTCCCTGAAACACTGCAACGTACTCTGGTGTGCGTCATTGTACTCCCTTTGGGAAGGCAGCGGGTCACCCTCCATTTAACCTCTGAACGTCCAACCACAAGGAAGGATTACTCGTCCAAGGACGCCCAGTTCAGGAAATGGACATGCACGACATAGTGCTGCTAAAAAATGGAGGCACCGTCCACGAGTTCGTGGTTTCATTGGCACATTATCTAAGGTCTGTTTTAGGTACCTACAAGACCGGTCTGCAGCAGGAACAGTTGTGGCGAAACCTACCCTTTTCCACCGTCAGCATACGTAAGCAAGCCTCCAGTCCAGGCTGGTCTCCGTCAAATGGGACAATACCAACGCCACAGTGGCATTCTCTACGCTGATATCACATTGAAAAGAATACCCAATTCAAGATACGTGGAGGTACATCGACCCGTTGCCCTGACAGTGATGGCAGGGGTTCACAAATCTTTAAAAAATTCCAGAAGCCGCGTCAAAATTGTAGGCGCCAGAATAATGCCACGGAACAAGATCCACACTGAGGGCCCACACGCTAATACTGCAGCATTTTTTTTCCAACTGCATGTGCCAACAAAGTAGCTAGACTTTTAGGATGCCATGCGAACCGTCGTACGGAATGAACCGAGATGCTGACCCAACGCGGAAGGCACACGACATCATTGTGTGGTAACCCGACTCGCTTCCACTGGGAGACTGAACACTGCAAGCCGGCTATTATCAGTTCCTAGCACGTTATTGGTTGCATGTGGTCAGCTATTTTACTGGCTCGATGGAGCGTTCACACCGAAACGCTCCTGTAATAACTGTACACGCAGTGTGGCCTAGCTCCAACAAAACAGACCTACTCTGAGTTCCACATCGTATTTCTTTTAATTCCTACGACAAACTGCCCTCTCAACAGCAGTACACAAACTATAGTCATGTGGGGACCTCAGGCCCTCTGCGTTGACGATGAGGATCCAAGCCTTCGGAGACACGAGCCGTGTCGCTTGGTAAACGGTTACAGACAGTCCGAAGGATCTATTACGTCTTCAGTGTCGAGTAATCCCAAAGGACAGCACTGCCTGATCAGACGAAATCACTATGATCTGTCGAAGCGTCGGTATGTATATCTGCGTGCAATCTTTACTCCCTTTAAAGAACTCGTACAGCAAGACTGCAGGCTAATCACAACAGTTTCCTGACGAGCTGCCCCAGATTGTCTTTATCTATTCTGTAACACGCCTACGTTCTGATGTTTCAAACGTTTCGCAGCGGTGACATCACATAAATACCAATACACTGTAACCAGAGGGTACAAAGTTCCAGTAAATCTGCAGCATCACTGATCACTGCACTGCCCTTAACATAAATTCCATACTACAAGCTGCTACTGCAGCGGGGGTACCCTACAGAAGGCTCAAATCCCCATTCCAATACATCTACATAATACAGAACAGCTCTGAAATTGCCCTACTTGTGAATGTACACTACCACAGATCTAAACTGTACTGAAGTAATCCGCCAATCGTAAATAAACTTCAGAATTTAGTACTCTTTATATGTTTCGGCCAACCCAGCCATCTTCAGGCAATACACAAAATATACTAAATACGTGGCAGGAAATTAGCTATATAAAGTTCTATAAACGGAAATAGATATCATTATAAGTCATAATTATATAAAATATGAATAAAATACATAATATAACAATTATATTATTGACACAAATTTTGAAGTTGTAAGCGTAATGAAGCTGTTCGGGGTTCTGCCTTTGCCAATTTAAGGTTATAATATGTAAATCACTTGATTATGGTGCATAATTTTACTTTTTGAAGATTCTGTAGGTAGATTCATGGATTCAAAATGTTCTTATCTTGAGTATAGACCGGGTGGAGTACCGTCTCATCAATTTTGTAACTCGTAGGTTGTGGTTTAAATACTATCACAGATCTGTCCAGCTCCAGTTTCCATGTTATACAACTTGACGTCTCTTTCCCTCCTCCCAACTGCACGCAGTCTGCATCATTCAGTGCGACTACACCGCCCGTATCATTAAATGTGCAGTATAACACCTAGGTCTAGAAACAACTGTGCAATAGTGTACCATGTCGCTCAACAACTCGCCTTACTTATAGCAAACTATCGTGTACCCGATGTAAAATATTACACTACAGAAGCCTATACCTGTCGATACAGAGGACATTGAGAATTACACGTGATTTAATTAAAATATAAGCACGTCTACAACATTACAGATCATCCAAGTAGCCCATCATTCTGCGCGCGTTCAACATCAGAGTTGGCTTCAAGATGGATGTACATTATTAGGAATATTTAACTAAAACTCCATTGGATAACACAGGCCAAATTCTCGACTCAGTGGATATGCGACATACAACTCCTGATCCAGTGGATGCACAACAGTGTGTCATCCCACCGACATAGGCCGATGTACGTAACCAAAATTAGTGCCAACGGACGCCGGTAACAGAGCACACGTCAATCTTGCACTTCCAACTCGCTATGTTGCAGATTAATATGCAAAACTATGCATTTCTCCAACTCCTGTTTCAGTGAATGCTATGGCAAAACGCTGCCTCTCGGTTTCAAGCGAACGAACAAAATTAAACAGCGCCCTAATTACAGGTAGAGTAAAACCATACAGACCACTCCAGCACTTATGCGATTATTCACAACACTTAATGACAGACGCAACTGTGAATGTGGTGCAACACAGTGATGTTATCGGTCAGTGGATGAGCACAAATCGAACACAACACACACAATCCACACCAGCAGTCAGCAAGTACTACCACGCTCCACGCTTGGCGAACCACAACAGACGAGCGTAGCTCTCTTCTCACGACACTCCGGCTGCTAGCGCGCCTAGCGGCGGGGGGTCCAACCAATTTCGCACGACCAAGATATGTATTAGAACGATATTCGTTACTGGCTTCAGAGATCCGTTCAGGTATAGGCACGTGTATGACATTAAAAGTCACGGTGTCATGCCTCGCAATGACGTATGAACTTGCGTATCCATTCTTCTGGAATTGGACTTCGCTTCAATGGGTAACTGGTTCCCGAAGTTTCGACACAAGTGGCGTCGATGCGTCGAGAAAGAATTACCCAGCTAGGCGGCGTCACATCGCAAAAGAACGGATACCTCCGCCACCACGCTGTAACACCTAAAAAAAAGGCTCGCACTATCAACTTGAAAAGTTGCTTTACTCTAGACTATGGTTCGCGGATTCAGCGACAGTGGATTGACTGCAGAGCGCGGAATGCGGTAGAGGGCTGTCATTACTGTTGCACTGCATGATGAGGTAGGGGCTTTGGATATGAAAGCGTTTTATTAATGGGGTTAAGAAACAAAACTGCCATGGCCGTACAGACATTTCAAAGACACTTGTCGCCTTCCATATTCAGGACATTCATCCTCTGCCCAGAAGATGGAGGCATGACGTTCCTCTGAAACACGTGTAAATATATACCAGACCAAACGGCGTCACAACCGAGATGAAACGTTAACTAACCGATATTGACACGTGAACATGTAGACGAAGACAATCAGTCGGCATGTCTACGGACTGGACAACCGAGGAATCGTGGTTCGACATCCGTCACGGGCAAGTGATTTATCTCCTTTCCAAACGGTGAAGCATGGGCTCTGGGGCCCACGTAAGCCTGCTGTCAGTGACTACCGGGGGATATTCCACGGTGGATAAAGCCACCAGGGAGTGTGGCTGACCACTAATTTCCATCTAGTCCCTTAGTGAAGAACGAGATGAGCTATAGTTCCGCTTCCCTTCACGGCGTGCATATAGACAACTTTACCATTCGACGACGATGAACCACTCACGATGTCAGCTGGGGCAGCTGATTCCCTGGCCAAGTTTAAAATTGGGTACAACCCCAGGTACGTGTTACCGCTAATTTACCTGTTCGACGTCGCCCCAAAGCCGACAAAAACTTTCCACGAACTGAAAACGCGCCTTTTCTAGCCTACTTTCCTATAGCATGTAAACAGCAAGGCAACACACAATCCCTCATGTATACCGGAATTACCGACAGCCTTTCTGCACCTTGTAATGACAGTCAGATGCTTCATGACACTTAATGGGCGTCATCAATCAGTAACACATATTATCGAATACAATCCTACACTTTGGAGGTTCTGAAATTCGGAATCAGGAAACTAACTTAAACCCTTTAAAGACCGAAATTATACTACATCATATATAAAAATTCAGTACGTAACTTACACAGCAAACAGTGCCACCTCGTTATAAAGACCACACGGTGAATGCTGTATACGTACACCCTAAATGATTTTTGTTTATTGTAAGCATCACTTGAAATCCCCCCCCCCAAGGCGCAATAGCCGCTAGTGGGCCAGGACCTTATTATCAAGGCTTCACGATCACACTCACACCACACTTGGTACGACTCCTCTGGACTAGTGATCAGCCCAACACATAAACCTGATAGCATCCACCACGCACAAGAAACGGACATCCATGCCCGATCATACGGAATACTTAAAAACAAGCACATGGCGTGTGCCAATTGACAGTCTTTAATGTTATACCTGATGCAAATAGTAACAACTAAGCTTCAGTGTGTAACTGAAAGCTTAAATTCACCCTAGAACAGGCCGTAAAGGCTAACGGGGGAAGTAGAGGCATAAATCTACGCTTTCTTTAACATCAGCGCTAGATGGGGTGGGTGGTCAACGCCACGCCGCGGCCACTTTACCTCCGGGAAAGAGACAAGGTGGCCATTGTACGGTAAGCAGTGACGTGACTTGCTAATTATCAATTCGAGAAGGACGTACTGGAATTGTCTTTTAACATTTACCAGGGAACTCAAGGCTACGAAATATCGCATTTGTGGTTTGGAATAACAAAAGTTTTTTTTTTAACAAAAGAAATATGTTTGGCCACCTAGCTGCACAGACGAAGTCATTAGTTTGAAATAAGAACTTTCAGTAGGTAAATACATACGGGAGTACGTGTCTCCATGAAAGGTTAGTGTGGGTGGTCAGTCCGCGGGAGGCTGGGGACACACGTCTACTGCAGCTTTGACTGATTTAAACTTTGCAGTGCCGTTGAATTGTTTGAGTGAAATATAAATTCAATGAAACAGGGGACTCAATTGAATCAAATACACCAAAAACTACACACCACCTTATTTTACGAGTATCACACAGTACTCCAACATGTTCCGGCTGTCAGGACATTTTCAAGGAAATTCTTATGAATACAAATTTTTGTTAGCACACAGATTTTATGTTTTGTTACAAAATATTTATAGATAGCGTCAATTTAAGCTGAAATCCATAAAGACAAAAGATACATGTTATTGCAAAGATTCAGACTTGGTTAACACAAATATGTAAATATGATATAGCTCATTTGCGAAAAGAGTGTCACAACTCAAAATTTGGCATTTTTGAGTTATTGGTACAGAACGAAACGTTTGCAGATGCACTTTTAACAGGTATAGTGTCATAACGCAGTTTGCAAAACTCGCCGCTGGAGAGCAGCTGTGTCGTTGCACTCATAGAAAATTATAGCACTTCAAAACCTTTAAGAGCTTCTCCTGAAAAATCACAGCTTTTGAGTTGTGACAGTGTTGTCGCAAATGAGCGATATATACAGTACTAAATTCTTGTAGATCATTCCAAAGTTTCAAATTATTTGCGGAGAAACAGACAGAATTGAAGACTTAAAAAGAGAAAGGAGGTTTTTGTTAAACACATGATCACTAGATATACAGGGCGTTTCATAATGTACTCCGGGATTACAAAAATTTATTATAGTAAAACCGTAGGACATGTATTTACGAAACCTGTATAGATAGAAGGAACAACTCAAAAAAAAAAAATCCCAGTAATTTGTATTTCATCGTAGTTCACATTGCTGCCGCTAGGCGATGCGAGTGTATGTGGTGAGAAAGTGGCCGCTCCGGGGGAGAAGTCGTTTTGTATGTTGGAATATCACACGAGTAACTCTGTGGTTACTGTGCAAAGTGTATTTCGTGCAGAGTATTCGTCCCAACATTGCCACGTGACCTCGCTGACCTAAAGGAAAGGATCGTTGCAGCAGTGAAGAATATCGATTCACCTATGTTGACGCGTGTGTGGCAAGAACTTGAATATCGTATCGATGCGTGCCGTGTCACCCGTGGTGCACACATCGAACATCTCTAGCTGTTAAAAAGATCTTTTTCAGTTTTCCTGTGGCTGTGAACAATTCCATCAAGGTAGGTCCTTTGGTTTTCTTGTTATAAATGTTATTAATCACGGAGAACAGTATGAAGCGCCCTGTGTTTGTTGCTAATGGAAAGGTGCCCGCCAGTCTCTACAATTGGTTTCACTATCAAGGATATCTACCCAGATTCACCATGTAAACTACGAACGAAAGAACGAACTGCATGAAAATAAGTACCTACTATGCACATCAAGCATCCATCTCTTCAATTACAATACGACACTACTACGTACCGCCACACTGAAATACGTACAAAATTCTGGCATTTTCCGACGCTGTCACACCACTAATCGCGGACGATATCCAATCCACGAAGTAAAGTAACAGTAGGCGACGGCCAGTCCCGCGTTATCGTAGTCCTCTGAACCCACCTACCACATGAGTGCAACCAGCCCAACGCAAGTGTCGAAGAAGATGCTGATGCAACATGGCGCAACGGTGAACAAAAGGTAAACTCACGTCACCTGAACGTAATGTGTACTCACACAACAGTGTCAGATTATGTTTTGGCTAAATACAGAAATATCTTAAAAACATGTGGAGTTGACGCGCGATTTCAGGCTTCCGCCGCGGCGAGAATGAGAGCTTCGCTCTTGTGGCATTTTACGCGGCGTAGATTGGTTATTAACCGACGTTTCGGGACAACATATCGGTCCCATCTTCAAATAATGCTGCACACTTGAAGATGGGACGGATAGTTCGCCCCGAAACGTCGGTAAATAAATGCCAATCTGCGCCGCGTAACATCCCAGAAGAGCCAAAACCTCATTTGTGGTGTTGATTTCGTATACATTCTTTTTTCTTGGCACAACGGCTCCTACTGGGCAAAGGCCTCATCACTATCGAGGCTTCACTAGGTAGAACTCCTCTGGGTGAGTGATCAGCCCGTCGCAAAGACCTCTACCTGACAGCACACAGCACTCACAAGAGACAGACATCCATGCCCCGGCGGGACTCGAAACCACAATCCCAGCAAGCCAGCAGCTGCAGACCCACACCGCAGGCCGCGCGGCCACTGGGATCGGCTGATATACATACTCAGTCCATATTTCCAGTTTCTGAATGTTATTTCACCCCTTGAAACCATTCGTTATTATCACCCCGCGTTCAAAATAAACGTTAACACAATATTTCAGATAAAGATCATGTTCCCGTCCGCAGTTAAGAGGGTGTGGAGGTCAGGCCAAACTAAGCCGGACCTTACAGCACCTTTTTATCCCACGAAAAGGAAAAATCCCGTCCCTGAAACCTTGTATCGATTTTTATTTTAAACACTGGACAGCGGACAAGGTCCAAACATTGAATGATCTTACAAATGATACATCGTCGTCAGAATGTTACCAAATTCTTTTCAAATGTGTTCTATTTACTCGTAACTATACCGTCAACTGCTAAGACAATATAGCAAGGCGATGGATGAACTGATGATAATCACATGGGAAAACCGACGTTGTCGCAAAATCACTGTCCCAGTGCCATCCTGTCCACAATAAATCCCACACGAACTGACCTGGGATCGAAGCTGGTCCTCCGCGATGAGTGGCTAGCAACTGACCGTCGGAACCATGGCAAGGCCTACAGAATGGCTGTTTCATCCATTTTGACAGCAGCCTGCCAAGCGCAAG
>Ga0209755_10008855_pt1 | contig 10690 bp, 8 predicted proteins | sample TergutCo191P1_FD_187301 | JGI IMG/M metagenome (GOLD analysis project Ga0209755, IMG submission 187301) | Cornitermes sp. P1 segment gut microbial communities from Petit-Saut dam, French Guiana - Co191P1 (SPAdes) (version 2) | ecosystem: Host-associated > Arthropoda: Insects > Digestive system >... | reverse complement strand
GATCTTTAAACGCCTGACAGAGAAGACAGGCGCGATTCCGCTGATTACCTCATGCTGCCCCGCGTGGGTCGATTACATGGAAAAATATTATAACGATATGATTCCCAATTTCTCGACCGCGAAATCGCCGCAGCAGATGATGGGTGCGATGATTAAGGCTTACTGGGCCGGTAAGGCAGGCGTTGATCCTGCGAAAGTTTATTCTGTGTCGGTTATGCCATGTACGGCGAAGAAGTGGGAAATCAACCGCAATGACGACATGAAGAGCGCAGGCTACGGAAACGATGTTGATATCGTTATCACCACAAGAGAGCTTGCGCGCATGATCAAGCAGGCGGGCATTGAAATTTTAAAACTCGATGAAGAAGAAGCCGACAGTCCGCTTGGGCCGTACACCGGAGCGGGAACTATTTTCGGCGTAACAGGCGGCGTAATGGAAGCAGCAGTCCGCAGCGCGTATTATCTTGTTACAAAAAAAGAACTTGCCGATATCAATTTTAAACCGGTGCGCGGTCTTGAAGGCGTAAAGACCAGCGAAGTTGATTTTGGAAACGGGACAAAAATCCGCATCGCCGTCGCGCACCAGATGGGAAATATCGCCGCGGTATTGAACGAAGTCCGCGCGGCGCGTGAAGCGGGAAAGGAGCCGCCGTATCACTTTATCGAAGTTATGGCTTGCCGCGGCGGATGCATCGCCGGCGGAGGCCAGCCGTACGGCGCGACGGACGAAATCCGCAAACAGAGGACAGCCGGCATATACTCAGACGATGAAAAATCGCAGTACCGATGCTCGCATCATAATCCGTGCATCAATCAAGTATACAAGGAATTCCTCGAAGAACCCGGAGGACACAAAGCGCATAAGCTGCTTCACACAAAATATGTGCAGAGGCCGCTTTATATTTCTTGAAAGCCATAAAAGCTATTAGCATAGGAGGAAAATTTTATGGATAAATTTTTTGGAATCACTAAGAGCGGATCAAATGTCCGCACTGAGATTCTAGCGGGATTTACGACATTTTTTACTATGGCGTATATCATGTTTGTTAATCCGAATATTTTATCGCAATCAGGTATGAACTGGAACGGCGTTTTTGTCGCTACAATTCTGGCAGCGGCTGTCGGAACCCTGATTATGGGATTAGTCGCAAGGGTTCCTTTCGCGACGGCGCCGGGTATGGGACTTAACGCGTTCTTTACTTATACTGTGTGCTTTGGATTTGGTTTTGCCTGGCAGGAAGCTCTCGCTATGGTATTCATCTGCGGTATCATCAATATAATAATTACTATTACCCAGCTAAGAAAAGCGATTATAAAATCAATTCCAAGATCGCTTCAACTGGCAATCGGCGGCGGTATCGGTCTTTTTATCGCGTATATCGGAATTAAAAACGCGGGCATTATCAACTTTGTGTCTACTCTGGATGGTTTCACACCCGGCGCGGCGGCTGTTCCTGAACTTAGTAAGTTTCAGACAGCAGGCCCGATTCTTGCGCTTATCGGACTTATAATCATTATTGTTCTGATGATGATTAAAGTAAAAGGAGCGATGCTTATCGGTATTGTCGCGGCGACATTGATTGGCATTCCAATGGGCATAACGCATATGCCGGAAAAGGTATTTGATTTAACAAGGCTTTCAGGAATCAGCGATGTTTCATTCGCTTTCTTCGGCGATGTTGGTTTTGCGAGTCTGTTCAGCGGAGGCAGAGGATTGATGGTAATAATCATAGTCTTCGCATTCAGCCTTACTGATACTTTTGACACTATCGGCACTTTTATCGGCACAGGACGCAAGTCAGGCATTTTTGACGCAGCGGATGAAAGAGCGATGATTGAGTCAAAGGGGTTTAAATCCAAAATGGACAGGGCGTTATTCGCGGACTCCACAGCTACTTCAATCGGCGCTTTATTAGGAACTTCCAATACAACAACATACATCGAAAGCGCTTCTGGTATCTCCGAAGGCGGACGCACAGGTTTAACATCAATTGTTGTCGCTCTTTTATTCCTTATTTGTCTGCCGTTGATATCAATTTTCGGCATGGCTCCATCAGAAGCGACAGCTCCCGCGCTTATCATTGTCGGCATCATGATGGCTGAATCGTTCGCGGAAATCCGCTGGAAAGAACTTGACGAAGCTATTCCGACATTCTTTACCGTTGTTATAATGGCATTCGCGTATAACATTTCCTACGGTATCGCAGCCGGATTTATCTTCTATGTTATAGTTAAGCTTTTTACAAAGAAGATAAAAGACGTCCACCCGATTCTTCTGGGCGCGTCAATTGTGTTCTTATTATATTTTGTCCTTATGGCGATTAATTTAGTTTAACTCTACGCAGGGACAGAGTTTTCTCTGTCCCTGTGATTGGAGTAACACTCTGTCCCTATATATTGAATATGACAAACAGCGAAATTTTTAGTAAAATCGATCACACTCTTTTAAAGATGACGTCTTCATGGGAAGAAATTAAAACCCTGTGCGATGAAGCTGTCAAATATAAAACCGCTTCGGTCTGCATCCCGCCCTGTTATGTGAAACCTGTATCCTATGAATTTATCGGCCTTAACATCTGTACCGTTATCGGTTTTCCGCTGGGTTATTCAATAACAGCGGCGAAGGTTATTGAAACAGAATACGCTGTTTTAAGCGGAGCGAATGAAATTGACATGGTTATTAATGTCTGCGATGTAAAAAACGGTAATTTTAATTATGCGCTGGAAGAAATTAAGCTTATAAAAGATATCTGTCAGGAAAAAATTCTAAAGGTGATAATCGAAACCTGTTACCTAACCGAAGAAGAAAAAATCCGCATGTGTAATATTGTAACGCAGGCCGGAGCCGACTTTATCAAGACCTCGACAGGTTTTGGAACAGCCGGCGCGTCATTGGCGGACATTGAACTTTTCAAAAAGCACATCGGCTCCAATGTAAAAATTAAGGCGGCCGGCGGCGTAAAAACCCGCGAAGACCTTGAAGCTTTTTTAAACGCGGGCGCCTCCCGCATCGGCACAAGCTCCGCCGTTAAACTCCTCTCCGGCGGCAATACCTCAGGTTATTAATTAAATTTTTTTACTACTAACCTACGAATAGGCGCGAAAAATAAGAAGGGAAGCAGTATTGAAAAAACAATTAATACCGTTCTACATCAAAGTTTTAGTAACACTGAGCATATTGCTTGTTCAACTGCCTGTTTTTGCGCAGCAAGAGAAAGAACAAGAGTCATCGCCCGTAGTCAAGGTTGCCATGAGCGAAGATTCCCCGATTGTTTTAGGGCGTTTACTGTACATGGCGCTGCAGCGTTCCGGCTATCAAATGGTCGCTAATGTTATGGGAATGTTGACATCAATAGCCAATGTAAACTTCGGCGAGGCGGCGATTTTGCCAAGCCAGACCGACGGCTTGAATCTGACATATACCAACCTGATAAAAGTACCTGTACCTATTGATTATGTGGAGTTTACCGCGTATACCCGCAGCGATGACTCATATGATTTTTCCTCGTGGGAAGATCTTTCAGGATTACGGTTATGTTACCGTTGGCAGAATTTGTATGTGTCAAATAACGCACAGAGAACAGGAGCCTCTGAACTTATTGCCGTAAATAATCTTCAGGATATATGGTATTCTCTCCTTAACAATGAAGCCGATGTAACAATTCTTCCGCGCGTCATCAATTTTGATTTTCGAATTCCTCCGGGGATTAAAAAAGCAAACGTTATTGACAGTGTGCCGTGTTACACCTATGTACACAAGGATTACGCCTATTTGGTTCCGCTGCTTGAAAAAGCGTATAACGAACTGCTTAACAACGGCGATATGGAATCGGTAAAAAAATTCCACCTGTCCGACAGGGTTCCCGGCCACAAAGAGGCCATACTGCATATAAGTTCCTATAATACTAAGATTGAATGGGAACGCCGCCAAATAGAGACTGTTCGTGAAGCTTTTGAAGCGGATGAAAATCTAGAATACAGAAATTTTAATTTAAATTCATACGACTACCGTAACAGCCCTAGTTTTAATAATATTTATTCTGATATGATCCGCGCGGAATATATCGCGCAAAATATCGGCGTGGTTATTGTTTCTGATAACGAAGCGCTTAAGTTTGTGCTGGACAATTACTATATTTTGTTTACCAGAGTACCGGTGGTATTCTGCGGGGTCAATAATATTGACGCCTCAACGCTGTACGGCCTTGAAAAGTATATAACCGGTATTTGCGAAACGCTTTCTTTCCGTGAAACAATCAGGGAAATGTTAAAGTTACTTCCCGAAACAAAACGGATTTTTATTTTAAATGATCACTATATGTCCCGAAGCGTCAAAATGCGTAATGATTTTGAGCGCATTATAGAAAGCGGAGAATTTCCGGTAGAATTTGTATTTAGCGATGACAAGCCTTTTAGCAATATTCTGCATGATATTCGCGATTTTGGATCAGACACGCTGGTTTTGATTGGAAATTACCTTTTGGACAGCGATAACATGTTTTATTCCGAAGCTGGCGTACAGGCGCAGGCGGCCTCGGCGTCGAGAAATCCGGTATTCAGCCTGACTTCACCCTATGTAGGGAACGGGGCGTTAGGCGGATTTGTTTCCAACCCTAACATAAAAAGCCGCGTCGCCGCAGCTATGGCGATTGATATACTAAACGGGAAACCGGTTATTGATATTCCGGTTATTTTTAATTCTGCGTTATATAATGTCTGGGAGTTTGATCATATAATAGCCAGAAAACACGGCTTTGACATAAAAACGCTGCCCGCAGGCCATGTCATAATCAACCGTATACTGCCGGTATGGGAATCAAACCCGATGATGTTCAGGCTTGTGGTTGTGATTGGAGCGTTTATGCTGCTGATCATTTGCGGGCTGGTGGTATTTCTCAGGATACTGGCAAAAAAACGGGAGGAGGCATCCAGCGCGTCAATAGCGAAATCATCGTTTCTGGCGAACATGAGCCATGAGATACGCACACCGATGAACGCAATCATTGGCATGTCATCCGTAGGTATATCCGCCAATGATCTTGACAGGAAGAATTATTGCTTTAACCGGATAAATGAAGCGTCGAGGCATTTGCTTGGCATCATAAATGACATTCTGGATATGTCCAAGATAGAAGCCGGAAAGTTTGAATTGTCATATACGGATTTTAACATTGAAGAGATGGTGCAAAAAATAGTCAATATAAATAATATACGCCTGAACGAAAAGCATTTGAATTTTACTGTATGTATTGACCCTGACATTCCCAAAGTCCTGATCGGCGATGAGCAGCGGCTGACACAGGTCATTACCAACCTGATAGGGAACGCGGTAAAGTTCACGCCCGAAAACGGCTCCATCAAATTTATTATAAAGTATCTGGGTGAGGAAGATGGCGTATGTACGTTACAGTTTTCAATTAATGATACTGGTATAGGAATTAGCCGCGAGCAGCAGAAAAATCTGTTTCAGTCTTTCCACCAGGCGGAAAGCAACACATCAAGGAAATACGGCGGTACGGGTCTTGGTCTGTCCATTTCGAAGAATATCGTCGAAATGATGGAAGGCAGAATATGGATCGAATCGGAATTGGGAGAAGGAGCTACATTCTCTTTTATCGTAAAAATCAGACACGCCGAAGAAAAGAAGCAGGCGGAATCTAAAAATAACCTGACGGCTGCGCAGTTCGACGGGCGGTATATATTACTGGCTGAGGACATGGAAATTAACGCTGAGATTATACAGGCGCTGCTTGAGCCTACAAAGCTTATCGTAGATGTCGTGAGGAACGGCGAAGAAGCGGTAAAAATGTTTCAGGATGCGCCTGACAAATACAGTTTGATATTTATGGATGTTCAGATGCCCCAGATGGATGGCTATGAGGCAACACAGAAAATCCGCGCGCTTGATATACCGCAGGCAAAAACCATCCCGATAGTCGCCATGACAGCGAATGTATTCCGTGATGACATTGAAAGATGCATTGCCGTCGGCATGAACGGCCATATTGGTAAACCGCTTAATTTTGATGATGTCCTGAATACGCTGTGTATGTATTTAACTTGAATTCTTATTTTTTTTACCCGAACATTTTTTGCTTTAAATCCAGATAATACAAATAATCTTCCGGCTTGACATTTGGCGGGCAGCGGTGATCGCAGAAGGGAATATAGCCGCCTCTTGCCACATATTTTTCGAGCGACTCAAGATATGTTTTAATCGCCGCGGGTCCTTCGCCGAGGCGCATCTTGTCAACGCCGCCCATGATGCGAAGCTGACCTTCGTACTTGTCGAGCAGTTCGCCGGGGTGAGTGCAGCTGTTTACTTCAAACGGGAACAGGCAGTTTATTCCGCCTTCCAGAAAATACGGAAGAATCGGGCGCACGTCGCCGTCGCAGTCTGTGTACCATATATCGATGTTATGCGCTTTTAACTTCGCGTTTATTCTCTTGTAACGCGGCATAACAACATCCTTAAAAAAATCTATCGTAACTATAGGGCCGTTTTTAAAGCAGATGTCTTCCCATCCCGACGCGAAATCAAATTTAAAATGAGGCAGAAGCTGATCGAGGGAATGTTCAATAAGAGCGCAGACCGTTTCTACCATGTCTTCCAGCATTTCCGGGTAATCGTAAATTGCGTACGCAAGACCTTCAAAAGTGAGCAAGTCCCTTATTTTTCCGATCATAGAGCCGCAGTCTATACCAAGCGGAAAATCGCGCTGATCGTCCGGGGGATATTTTTGTTTTAATTTTTCAATGTTATGAAGCCTGCCCGCATGATTAATGTCAAAACGCTCTTCCTTTATTTTTTTCCAGTCTTCGTCGTTTGAGACTACCGATCTGATATAATGAGGGATGCTGTTTCCCTTGCCTTCCAGCGGCGCTTCGACAATAACCCCGTCTTCATTGATGATTACCTGCGTATTCTCCCTTGTCTCTATTACTTCTTTTTCATAAGGCGGATAAATAAAATTCCTTGAAAAAATCATTTCTATCCTGTCAAACGAAAAAAATAAATCCGCTTCGCTGTTATTTTTTATTCCGTTATTTTTAAATATATCCCACTGCGTAAAATTATCATCCCAATAGCCGAATTCCATATTAAAACACCGGTCAACGTTTTTATAATGCATCTGAGCGTTAAAGCGCTCTCTGTCTGTCATCGAACCCTTCCATTTTTCTCTGATTGGCTTTATTGTGTTTTCCATAATTTCGCTCCTTCTAAAATTATACCACGCGGAGCGAATAAAGTAATTAATTACGCGCGGCACTGTTGCCTGATTGCCGCAAATGGCTGTATAATATAAAAGTCGGAGGATATTTTGGTTCTGGTCAAAAACGATGAAGTCATAAGAGCGATTGAACGAATCAGTTATCATTATCACTTGAATATCACAAACCGGGTTCTGCGGCCGCTGATTCTGCAGCTTTACCTTGACGAAAGAACATGGAAGCATATTGAGAATTTTACCGAAAAACTTGAAGAATTCCGTTACAGCGGTTTTAAGCTTGACGATTTATACAGGCAGCTTGCCGCCTGCGCCCGTTTTATTGAGGCGGCCCGCAATGGAATACATTCAATTAAGAATAAAGTTAAAACCGACGTTAAAGCCCCTGACAAAATTTACCGTGAAATGACCGTAAACAACCTTCCGAATAATTTGCAGGTTTTTTCGGAACAGCTTAGCATATTGTACGCGCTATTGATTGATTTTGATCAAAAAAACGCCGGCGGCAATCTCCCTGTTTACGTTCAGGTTCATGAACTTGATAGTGTTCGTCATCTTCTTGCAGGCAGATAATTTGCAAAAATGAGTATATCTTTATCATCTGTATTGAGCGCAAACAAATTAAAAACAACCGCGATAATCCTGATGCTGCTCGATCATTTTGTCGTTATATTTATTCCTTCAAGCGCGTTAATTTACATGACGCTGAGAATTCCCGGCAGAATTGTAGCTCCGGTTTTTTGCTTTCTTATAGCCGAAGGCTATTACCATACGTCAAATAAAATAAAATATTTTCTCCGCCTTTTAATATTCGCCCTGATTTCTCATTATCCTTTTATTTTAGCTTTTAACTATTCGTTTTTTCAGGCGACAAGCGTAATCTGGGCGCTTGCGATGGGGCTGCTGGCGCTGATTGTTTTAAAAAGCGGCAGAGTGCATATTGTTTTAAAACTTATGATATTCGCGGCCTGCTGCGCCGCGGCTTATACGGCTAACTGGAATTTTGTCGCTGTCTTATGGATTGCCGGCTTCGGTTTATTCCGCGGCAATTTAAAAAGGCAAATTCTTGTGTTCTGCGCGATAGGCGTAATATTTCACCTAACGCCTGTATGTTTAAGATTTATCTTAAACAATAATGTGTATCTTCACTGGTATCAATACTCGATATTTCTGGCTATTCCTTTTTTTATAATGTATAACGGCAAACTTGGGATAAAATCAAAAATAATAGCGTGGAGTTTTTACATATTTTACCCGGTGCATTTAGTTATTCTTTATTTTATTTACAAGCTTACGCCGTTAGCTGAAATACTGGGGAAATTATTTATATGATTGGAGGAGCGGCGTTGAAAAAAGTTTTTGCGTTTACAGTCTGTGTTTTTCCGCTGCTTTGTTTTTTGAACTGCCAGCCGAGAGCCGAAAAATTAAACACAGAGCAGTTTGAGCACGCAAATGTAATAATCGATCCTGTTATGAAATTTACCGAGGACGAAACTTCCGAAAATACAGTCGAAGTAAAAATAATGGAGCCGTATACCCCGAAGGTATTTGAGCTTCCGGTTATAGGAGCGACAGGAATCGCGGGGACAAGGCTTCCGCTTTATCTTGTTCCGGGAGAAAACGCGTTTATTGTCGATTATCTTGGAGCGGGGCGGGGCTTCACAATTCTTGATGAAATAAAAGACTGGTGGTATATAGTAACAGGCAATACCGCCGGATGGGTAATGAACAGTTTATGTCTTATTAATATACCCGATATTATTCCTTCTATTGTTCATGATAATACAAACACATATTCTTCTTTATTCAGATCGTCATGGGTTGATATACCGAATGTCACCGGTCTGGCGTTGTATAAAGCGAAAGATTTTAACAGAAGGCTCGGTAGAGAGGAATATATCACGCCTGTTTTGTACGGAATGGCGGAGAAATTGTATATCGCGCAGCAGAACGCTGTCGCGAACGGACATACGATAATTATTTATGAAGCGTTCAGGCCGCATGACGCTCATCAGATTGTTTTTAATAATTTAAGCGAATTAATTAAAACTGATCCTTATGTGCTTGAAGGCCTTACGTCAAGCTGGTATACATTGAACTGGTTTTTAGCCCCGTCGCCGTACAATCATCAAAGAGGGACAGCGGTTGACGCGAGTCTGGGCATTATTATCGATAAAAAAATAATTAAGACGGGCGCTTATGAATACACGCATGTTGCAAGTTTTTCGGAATTTACAATGCAGACACCCATACACGAATTAAGCGGAGCGGCGGCGATTTTTACAGCTCCGGTTTTTTCGCGCGATGACGTGTCATGGAGAAGCGCTGTTTTTTGCGATTATGTAACCGAAGGCACGCGGCTGCTTTTTAATTATATGACAGGAGCGGGGCTAACCCCGCTTGCGTCGGAATGGTGGCATTTTAATGATTTAATAAACACCGATATAGCTGTCGCGAATAATATTAACGGAAGATTTCAAATTGAAAAAAGCTACAGCGTGCCTGTAAATTAACTGCCAAGAGGACATATACACTCACAGCGCTGTTTCAAATATGTCCTCTTGTAATAAATTAAACGCCTTCTTTTACGATCTCGATTTTTATCCCGTCATTTTGATCAACCTCGTCTTTCGGCGGGATGCTGACGCGGAGGATGCCGTTTTTGTAAACAGCTTTTACTTTTTCCTGCGCGTATTTATCAAGCGGGACAAAATACTTTTGTTTCTCGATGTCTTTCATTTTTAAGCGGCGCTTAAAGTAGCGGACGTTTTCTTCGACATAATTTTCCGGCTTTGCGCGGTATGCTTCGCTGCAGGCGGCGGAAAATACCATATAGTCGCCTTGAAAGGAAAGGCTTATGTCTTTCTCTTCAAAACCTGCTAAGGCAAATTCAAAAACCAGCGACTTGTCCTGTGTCATGAAAACATTCATCGGAGGGTATGAATAGTTAGGGTAAAAATCCGTGTTTTCGTCAAAAAAACGCTTGTCAAACGCGAACGGCCCGTGCCTGTGAGGGAAACCTCTTTCGTCCTGACAGTTGTTGAAATTCCTTTGGAATTGATCCTTGAATTCCTGCGTCGCTTCGAAGATTTCATCGAAAATGTTGCCAAGGTCGAGATAACTTCTTGTGCCTTTCATAAATCGCTCCTTTGCCGGTAACGCTTTCGCCGTTTCGGCATACTTAATAATTGAATCCCCATACGGGCGATTCTTTCAGTTATGTGCGCGGCTTAATCAAAGCTTTTCGCGCAAAACTAAGAACACAACGGTTCAATTATAAAATACAGCTTTTTTCGCAGGAAGTCAAATAAAATTTTAATTGAGAATAACAGGTTCCTGTTCTTCTTCATTCCCGGCTCTTTCAACCGGAATGCGGACGCGTTCGATTGAAAGCGCTTTGCCGTCTTTGCCGATGTCAATATACACGCCTTGCAGTTCAAGCGAATCCCATGCGTCTTTTG
>Ga0209755_10008854_pt1 | contig 10692 bp, 5 predicted proteins | sample TergutCo191P1_FD_187301 | JGI IMG/M metagenome (GOLD analysis project Ga0209755, IMG submission 187301) | Cornitermes sp. P1 segment gut microbial communities from Petit-Saut dam, French Guiana - Co191P1 (SPAdes) (version 2) | ecosystem: Host-associated > Arthropoda: Insects > Digestive system >... | reverse complement strand
CGGCCAAAGGTCGGATACTTTTCTAACAGACCACGTATATGAGAACTGCATACCAAATTATGAAACAAAAGTGGCCATTTGGGAAGGAGAGGAGGAATGACACTGAGGTAGAGAAATATGTTGTGAGACTGTAAAGTGGACTGAACTTGGTCAGGATCATGACCAGTTGTGGGCTTAGTATTGATGTGTGTGACATGCATTACTAGGAAATAAGTATTCTGCCTGCAAGAGTACAGCAGTATAAGTATGTTAACATATTAGCCACTGACAGTAATAAAAAAAATTCCCAAATTGTATTGCATATCACATTCACAAAATTGGTAATATCCGATAAAATTGTGTTGTGATGAACTGAATATTGTCACAAACCTTCTGAAAATCATTAGAAGTACTTCTGCGGCATTGTATGGGATTATTACATATGAATTACACATTTTTAAACCACTGCAAGTGAAACAAACAAGATACAAACACAAAACTAACATTCTCAGAAACTGTAGCTTGGGAAGTTCTGTTCTCAGATTAAACATGTTCAAGAAGGGCTCCACTGGTAACCCTGTCAATTCAAACTCATCCCATGTCTCACATAATCACACCAATGTCTGTATTACATTCATGCCACTTTTACTTTACTCTCAAAAAATGGCAGGAGGCATTCAGTAATTTTTGCCTGTACGTACACAGCCAACCAGAAGGAATTTGCCATACTTTGCCAAAACATTCCTCAGGTTGATTTACATCAACATACGTAAACCTACCTATATCAAAAGTTGAATAATTACAGAGATAATGGCACATGAAAAATGTTGTCTTCTTTTGGTTCCTCATATTATTCTCATTTAATGGCACTTTTCTGTACACTGCACAAGGCCATCCTTGAGCTGATGGCCCATCCAAGCCACATGCAGGCCATTTCATGATAAATAAAGTACTTGGAAACCTAAGGATGATTTTTATGAAAGTAGTACAAGACTTTATAGCATATTTAATGTCTTTATATCACATCTTTATATTACATGTGATGTACACGTGTTAACATTACAGAAACTACAAATTCCTCTACATTTTAATGTGTATTTGGTAATCAATAAATGTATAAGAGCTCTCATTCTGTACAACATATCATACCATTATCTCCGTAAGCATTCATCTTCATATACAGGCTTGTTTGGTCATATCAAGCTAATTTAACGTAAGGAATGTTCTTCTGAAATATGACAGATTCCTCCTGGTACACTCTGTATATTTATGTACACATAACATAACCAAAGTAGCAGGCTTGGGTGGTTACTACTGCTTTGTGATGCCGGCATGTGTCCAGGAGATCACTCCTGATTACTGAATAGAAACCGATTATGTGCAGGATCTGAGGTGTTCATGATGGTGTAAGATTCATTTTGTAAACTGTGTAGTCTGTTAATTGTGTACCAGTATTTTGGAAGAACATACAGCCTCTATCTTAAGGACCGCAGTGACTGTGAAACAGAGTTCCTTCATAATGCTAGAATTCACGTACTATATAGTGTCGTGACGTACAAGACCAAGGTATGAAATTTTAAGACACAGGTTCCATCAATAAATGTCGAGTTTCAAACGTATTATCTTTGAATATGAATGTCTAATCACATTTGAGGTTTATAAAAACACAAACTATTATAATTTTGAATAAAAGTTATGGTCCAAAAGGCGGGTTAACCAAATAAATAATCTTTAATGAGAAATGATCCCAGCAATTTAACAGTGTCAGCAAATAAACTATTCTGGAGCTGAGACCTGCCCTAATGATGTAATAAACATAAATTACATTGGAAAAATATTCATGTGTGAAACACACAGTGAAATTACACATCATGAAACTGTAGAAACAACACAAAACAGTACATAAACTTATTTCTCCATAGATCTGCCTGTCTGAATACGTGTTATAAAGTAAGACATGGTGTAACGTCAAGGCAAATTTTGAGGCACTACCCAAGAATTTGTCCTGGAAGTACTGATAAAACACAAAAGACTCAGTTCAGCATAGCTGATGGACCATTTAGCTTTCAAAGTAAGCACATTATGAAACACCCCATCCTTTTCTCCCTGTCATTCTATGTTTTGTTCTTCCTTTATTATCACTCTTAAAGTGTGATAAAATATCAGCCTTAAAAACTGTAAATAAATACCTTTATGATATGATTCACCAGCAAACGATAACATTTGTGTCCTAAAAATCTATATATTTACATATCTTCCTTTTTGCCTAATTCACTTACTACAAAATATAAAAGTAAACCTAACACACGTACCACAAGTGTCCAATGTCAATTGCACTTTGGCAGGGTGTACCTGTTGTCTGAATTAGACCAGACCAACTAGTCCAAGCAGCTATGACTTGAAAGCAAAGCACACGTACCACAATCAAATAAGTATACTGGCATAAGTGCATGCACATATACATATATTCACATAAGCACATGCACATATGGCACTGTCTTTTCAGTCTAAACACTACTGTTTTTTCAAATGAATGATTATTTCTTCACAGTCTCTATCAACACAGTTCATGGAATAGAGCATTTAAAAAACATGCCTACTGCTACACTAAAAAACAGTACACTTACCATCAGGAGTCATTTAAAACAGATGGTTTATTTGTAAAAGTGACTGGAAGTACTTGTTTCGCAGCAGCAATTAATAAGCTACTATTTCTTACTTTCTTACTTTCCAATTATTTACAGAAAAAGTACTGTGATTATCAAATTCCTTCCTTGTTATCACTAAAGTTTTGTTCATTAATACATAAATGTACTAAACAAAATACACATTTTATGGCTAACACTTGGTTTTGTAACTTTTTCCCTATCTAATTCAAGTGACCTCAATCCCTAGGGCCAACAGACAAAGTGCATTTCCTGATCCTCATTATCTCAGGACAGAAGCAGAGCCAGCTGCTGAAATGTTGCGCTTCAGTTGTACATTTGATAATGCAAAGAGTCCAAAGGACAGTCTTTCTGCATGTAATATAACATCACAAAAACGCCATAAAACTGAATCAGTTATTATAAGGTTCTTTGTGATCTCCCACATTCTTTTAAAACTAAGTGCAGTCACTTTCTTCCACATGTTTTTAAATTCACCATTCATAATCACCCTACTGCTTCACACTAGTACAAGCCATATGTATGAAGAGTTCATTAAATAACCTATGAATGAAACATCATGGCATTCTTTGATATATATATATATATATATATATATATACACTTTAGAACTAAATAAACGTAACACTTCTAATCAATAATGCCAAATTCCATGGACTACATTATAAAATACATTTAATAAGAACTCTGTAAAATTAAGATTATGTAACATCACTCAGGACACAGAGGGGGTGAGAATTCACCATGCCCCCAACACATACAATGAATTGAACATTTGTTCACAACCAGATATGCTTTTGTTCTAAGAAATAAATGACATTGAGTACGGAAGGGTTGGTCACCATATGTTCCATAAGTCACACAGACCATAACAGTCTAAATGAGGCAGTTGTAACAATAATACTAAGAATATGAGATTGTATTACTAAGAGCAGTGTTTCCCAAACTTTTCTACTCACAGACCCCTTTTGGCTTCGAAAAATAACCACGGATCCTCATATCCTTGCTCACGTAAATTTTAAGTGTATGAAAGATAGGTATCCAAAATTAAAAATGTATAAACAACTTATAAGAAAGCACCAACAAATGTACAATTTGTTATAGTTACACAGTTATTTTATATCAAAACAATAGAAATGTCTTCATGCTTTGATCCTCGAGGGATCATCATCAGGAGTGATTAAATTAACTGTCTCTGAATAAGACATTAAAAATGTAATATACAAACTGCTGAATCCTGACTTCTCGTATATCATGTACAAGAGATTAAGGAGCGTGTTATATGTAGTTCTGTATAGACCTGAAGAACACATATGATGGAAATTTGAGACCCTGAAAATTTAAATTAAAATAAAATTATTCAATTTACATACTTAGTTTATTAATATAATATAACTCTGTATATAAAAAGTTTGTGCATTTGTTGGTGAGTTATTATGAATTAGATCTGAACAATGCCTGGAATGTACAACAAGAAATTTAAAAGTTTTTATGTCAAAATTGATTTAGATAGCTACAAATACATACTAGCAGCATATGTAACAATGCATTACATTATTTGACCTTAATTAAACTGATTGTCACTCGCTTCATGGACACAGGGAGTTTCTTAATTAGATACTCTAACAGCATATGAAATAAACATATCACCAATTAAATAAGTTTTGCAATTAGTTTTAAAAAAACATATCTCTCTACTTTAAAAAGTAAGTAAATTTCAAATTAGCCATTAGAGAAATGCATCCATGGATCCCTTGGGATCCTTGGAAAACACTTTGGGAACCACCGATTTATTGTATAGGTGCATTCTGCATAATCCACTGAGGTGATAAATGTTAACATTATGACTTCTACAGAAGACTATACTTTATCCTGAAGGGGGTTACACAACTGTGACTTCTAAGCTTATGGAAGGAAGACGTTAATAATCAACTCAGTTTGGTTGCAATACTTCTGTTCAACACAGAAATGTCAATAATAAAAATATAGCTGATCTCAGGCTCAAAAGCAATTACCAAGTTAGTGTATGTTCAAGATAAAAAAAACTGAAGCAAAATAATCTTTAAGAAAGTTTATTACATTGGATATTTTATGCAGAACCATTAAACAGTTACTCCCCATGAAGGTGAACGTATAAGATTTGTATGTCCATTTATATTTTGGAAGCTTCAGATTTAGTTTTCAGCCCAGAGGCAGATTATCCTGGATATGTTTTGTGATTTTTCCTCATTGGGACAGTGCCCTAAAATAGGCCAAAACTGCTTTCTTCCACACACTTTACAATTCATCACCCACAGTCATCCTCCCACTGGGAACCACATAAGTGTATTGATGAAAACAATTAAAAAATCCTCTCTTCAAGTAATGAAACTAAAAACACTAAAATTCTTATCTCCATAGCTGGTTGCAGTGTAGAAAATGCTCACAAATACTATATCGAAGAAAACAAATTCAATAAAAGTTTTGAGATCCCATACCTCTGGGACCAAACGGTTGCCAGATATTGCAATTTTCCTGATATCAGAACATTATACTAAAACTCTGAAAAACAGATTTAAATGCCAATTGTATCTCATGACAACTGAGTTTTTCTGGCTTAGTAAGGACATTTAAATTGCTACCAATGGACACATGGAGACCAATATGTGGCATGCTGGGCCATTTGACAGTACATTTTAAAGATCAGCACGTTGTCATGCAGGATGATAAGGGTTAATGCATGTCTTAGTGTATCTGGCAATCTCATGGACAGACATAAGAATTTCATTTATCATCTGATACCCTGTCCTGATTTCCCTTCTGTGCTTTCTATTCCCTTTTCATTGCTACTTACATAACATAGTGCGTGTGTGTATTAAATACAACCAACAACACCAAAATTTAACCATACTTTCTGAACAAGTGCTGGGAGCTGCCAGTTGAAGGAACAGTGAGAGGCCGTACGCATCCTAATCAAATTCCAGTTAATACAGCTTTTCAGACCACAAAGTGTCAGATATCACAGGTTTTACCGTTTACAGATTAAAAACCAGATTACCATCATCCAACCACTGAGAAAATAAATTTAGTATGAGTTGCCTTCAGATGCAAGGTACTTTACTTCCTGCATGCTATTATGTCTGCATTTAGTTAAGAGGCCTAATCCTGTAGAAATGATTAAAACTGGGTGAAAATAATTTGTTCCTTGCTTTTATAACATATCTGTAAAACAGTCAAGAAAATTAAATGATGTTTCACTTACCTTTTTATATACAGTACAACAAAAACTCTGCATGACAAAGACAACCCAAAGTTATACATACATGCATACATACATACATTCATATATACATACATACATACATACACATATACATACATACAAACCATAATACATATATATGAGCTACCTCTAGATTCCATATAGAACACCCACATAACAAAGTAGAAAACTTTGGTCTCACATATTTCACTAAACAAAAGTTTTTCTGTAAGTAGGAACTTCCTCAAGGTAAAATGGTTATGAATGATATCAACATTAAGTCTCTACATATTCTAAGTGGTAAATGTAGAGAAATTAATGTGATATTTGAGATCACATGCATTCAGCATAAGACTTTAGTTGTTTAAATAATGTTCAATATGTGCTACCAATAAACAAGAGTAATTATTCATTGTTCTCCAAAGCCACAGCAATAATTTCCTTTCACTGCAGTTTCCACTTATTCGCGCAAAACTTATTAAAATATTTCATAAAATAGTTAAAATTTACTCCATATTGCAAACCTAACTGCTGTCTGTTTATTTCACGCAATACATCAATTAATCCAAAATTCTTGTTTCAGAATAGAACATTAAATATAACTCAATTCAATATACATAAAACCTTTTATCCAGAATTGGATCAAACATGTTTCTGCTTTAACCCTAAATTTGTCACCAACAGAACCTCCCAACCATTAGGTTCATCCTACTGGACATCTCTCCGCATTACACAAAAAAAGTAATCCGATTACCCTTTGTAACCTTATCAACAATTCTTGTCACCTGATTTTGAGCTGAGACCTGAAATTTAGGATGAGTGTTCCTAGGTGAGTGTGATACTGAATTCTGTTTCTGAATCTCCCACTTACAAGATACACACAGAACACTTTGGCTAACAATTATTCACATCATTTACATGGTGCTGCATGTTGGTGGGTGTTTCATTACAAGGTCTTAAATGTAAAAGAGTATGTACACCTCAACTTAAAATTAAAATTCATACTATCATATTTATATTAAAATCTCTTCCCAACATATAATTCAATATATGAGGTTGTCATGGTGGTGAATGTGAATATTACAATCTTCAGGGATATGAAACGGTGTAGTTGGTGCACAGGTATCAAAACATTTCAGAGGAACATCAAAATATCAGTACCAGTCCACCAAACCACATGGTGTCACAGCCTACTGTAATATTCACAGAACTTAATTATTTATTGGTCTATATATGTGACCACAATATTATAGGATATGTACAAAAATGGTGCCATCAAATCATGATGAAAGACAGCCCCATTTCAGATTCATATATTCTACAAGTTGCACAAGGAATGATAAACCTTTCCTGAGAAGGTGATGTCCAATGCATTTGTACCTAAAGTGGTTCTTTAAAGTAAACTGACCATTCCAAGACTGAGGGCTGAACCACAGGCCAGTCCAATACCCACAAAGGCAGCTATCATTGATGAAGCAGTCTCCTGCTCAGTTGACTCAACAATTCTGTAATTTGAGCACAATAAGTTAGTACATACAAAAGGATTCAGTTTTGCAGATATAAAAGGCAAACATCAAAGCAACTGTCATCATGGGCATATGTGATTAGAGACTATAGTAACTGTACCAGTATGAAAGTTTTCAGACCATTAAACACAACATAAAAAACATATTGTACATAAACATTTTACATTGTGTATATTTGAGATCCACTACACCATCTTCAAAACTTTGAAGTTACATTTCAAAGTAAAGCATGCCCATAAGATTGTTTAAGATGGCAGTTTCCTGTTCTCTGTTTTCTAATAATGGAAAGTATTCCAACAATCACAGTTTTAAAGAAAACATAACAAGTTTAATATTGTACATTTTCTGTGCAACTATATTACATATATAATACTTAATACCAACTTGTTGTACAGTGTATTAATTCATACGCCAAACACCAGGGATCTGAAACTTCATTCCAAGACTATTTCATTTAAAGAAAGGTTAATCACAGATGTTTTGACACAAAAAAATACATCAGTGTCTACTCTACTTTATTTTGAATAAAGTAGTTACAAGGATTTTAAAATTTTAATTTTAATTTTTATCACATACGTAAAACTTCTGCCAAATAAGGCGACATAAAAGCTGCACCCTTGAAACAACATATGTGCTCCCTGAAGGTGGCCAAGAACTGAGGTCCAAATATGTTGGAGCAATAATTTATAAAAACATGGGGTAACAAGATGGTATTAATATTGCATAAAAAGTAGTAAGATTTAAGGTTTTCACAGCAGTCAATATTCAAATTATGTTGAGATATAAAATGCTGCTATGATTCACTACAATAAAACTCACATCAATTGTCAACAATAAACTTACTTAGGTACACAGATGAGTGCAATGTTTGCTAAATAGCCATTGGACAACCCAAAGAACACAATGATGAGAACGTAGTAGAGATCTGACTTTATTAGGATTGGTAAGTGATGGCGAGGCTGTGCATTGCATAGCAGCAGGAGCGGAATGAATGCTATTCGAAGTACACTTAGCGCAGCAACTAACCAGCCTTTGTTTTGTGGCTGCAACAAAATAAAAACATTCCGAGCATACATCTTCCCTTCTGCAAACAGCCATGGCTGGTTAGGAAGTGATCACACTGATTTACTATATTTACACTTTGGAAGATTCTTAAAATAACATGCCTGCTTAACTGGGGGCCATATGCACTACCCCAGCACATGCTATTGAAACACTCACTTGCCTTCCTGCACTTGATTTAGTGGTTCAGGGTGAGGCAAAATCAGCTGCACACTGACTCTGAAGTCTCAGGTGCTGGCCCTTCCTTCACACTGATAGAAGACACAGCAGTATACTGATGTGTTTCAGAAGTCAGATTCCATATTTAGTACAGGAAGTGATGTAATAGGGCTACCATAAACTCTGAACCTAAACAGAGGTTTATTATGTACACTAGTGAAGACTGGACCAGGGGACCTGGGTTTCCTCCCACATTTAGAGGGCTCACTTAGTATACAGATGAGTCTAGGATGAAGAGGAGGGCTTGGGGCTGAGTCTATGGGAAATCCTTGGGTAGAAGTCTCACTATCTATCTAGGAAGATACACTACATTTTTCCAGGTCAAGATATGTTATCTTGGCCTGTGTTGAGAGATTCCAAATGAATGTTAGATCAGAGAAATGCATTAGCATCTGTTATGACAGTCCAGCAGCTTTGAAACTCTTTGGGCTGATAAAACAATGTCCACATTGGTATGGCAGTGCCAAAGGTTGTTGAATGACATTTCCATCCACCACTCTGTCGGACTCTTCAGGGTCTCCGGACATTATGAAATATGTGGAAATGAAACTGTCCATGAGCTCACAAGGGAGGGTTCTGTTCACCAGTCTGTTGCAACAGAGCTGGCCTTGGGGATCTCTGGGCAGAATATTAAGGAAAAATCAAGTGTTGGCTTGCTAACCAGCACATGCCATCATGGCAGAGTCTTACCAGCACTCAGAGACAGGTTCAAGAATTGATCTTGGGCCCTAGTCCTGCTGCTAATAATAGGTTATTGTCCTTTACTAGGACACAATCCAGGGTACTTAGTGGCCTTCTTACTGGTCATACACTGAGAAGGCCTCTCTTATATAATGGAGCTGATTAACAGTCCCTTGTGTAGGAAGTGAGGGGCAGAGTAGAAAACCTTAGTTCATGTTTTGTGCAAATGTGAAGCTTTTGCAATGCTCAGACATACTTATCTGGGTTCCTTTTCCTTGGACCCTGAGGACATCAGAAGTCTAAGTCTGGGGGTAATCTGGAACTTTAGTAAAGGGACAGGGCTCCCATGACTGTGACTTCAGTCTAAGGGGCTCAAACGGCCTGTTGAAGGACTCCGTTCATTGTGACCAAAAGGGCTCAAACCCATTATCTATTGTATTCTATTCTACTTGTGCCTGCTTAATACTGGCTCCACGAACTCACCCACTGCAGCAACCCCGCAAGAATCCTCCCCACATAGTCACATGTACTGAAGATTAGATATCCCACCACAGGAACGAAGTACATATCTGAAACAGCAATTAACAAGCATGCTACACTACTTCTTGTGTCATGACTGATCACAAACTTATCATTCATAAAATCTTATGAGTATCAAATGTCACCATTTTACTTCTAGTTCCATGTCTATTTTGATATTATTCTCCCATACATTCCTAGGTCTTTCAAATGGTCTATTTCCTTCATATTTTACTACCTGAACATTCTCTGTGCCTTTCTCTGCCCTCCCATGTGCATCACACATCCACCCATCTCATCCGACTTGATTTTATTGTTGTAACAATGGCACAAGAAAGGTAGCCACACTCCACAGATTATAGTTGACATTTCCTGCTATACATAAATGAGTACTGGTTCTCACCATTCCAAGGATTGCCGTTTTCTTTGCCTGTTGAGTTTACTAAAACAGTAACTGCTGGATACATTGCTAATGTCACAACAAATGTCATCCACTCAGCAAATCCATACACCCAAATCTGTAAACAGTAATTTAACAACATGCACTGTCAAAGAATTCTGTTGCAAAATGAATGCACACTTATCAAAAGCAGCTGTGCCATAAGCTCAAGGAATTAGGTGCCAACTTATCATGGTAGTAGGCTAGGTTCGATCCCACAGTATTTCATATAGGACTTACGTGGACAAAAATGGCATTGGGGCAAGTTTCTCTCCATTTTAATTGTATTCTTCACCTCTTGGTTGCTTCAATATGTCTGACTGCCAAAATTCTCTAAACATTTCTTGTTTTCCCCTCCAA
>Ga0209755_10008852_pt1 | contig 10692 bp, 7 predicted proteins | sample TergutCo191P1_FD_187301 | JGI IMG/M metagenome (GOLD analysis project Ga0209755, IMG submission 187301) | Cornitermes sp. P1 segment gut microbial communities from Petit-Saut dam, French Guiana - Co191P1 (SPAdes) (version 2) | ecosystem: Host-associated > Arthropoda: Insects > Digestive system >... | reverse complement strand
GCTCTCTTCTGTAAGTTTGTTGCCTTCTTCTCTTTCACGGTTAAGTCTTTTAAAGCTTTTATCCATTTGCTCATTAAGAGAGTTCTGCCTTTCGACTATCGCTGTCCATATTCTGTCAATCAGTTCTTCTTCGTATTTGTCATGAATTTTATCGTTCGTTTTTTCATCCATACTTAAGCTCCATTTCCTTTTCTTTACCGTTTAAATTAAATGTAATATTTCCATTCAATCCCCTAAGCTCATACTTTCCTTTAAAACCTTCGATATTTACAAAACCATTAGAATCTGTGTGAGTTGTTATATCTGTGTGCCATTCATTTTCTATCTTTGACTTTAAAGCAGAGTATGAAGGTTTCTCGCTGTTATCTGTGCGAAGAATACCAGCAGGCGCGTGAAGCCATGCATCGTCGCAGCCTGACCATGTCGTAATCGCCTGTACCTTAGGATGAGAAAAAAGAATCTCATACATCTCTGTGATTTCTTTTTTCTGGCGTTCCTCGCCTTCGGGATTGGTAGGCCAGCTTTCAACCTGCCAGTCGTTAAGGTCTTCAATATGAGCAGGCATTAAATCGCCTGAGATAATCGTGTTCTCAGTAAAATGCAGGGGCAAGCCAAAACGGGAAAAACGTTCCAAAACATCGTATAATTTATCCTTACCCCAGTAACCCTGGTGCTGATGAGATTGGAGCCCGATAACATCAACTTGAATTCCGGCATCCAGTACTTTGTCAATTAATATTTCATAGTCTTTTGACATATCAAAATCATTAAGTAATAAAACCGAGTTTGGATTAGTTCTTTTTGCCGCGCCGAATACTTCTTTAACAAGAGGTATTTGTCCGTATTCCTTACAAATCCTCGTTATAGCATTATCGTACTTGTTAAAAATCGGCATGATTACAACTTCGTTAATTACATCCCATGTATCAATAATACCGGCAAAGGCGCTTACATCGCGCTCAATACGCTCTATCACTTTTCGCATTATTTCGGAATTGGAATAATTCATAAGCCAGTCCGCGCAAACCGTGTGCCAGCAAAGTGGATGGCCTTTTAGCTTAACGTCTCTTTGCGTAAACCATTTAGCGGCTGCCATCAAACGGGCTTCGTCAGGCTTACCCTCTACAGGCTCATAACGTCCAAGGTAGAAGGGGAGAGTAGCATAATTATTAAAGGCAAAAAGTTTATCTGTTTTTTCTTTAAGGTAAGATTTTCTTTCTTCGCTTATGGCTTCGCCTCCGGGTTTACCCCCGGCAAGTTCAAGCCCTTCAAAACCGCCTATGCCAAACAGAAACTGGTGACTTTTTTGGGTTATTTTTATGTCTTGGTTTGCCGCTGGAGAGCCGTCTTTGTTTAAAAGGCGTACCCTGACTGCGGCTTTACGATGGCTTAAATCGACGCTCATTGCAATTCCCTTTGCTTATTTTACCACTATTAATAAGAAATGCCAACAAGTAAAAAGCGCTAAAATGCTAAAATTTAATGGGAAGTATCGCGGGACATTGAAAAATATAATACCAAATGTTATATTGGAGCAATATGGCTGTTAAGGTCACTTTAAGTCTTTCCAACCAATAAACTTATAAACGGATTATTTAATAGTATTAACTAAAAAGAGGTCAAATATGTTCTCATCGTTGTTGGAAATACTAAGTCGCTTTTATTTTCCTATTCTAACAATACTGGCCTCATATTTTTTCATTCTCTCTCTTTCGAATCATTACGAAATGCAGCGTTTTTCATTACCTTCGGAAATATTTGACGGCCCTTTTGTTTCTGTTCTTATCCCCGCGCGGAATGAAGAAAATAACATAGAACGCTGTTTAAAGTCTCTGCAAGATCAACAGTATAAAAACTATGAGATTCTTGTATTAAACGACAACTCAGAAGATAACACTTTGAATATATTAAATCGAATCAGCGCCGAAGACAGCCGTGTAAAGGTTTTTAACGGAGAGCAGCTTCCTGTTGACTGGTACGGCAAGCCATTTGCCATACATCAGCTTGCAAAGCAGGCTAAGGGAGAAATATTAATTTTTACTGATGCTGATACTATACATAAACCTACTAGTATCGCATGGGCAGTTACCAACCTTGTCAGGCTTAAAGCAGATTTAGTTTCAGGTTTTATTGGGCAAGTTTTAGGTTCAGTCGGAGAATTTATAGCGGTTCCGTCAATGTTTTGTCTCACCGGTTTTTTAATTTCGCTTTCAATAAATCGTTTTTTTAAAAAAATATCTATATTTTCCGCCGCAATCGGTCAATTTATTGCGATAAAACGAACGGTATTTGATTCAATCGGAGGCTGTGATACATTTAAAAAGAAAACATGCGAAGATATGCATTTATCGCGTCTTGTAAAAAAATTGGGTTATAGCACGCGTTTTTTATATATTTGTGATCATATTGAATGCCGTATGTATGATGGCTATCAAAACGCTATAAAAGGTATTGCAAGAAATTTTTATAATTTTCTTGGAAAAAACAGCGTTTTGCTTTTTTCTTTAACAATAATAATATTTATATTTTTATTTTTACCGTTTCCTTTGCTGTTTTTATGCATTGCGTACGGAAGCCGCTGGACAATATATATAATTATCATAGTAGGGCTCTATACTCTTACATGGATATTTATGTTTGCAGGAATGAGGTTAAAATGGATATACGGATTTTTATGGCCGCTTCTTTTTTTTAATTATATATACATGGTAGGATGGTCATGGTTTAGAAAAATAACAGGCAAAGGTTTTATCTGGAAAGACAGGAAGGTAGACTGACAATTATTAATTTTAATTTATAAAAGTAAGGTAAATTTCATTCTATTGACAAATAAAACAATCCTGCATACAATAAAGGCGTATGCGTATTATGAAGCTTCTTTACCTTTACATGGTCTGCGCCGTTTTCGTTCTTTCATGTGCGTCAGTTACCAGAAAAGATATATATGTAAATCTTACAGAAAGTTCAAAATTCGTTTTGCTGCCTACGGAAGGAATTGAACAAGACATGGATATGGCTCAATTTTTATCCGCCAAATTCAGAGGAAAAAATTATTTTTTTAATGGCTGGGTAAAAGCAAATAAAGATGAAATAGAAATGGTTTTTTTTAATGAGTTGGGGACAAACCTTGGAGAGATTTCTTACAGGAACGGCGCAGTTCGTTTCTCATCGGCTGTTATTCCAAAGTCTGCTGTAAAATATATCAAGCCGGAATATGTTATAGCTGATTTTCAATTTTGCTTCTATGATCCAATTCTGTTAGGCGATTCATTAAAAGGAGGCGGTCTTGTTATGGAAACTAATGGAGGAAGCCGCCGTATTTTAAACCGGAATGATGTTATAATAGAGATAAAAAAAACGAATAATTCTGTTGAACTTGTAAATCATTTACAGGGATACGCATATACTCTGGAAGGAGATTTTAATGGAACCCGGTAAGATGACTATGAATAAAAATATTATTATTTTATTTCTGTGCTTTTTTTCTACAATTTCTTCGTTATGGGCACAGGAAGATGTTTTCCGTCACCCGTTGGGACAGCAGAATATGGCTGCTTTTAATACTGCCTTTGCAAATCTTGCACAAAAACCTGTTATTAAAGGAAATTTTGAACAGGAAAAATACTTGAACCGCTTTGATAGATCTCTTTTGTCTTCCGGTAATTTTATAATCGCGGCAGAACAAGGTATGGTTTGGGAAACATTAAAACCTTTTCCTTCTACAATGATAATGGGAAAGAATTTTATTATGCAGACAAGACCAGATGGGCGAAAATCTGTTTTAAGCGCACAAGGGAACGAAACCTTTACACAAATGGCTGATGTTATTAGTTTTATTTTTTCCGGTCAGAGGCAGGGGCTTTTAGAAAATTTTGAAGTTTTCTTTTTAGGTAGTGTTTCTAACTGGAATATAGGGCTTTTACCAAAGAACAGCGTTTTTGCTTCCTTTGTTATGAAGATAATAATGAGCGGTGATTCCGTAATACGAAATATAAAATTATATGAAAAAAACGGCGATGTCATTACATATACATTGTCAAACCAAATTTATCCGGCAGGACTAAGCGCTTATGAAGAAGCTTTTTTTACAATTCCGTAACCTAATACCTCAAGAGAAGAAAGGTGTCTTCCTTAAGTTTTGGATAATTTTACATATAGGTATCCCTGTGCTATTGGGTCTATCATTATTTTTCGCGCCGCCGCTGCGTATAAGCACACAGCTTTTAGATATACTTCCTCAGGGAAACGCGCAGGAGATTGCCGAGGCGGACAACATTCTTTCAGAAAGAAACAGTCAAGAAGCAGTTATTATTTTTGCGTCTTCTGTATTTGAAAAAGCAAAAAATACAGCTAACTCTTTTTATAACGATTTTAAAAACGAGCAAGGGATAGTCAGCGCCTCTCTTTTTTATGATTCAGACGCTATCGCGGAAATTGCCGAATATTTCTACAAATACCGTTTTGTTAATGCAGGGAAAAACACCATTGAATTGCTGGAATCGGGAAATGCACAGGAGATTGCAATGGATGCTCTGGACTCGGTTTATGGAGCATTTAACTTTATTCCTCTTACTCATATCGATAAAGATCCCTTTCTTCTTACAGAGAGGCGATTGAAAGAATTTCTTTCATCCTCTTTGCTGGGAAGCGGGAATCTTGGCATAAAAGAAGATGTTTTGTCAGCTCAAAAAGACGGAATTTGGTATGTTGTCCTTCGAATGACACTTTCTTCTCAGGCTATTTCTGTTGCTGATATTTCAAAAAGTATCATCAGTAAAATTTATTCCGCTGCGGAATTTATTAAAGATACTGAACCGGAACTTGAATTATATTTTTCAGGTTTTCCTTTTCATACTTACGAAAGCGCTTCAAGTGCGCAAAAAGAAATCATTATTCTCTGTACTATCTCAATGGTTTTTATCCTCGGGCTTTTCTTTGTTATTTTCCGTTCACCCATTCCAATTATTTTTTCTATACTGGATATTTTAATCTCCCTGGTGCTGTCAACAGCGGCGATATTTTTATTTTTTAGAGAAGTTCATGTTTTTACATTTATTTTTGGTACAACCTTGATAGGAATATGCATAGATTATTCTATTCATTATTTTATTTCGTGGCGCGGGAATTCAACATTAAAAAGCGGATATGAAATTCGTTCTTCCATTTCCAGGAGTTTAATGATGTGTTTTATATCTTCTACGCTTTGTTTTTTTTCCATTCTTTTTACGCCTTTCCCTATTTTTAAACAATTTTCAGTTTTTACAATAGTTGGCTTAATTAGTTCTTATCTTACAGCCAACTGTATCTATCCGCTGATTAAACTGCCGGATGCAAATAAAAGAGAACTTAAGTTTATACAGCATGAAAAAAAGTTATCTATACCTCCTTTATTTAGAATAATTTTTGCTTCGGTTTTGATCCTAATTCTTATTGCTATTCTTATAATAAATCCTCATGGTACAAAAATAAAAACGGATGTAAATTCACTTTATACAATGTCGCCTTTCCTTGAGGAATCGGAAAAAAAAGCAAGTATGGTTCTGGATCATGGTTCATCACCTTGGTATTTTATTGTTTCTGGCAGCAGCGCAGAAGAAACTCTAAAGAATGAAGAGCGGCTTATTATTAAAATGGAAGAAGAAGTAGCTAAAGGAAATCTAAGTTCATTTTTGGGAACTTCGATGTTTGTCAATTCATTAGAACGGCAGAAAGAAACATATAAAGCAATGAGCGCTTTGCTGCCTATGGCTGCTTTGCAATATAAAAACCTCGGATTCCAGCCTGAATATGAAGCAATATTTTATTCAGAATTCACTGACTCAGAGAATTATTATTCTGTGCAGGATGTAAGCTTATGGGCGCAAATTTCTAATCTTTGGATCGGTGAAATAAACGGGAATTATTATTCATGTGTATTTCCCTTTCATGCCAATGATTTAAGCGTATTTAAATCGATTGTAGACGAGCAAGATTTTGTATATTTAATAAATAAGGAAGAAGATATTAACAGTAATTTAGATATTCTTACAAAAAATATTATATTATTATTTTTTATAGCCTATTTCATTATTGCTGTTATAATTTTTATTATTTATCCTTTAAAAGAAAGTATAAAAATTTGTATAACTCCTGTTTTAGGAATACTTGCTATTTTAGCTGTCATGGCTGTCAAAGAAATATCAATAGGGTTTATACACATTTCCGCTCTTATTTTGGTTTTTGGTCTAGGGATTGATTTTAATATTTTTATATCCGGCAGTAAAATCGGAATAGATAAAAAACTTGTGCGATTAGCGGTATTTTTATCATTTATTACTTCCATCCTTTCATTTGGAATTTTAACTTTTAGTAATTTTACGCCGGTTAATATTTTTGGGTTTACTGTCGCAGTGGGTTTAACAGCAGCTTTTATATTCACAATGCTTCTGCAGGGAATTGAATTTAAAAAATCTAATAACTGAATTTAAACCCAAAAGAAGGTATTGGAAAAGGCAGACTATAGCTTGCAGAAGTTCTTCCCCTGGAAACTTCACCTGTGTATGGGTTAAAATAAGTATTCCCCTGGGAAGTATACAACAAGGAAAGTATATTTTCTAAAGCAGAATATGCTTCCATCCTTACTTTTCCGGATTTATTGCTGCTAAAAAAAGTTACCTTTATATCCATTTGCATTAATGGGGTAGTGCGGTTATTTTTATCTTGTACTTCGTCCCAGTAATATTTTTCGATAAAATAACTGTCATTTGTATTAGAATCGTATATGTATACCGGATAATTTTCCGGTTCTGAACCGACACGTTTTAAAATCTGTTCACCGCTTGCAAGACCGAAACGAACAAAAATATTTAAGCGCTGAACAGGTCTTACATTTAAAACAAGATTCAAAGAATGGAAACGATGATAATAGGGGAAATACCACTCATTACTTATAGGTGTTGAATTAATGTCCAATTCAAAGTCTTTTGCATCAGGATCACGATGCTGCGTCCAGTTGTATGAATACGAAATCCATCCGTCCCAAAAACGGGAATGTGCTTTTTTTAGAATCAGGTCAATTCCCCAGATTTTACCTTTACCGTTAAAATAATATTGAGTATTAAAATTACCTTCAAGATTATAATTTAAAGGAGCGTACATCCTGTCGTATATGTGTTTGTAATAAGCCTCGATATTGATATACATACCGTAAGGGAATTTCATTTCAGCGCCTACAACAGATGTCCATGAACGAGTTGGTTTAATTTCATCCATTAAAAACTGTTTTTCTGCCGATGCGATCATGTCCGGCATAGATGAAAAAAGACCGGTTCCTGCGGTTAAGTTTATTGATTCAAAAATGAAGCGGTCTCTTAAAAGATTGAAATCCAGATTAAGTCTTGGATTTAAAACAGGTCTTGTCCCCATCGATAGATTATCACCCGAAAGATAATAGTGATCTGCGCGAAGTCCAAGTTCAAAACCAAAACGCTTGGCAGGCGAATTATATTCGATAAGCCCATAGAGAGATGTAGTAAAGATAGTATTGCCGGTAATATTGTAGTTTAAATTAGCAGCATTACTGAGTATCAAAGAATCTTCAAAAAAATCGCGGTTTGGGTTATCAGGATCAATACCAAGGGAATTAAAAATTGCTTCTTTGTCATCAAAGCCGCTCAACCGGGTCTCCACACGCGCATTCTGAGAACCTGATCTGCTGTGCATCTTAATCATTTCATGTAAACCTGCGGCAAATAAAATACTGTTTGTTATCTCCCAATCATAATCAAGACGTCCCTGTATGTTATTAATAAGTTCAGAACTGGAGGATATATCTTTTGTTGATAAAAGGTAGGGAGCATTCAAATCGGCTAATCCCGAATCATTTAAAACACTGTACTTATCTTTAAAATTTTGTGAAAAATACCTTTCGTAAATATTGCTGCTTTCTTCTTCTTCTAAAACTTTATCCTGAAACCCTAAACCTGCAAAAAACTTTACAAGCATATCGCTTTGGGGTGTAAGGAGAAGAGATGCTGTTAAAAACCCCTGGTAATGAGTATAGTCTAACAGCAATTTTTCGTCGCTGTTAAGACCGTCCGTATTAAATGAATTTTCGTATTTAATTCCAACTCCATCAGCGCCAATGAAAGCCGTAGAGCGCAATTCAAGCATGTCGGTAAGACGATAATTTCCTGTTATGGCTGCGCTTCTGATAAACGGCGCTGTCTTTATCGAGTCTATTAAGCCTGCAAGGTCCTCCGGAAATTCAGGTATTTCAGTTGCCAGCCTTGCAAGCCAAACAAGAGGATCTATGTAAGTAACGCGCCCCATGAATAAAATGCCGCCCTTACCCATAAGCGGAAGGGAAAGACTAAGGTTAACCGCGCTGGCACTGATGCCTAATTCCAAATCAGTTTCGGTCGGGGAGGGTTTTTTACTTGTTATGTCAATTAAGCCGGATATGGTGTTTCCATGGCGGCTGGAAAAAACCCCATGAGAGAGTTGCGCGCTTTCTACCATTCGCGGATCAAAAATCGAAAAAGCGCCACCCCAATAATATGGGAAGTCAATATAAAAACCATCCAGTGACGCGCTTGCATCCTGCGGATCTCCGCCGCGTATGCTTGGCGTGGCGTCGGCAAATTCTGTAGAGATTATGCCAGGCAGAAGTTTAACGGAAGCTATCGCATCTTCGACACCGCCAATTTCAGCAGTCCTGCCTATATCTTGCCCGGAAATCGCTACGCTTCGCCCTGTTCTTGTTTCTTTTTCAGCGTACCTTTGCGCTTCCAACACGAATTCCTTGTTTTGTAATATTTCTGACAAGCGAAGCCCTAGTGTTAAATTACTGGCCTGTAATGGTATTATAAGCCTTCCGGTTTCATAGCCGGGATAAAGGACTTGAATTACAACCTGTCTGTCATCCGGCACATTAATAACAGCCATCCCGTCTTCATTGCAAATATGCTGGCTTCCATCCCATAAACGTATAATAGCTCCTTCAAGAGCCATGCCAAGTTCAGCATCTACAACAATGATCTCTATATCACGTGCAAACAGGGGAGTTAAAATAAATGCCGCTAATCCGGTAAAAAGAATTTTTTTTAGCAAACTTATAACTCCTGGCTGCCGGCAGTTTTCTATTACATATGCTTTTGTAAAAATTTTGTGACTAACTCATCATATTCCGCTTTCTGTGAAGCTCTGACATGTGAGTGTCTGCCTTTTGGAAAAAAGCGAATTTCTTTATACTCCGACGCGCACTCTTTAAATAATTCTTCGCTGTTAGGTTTAGTAGAAAACTTATCCATGGTACTGCAGATAAATAAAATCGGAATATCAATATCCTTCATGTATTTTATCGGAGTTTCCTCAAAAGGTCTAACCTTATTAAGTATAAATATAAGGAAAAAAACCACATAAGTAGCAGCATAAACAACAGGGAGTATGGGCGCTTTATAAGCTTTGGGGTGGGCTTTAAATAATTCATAATAGCTTTTAAATAATCCGTCAGTCACTATCCTTTTTACTAAATTGTTACCTTCGTTTTTAAGCTTAATATATGTATAAACCGCTGTCGCGCCGCCAATGCAAATGCCGTGAATTGTAAAATCAGATATATTATATTTCTCGTTTATCAGCTTAATCCATAAAACTATATCATCACTTTCCTTTATGCCTCCTGTTTGATATATCCCGTCACTAAGACCATGAGAGCGAAGATCGACAACTAAAATATTATGTCCGTTTTTTGCATAAACCTCGGCAAAATAGTATGAGTAGAGCAGCGACTCAGCCCTTCCCTGCAGGATTACGGCACATTTATCAAAACCGAAATTAATGTATTCACCGTATAAATTAAGACCATCGCTTACTATATGAAGCTGCTCGCGTTTATCATTATATTTTTCCGCCCAGTCCACTCCTTCATAAAACATACGCATTTGTAAATCGTCTTTTTTTTGGGTACACTCTCTTTTTCTTTTTTTTAAGGGACTGCGGTATGAGGTGTTTATAAAAATTAAAAAAACCAAAAGAAGAAATATAAGTATGCTGACACCTGCAAGAAAGGCGGCTGCATAAATACTAAGAATTACCCAGGGATTATTTATTACTTCCGGCATTTCTTTTTATATTCTCTATTAAGTTTCCCAAGCATATTTAACCTTGCGATTCTTTCAAAGCCGCCAAATATGTATCTTCCAAGAATTATCCTAAAAACTTTGACAATATTTCTTCCTATCCGCTTACCCAAAGAGTGCCAATTTGAAGAAAGGTGGTGTAACGCTATTGTATTTTCAGTAATTTTTATTATATGGGTAATGTAGTTTTTTGGGTAGAAGTATTCTGACGAAAGAAGCAGCACATTGTCCTGTATTTTTTTGGTTTTCCCGTCCAATTTTGCGTTATAAAGCCTCTTGGTTGAGGCGCTGAAATTCAAAACGGTCTGCATATTTGAACTGGAATTAATATTCTCGCAGGGTGTAAGATACCTTTCGTGCACTTCCCGGATTAGTCTGTGTCCTTTTTTTACACCCAAAACAGCGCTGCCAAACCAAAAATCCGATTCATAGCCGATAAAAAAATCGTTCTCGGCAGCTAACTCGTTAAGCGGTTTAAAAAGCTCAATGTCGGTATCAAGATAAACACCGCCGTAGTTTAAAAGAACATGACTTCGTATAACATCGGAGGCAAGCGACCAATTTTTATGTT
>Ga0209755_10008851_pt1 | contig 10693 bp, 9 predicted proteins | sample TergutCo191P1_FD_187301 | JGI IMG/M metagenome (GOLD analysis project Ga0209755, IMG submission 187301) | Cornitermes sp. P1 segment gut microbial communities from Petit-Saut dam, French Guiana - Co191P1 (SPAdes) (version 2) | ecosystem: Host-associated > Arthropoda: Insects > Digestive system >... | reverse complement strand
TGAAGAGAGAAAAACCAACAAGATGCAACAATCAGATGTTTATTATTAACTTCTATCTCAACATGTTTCAGGCATCATTATGCCCATCTTCAGGAGAACAAAGAACCCATTACTGCATATGGTATATTGTTCTGTAACAAGCGGGAAAACGTAGATATTAGCTGTGACGTCTTTTTTTTGTGGGGTAGTGTGTAGTAAACCTAGTTGGGACTTCGTGTGTGTATGCGAATGTAGTGTGTAAATGGGTGTGTTGTGGCGTTGGACTGGTATCTGCCTTGTACATTTTTCAGGTCTGGTGTATTGGGAGCGGGTGTTGTGCTGCATGTGTTGTGCCTGTTTGATGGGAGGAGTGTGTGGTGCAGGTGTTATTAGGTGCCACTAGGGGTCATGTGCTGGTGGTGGGCAGATTGGTATAGGGGGTGGAGATTTAATGTGATATCAACTACAGACCTGGTTCTGTTGAATGTGGTTGGTAGCGGTTGTGGGGCGCTGTCTTGAAGGAAGTGAGCACTATGAAGGTTTCTGTTCGACTAGCAGGGTCATGCAGGAGGGTGGGCGGGGTTGATGGCCTTGTGGAATAGTGGGTTGGGTTCGCTGGGATTTTGTTCAGAAATGAGTCTTCCAGATTTGTGAAATGCTTGTATAAAGAACTGTTCATATGGGGTTAATAGGGAGGTGTTTTTGAGGGGTTTTAGGAGGGTCATTTTTTTCTCTATGGGGCCGTATTCATGCTGATTGTTGAGGATATGGAGGGCATATGCAGATTGTGGGTTGTTATTTTTTATGTAGCAGGTGTTACAAAGAGCACACCTGCTACATAAAAAAATAACAACCCACAATCTGTGTATGCCCATTGGACATTGCAATTTGTTGTCATTTAGGATGTTGTGTTGTCATCTCTCTCTCTCTCTCTCTTTCTTTCTTTCTTTTCTCATATTTATTTCCAGTTTTTACCCTTTTCACTTTAAAATATATCTTCAGTAAGTTGTGATCTGATCCAATGTCTGGTCCCCTTAGTGCTTGGATGTCTGTTATTGCACTCCTAAATCTATTACTAATTAAGAGATGACCTATTTGATTTGCTGTCCTACCGTCTGCTGAATACTGTCTCTCTTTGTGAATATCTTTATATGGAAACATTGTACTTCTTACATTCAGACCTTTAGATATCACAAATTGAATCATTTTTATTCCATTATTGTTGATTTCATTATGTAAAATTCATTTTCATTGGTGGATATGTATATGTTTTCTTTACCAACATTTGCATTAAAATCTGCAAGTATTATTTTGATGTCTTGAACTAGCTCTCAGGACAGAAAAAAACACATTTAACTGGTTCCCGTGAAACAATGGAACTAATTGACCTCCAAAGCTGTGTGCATGCAGAGTAAATGTGCATGACTCCTTTCGTTCCTGCAGACCTTTTTGTGTACCACTACTGCAGAATATATTTTGCACCACTGCTCTCAGAACCCAGAGTCTTATGATAATGGGCTATGTACTGTTGATAGATCACGTGACAGAAAATTAACAATTGTCTGCTGAATCATTTGCACCAACATGTGAATCTAGTAATCTTTATTCTAAATCCCTTATATCTAGGTTTTAACAGTCGTCAGTCTGACCCACAACTAAATGTATTTCTGCTGCTAATGGAAATTGTGGAGTCAGTTTTGGAGATAAGTGTAGATTATAAGGATCTTAAGATATCTTACATTTATAATGAAGGGATAGTTGTAGGTAAACTATAACGTGCCATATCTTTGACAACATAATATTATTATGAAACAGTTGTAAATACTTGTGGTATAATAGCACAAAACTTCTTGACATATTTATGTTTACAAAATTCCTGTAACTCTGTTGTTTGCATAGAACTGTAGGAGAGATTGATTATAGTATTAATATGCAAATAACTGTGATAGCAAGCGGATGGTTTATAGTGTGAACTTTGTTATATTGTGGTTACGTGAAAAGTAATGATAATGGCAATGCTGCATATCTGAAATAGTCTAGAATCTGACTACCAAGACCATTGTTATTCTACTCTCAAGGGTCAGTTCATATGAGGTATTTGATGAAACTTGTTTTCCCTGGTGGCAGAAAATGATATTTTGTACATTTAAGGCAGAGTTGTGTGATAGAAGATTGCATGACACTCCAAAAAAAAAGTGGTCAAGAACCATTAGAAGCCTAAGGACCAGTAGTAAGCACAGGCCTACGGTTTTGATATGGTAGAAGCATTCCAAAGACAGGAACAAAGTGGTGGTTCACAACCATTGAATTGGGAGACCAAGCAATGCTGTGACAGATGTCAGTATTCAGACAGTTAATGAATTGCTGATTCACAAGATTCATATTATGGTAATTGTTTGCCAGTTTAAAATGCATTCAACACATTATGTCACTGAAAGTAGGCATGATCGAAGTGTGCACAGGGTGGTTTCTATGTGATCCCAGTGATTATTAGAAATGAATAAGCATGGTAGTCTGCCAGCAAAATGATATTCTTTTTGAACAAACCCATAATTTTATGTCACTCTTATTACCTGCAATGAGTGTTGGATCAGTTGTTATGACCTGGATTCAAAAGTCAGTAAATTATTTGAAAACATGAAGTGTCTCCTCCACCATTGAAAGGGCATGATGTCTTTTTTAGAAAGTTATGCTTATTTTGATTTTGTGATGTCTTGGTCATACCTATGCATTGGATTTGGTACCTCAAAAGCAAAATGTGAAAGAAATTCAGAATGCATTTCAGATAAAGAAGATCTGCATTCTTGATAAATCAGTTATTTTTGCTTCAAGATTATGCATAGCCACATGCCTTTAGAATGGCAGTGTCAGCATTAATAGACATTGGTGAACTCCTGTAGAACATCTACCCTACAGTCCAGACCTTGCCTCCAGTGATTTCTGGGCATTTTAAATGCTTGATTGTGAGGTACAGAGGCAGAAATTCAGATGTGATAGAGTGATACAAGAAAAGCCATAACCCTATGCAATGCACTGGCATGTCAAATTGTATATTCTGTTGTATTGCTAGTGAATGCAAGTTAAAAGTGTTTCTATGATTGCACTGCATGTTGTTTACAGTAAAAGGTATGTATTCACCTCTAATTGTAGCAAAGAAAAAGACATGCTGAAGTTTTATGGCTGTAAAGTTGGCAGATCATCAGAGAGAGTAAAGTGGAGAGATTTTATGGATTTACTTCTTTAACACATTGTTAGTCAATTTGAAGAACAAGCATGAAATACAATAAACTATTCTGTGATGGAAGATCTGGCACACGGGCATCTATACAACATAGAGAATGTGCTAATTTCTAGGTTTGCTAAGAAAAATGTGTTGCTGTGCCAGTGATCAAGGTAAAATCCACCCCCTTCACTGCATGCTTAAACAATGAGAAATTTCAGTGTTCTGAAGGGATATTTCCATTTAGAAGTGAAAGAAGGTACTGGCAAGCACCATACATTGGGTGGCATTACTGCAGTCCAGTCATATGGACAACAGTTGGGTGGGGCTTAACATCCACAGAAGACAATTCATACTAAACAGTCAGTTCCAAGTACATGTGAGAAATTTCTTAACTTCTTTGCTCAGATAACATTAAAGACATCTGGAATGTTTATTGCTTTATTTTCCAAAATAAGTATTGCCTTTCTCACAGTAATATATCTCATTGCTGTATTGTGATAATGAGAATTTGGGAAGCATATTTTGACAGTTTTGGGATATTACAAGGGTCTGTTATAACAATAATTTTTTTGTATGCTTTCTTCTGGGTAATTCCCCGGCGTCCGAATTTTATATGCCAGTGTTTTGGAACACTCTGTCTGTTCCATCTTCGTAGGCGGGTGGGTATGTATTCTTCATACCTACCCACCTGTGAGGATGGAACAGACGGTGTGTTCCGAAACGTTGGCATATAAAATTCAGATGCCGGGGAATTACACAGAAGAAAACATATGACATTCAGAACACGGCAGAAGTTAGAAATCAAGAAGCATTTTTTCAATTTTATACGTTTTTGTTATGTTGAGGTTGCAATGCACATTGTCTTGGTTCCAACTACATGCAGAAATCTGAAAGATACCAGCACGAATCAGTCATGTGTTGAGATACTGAACATCTTCTGTGAAAGAATGGCAGGATATTTAACTTTCATAAGTGTGATTAGTAATTTTGACAGTTTGATAGTTTGTTCAGAGTTTCCTCTTTCAGAACATACATGACTATGAGGTGTCTGATACAAGTAATTCATACTGAAATGGTAATGTTCATCACTGAATCGGTCATCAGTGATGCATATTTATTATACATTTTTGCACATAATTTTCAAAGATTTTAACAGTGTATATTAACTATGGAGCTTTCACTTTAATCTTTTAGTATTTTTGTCAAAGGTGCGTTCTAGCTACTGATACTTCTGCTACCTTAAAACTTATCTGTTCCTTATTGGTTTCAGAATAGGTGCTTTCTGTTTAACATGAATCATATCCATTTCTTTTTCATGTAGTCTACTCCTTCTGCAGTTGTATTGTGACAAAAACACAGATTTCACAATGAACAACACAGTGAAAACCACTAAACAACTTTCAGATGCTGGTAATGTTATGGTCAGTGCACCAATCTGTCAGTGGAGTTTTAGAAGTAGAAGACTTAGTTTTCTTCAAAACTGAGCATATGATACATAAGTATACCACAATTTTGCTTTGGCGTGCTGTCCGTATGTGTTGCAGTGATATTAACTCTTACTCTGGAGTTGACATGATGTTCTATTGAGGCTATTCCACCCATTGCCTGGCATTGACATATTTTTCTGCTATTGTGCATGTGCTTACTCTGCTACCTCCTGACCTGCAGTTACTGCACATACAATGACAAACCCATTACCGTGCCTCATCAAGGGTCTAACCTTGAACATGGAACTCTTGTTTAGTCAGGTGCCAGGATGTGGATTGTTATAATGATAAATGAAATAGACTTCTTACGAGGGTGTGCTGATAAGTCCTTAGCCCAACCAGGAAGGAAACAAGCTACAGCGACCAAACTCGGGATTTATTCAGCACACTCCCCACGAAGCTCAATACACTTCTTAGCCTGCTGCTGTAACTTTTGCAAGCCACTCAAAAAAAATTCAGAAGGTTGTTCATCCAACCAGGTCTCCGCGGCAGCAATGACCTCCGTGTCGGACGAAAAATGGCGACCTTTCATTTGTTTTTCAGTCCAGGGAACAGGTGGTAGTCTGACAGGGCCAGATCCGGAGAATAGGGTGGGTGATCAAGACATTGGAAGCCCAGTTAGGTCAGTTTCTTCTGGGTTGCAAGTGCTTCGTGAGCTGGGGCATTGTTGTGCAAGAACAAGACCCCCTTGATGACCTTTCCGCGGCATTTACCCTTCAAAGTGTTGTTCAATTGCACCAGCAGAGGTGAGTAATACTCCGCGTTGATAGTGGACCCTTTGGAAGATAATCAATGAGGAGGATGCCATCTTGATCCCAAAAAATCAAGGCAAGAGCTTTTTCAGCGGATTTTTGCACTCAGAATTTTTTGGGGTAGGGTGAGCCGCTATGCCGCCACTCAATTGATTATTGCTTTGTCTCCGGGCCATAGTGATATAACCAGGTTCTGTCCATAGTCACCAATCGCAACAGGAAGTCATTTGGATTGCACCGAAAAATTCCAAAAGTTGCTCAGATGACTGGCACCATTGACGTTTTTGATCCGTGTTCAGGCATTTCGGGATCCACTTCGCGGAGAGCTTCTGCATGTCGAAATGTTCGTGAATGATGGACCCAACCTGCTCACGTGAGATTCCCAGTTGCTCAGCTATTGATTTAGCTGAAATCCAGTGGTCTTCCAAGATTAGCTTATGAATTTGATCAATAGTCTCCGGGTTGGTCACTGTTTTGGGTCGTCCAGGACGAGGCGCATCAGAGGTAGAAAAATCACCATGTTTAAACTGGACCACCCAGTTTTTGACAGTGGCGTATGATGGTGCATGTTTCCCTAATGTTTCTGTCAAAATGGCATGAATTTCCTTTGGCGCCTTGCCTTTCAAAAAAAAAAAAACTTCGTGACAGTTCACGTCTCCATGTTGTTGAAGTCACGCACATCGCCTGACATGCATCCTTTCAGCCTCTGTAACAAGAAAAGACTTGCAATTCGGCACATGAACTTCCCAACGACACTATCAATTCCACCCTACGACATTGGAAAGTAGGTTGGGCTAAGGACTTATCAGCACCCCTTCGTAGTTTTGGCTGTTTCAAGAACAATATTTGTTTTTCTCTGCACTTGGACCATCCCTGAAACTGACTTGACATAGGTCTTGTAATTCATGTCTGTACGTCAATGAAAGACTATTCATTACCCCACTAAACTGCCAGCAGTATTAGTTGGTGAATTTATTGCAAGAAATATGACGCAGTGTTGCAGTACTTACATCGTGAGTGGAATGTGCTTCAACATGACTTTACATAAGAAAGGAGGATGTATGAAGCTTGATGAACTTGAAAATGAGAGATGAGGGCATGATTACTTGTAAGGGCTGACTCATTTCAAAGTATATAAATCTGTTAAATGAGATAGGTATGGCATTAGAGTGCACTTGGTTTGTGAGTCGAAAAGTGGCTACATATGTAATGTCGAGGTGTATCCTGGCAAATCATGACCAGTAAAAATCTGGTTTTAGACATTCTGAGTGCACAGCTGCTCAATAAGGATGGCACTTGTACCAGGACAATCACTATAACAGTGTTGAACTGGGTGAAATGCTTATGAAAAAAAAACACTTGTACATCTGTGGTACATTGCATGTAGGCAGAGGAGTTCCTAAGGAAATTAAAGGAAAAAGTAAAATACCTGAAGAAATGAGAGTCAAAGTACTGTTTTAAAAGCCAAATTCTGGTACATGTATGGCAATATGAGAGGGATGTAAAGCTTATTTCAAGCTTAAATGTAACAGATAGTGGAGACGGAGAAGAACTGGAAGGGTGAAACACTGAGGAAGCCAGAAATAATTGAAGATTGCGACAAATTTGTGTAAGATGTGGGTAAGGCAGACCAAATTTTGTATTGCTACCCATTGTGCAGGAAAACCATGAAGTGGAGTAAAAGATTTGTGTTCTTTTTGCTGTACATTACCATCCTATACATTTTCATATTATTCAAAAATACATCACAAATCAAAATCAAAGGGGCATATGCTATGCTTTCAAGGATATCATATGTGACTCTATTTAGAAAATGACAGAGGCAGAAGAGAGAGATGAGAAAAATGGTGCAGACAAATCACTAGGTTTGATGTGAACAGCACCCACAACACTGACACGCAAATAACGGCCAGTGAAGGTACCAGCTGATCATCTACAGGGCTTACTCAAAGTTGTAGAATGGTTCATGTTCCACCAAGTGAAGAAAAGAAAGGTGCAGCATTGAGAAGATGCAGAGTTTGTTCATTACATAAATGAAGAAAATAAACCAGTTTTATGTGTCTGACTTTGCAATGTGGCACTTTGCAGCACTTCATGTTTCAGCAAATATTACATGAAAAAAATTTACTGATCAGGTATGCAAAAATGTAATAACATTCCATACATATATTCTAACATTTCTTTTTAAACAATTGTCATGAATTATTGCTTTCATTGATGTAAAAAAGTGAATATATACTGCCCTGTTTGCATTGATGTAAAAAAAGTGAATTTATACTGCCTGCATTTTTGACATAAATTCTTTAAATGGCTTGGAATTTAAATGCCTCCACTGCCAGGAAAAGGATTAAGCAGGCATACTGGGTACTGGTCTGCAGAAATTTATGAACATGGTCCACAACGTAAGAAGCTTGAGAAGTACTGTAATAAAGTACTTGAAACTCAAGATTCTTTGTTATGTCAAGTTTTTGTTGAAAATAAATATTGGTTAATTTGCAGTATGTGTTCAAGTAATGTGTATTGTAATTGGATTTCACTGAAGTTGATGTGTCTATATAATCTAAAACTTTAACAATTACAATAACATAGCAAGTCACATTAACCTCTTCATAAATTGTAGGGTTAAAATGACTGTAGATGGTGAAATGAAATAATTTTGTTCATGGTAGCATTATAACCAGGATCAACAGTGCAGGGTAGCCATGCTGTAGCACTGGCAGTTACATACTTGATTCTCACCAAGCAGGCCCAGGTTTTATCTCAGGACAGTCCATGTGAGATTTGTGTTGTCCAGACTGGAACTGATACAGGTTTCCTATGTCATTTCTTGTGTGCAGCACATAGGTATTCCAAATTGTATATGCAGCCACCAAACAACTTCCACGTTTTATCAACATATATAGATTTTAACCTACAACAATGATACACTGCTTTTATTAAATTTTAATAATTTTGTAACTTTTGCAAGCACATAATTACGACTCCCTGAGGATGGTGCAAGAGCAATGAAACATGTAGGAGTACTTACAAAATATTATAAATACGTTTAATGTTTTGTTGACCTGTATCGTGATATATCAGTATAATAAAAACCAAGAGGATGCACTATTTACTTTCAATTTATTTCAATAATTAACCTCTACATGTTTCAAGCAGGCTTACTGCTCATTATCAGGAAGTACTACTCTGTATATACAGCAATTGGATATGTCATGCTGAAAATAATGGAATTGTTTAAAATTTCAGATTATGTTAAACGGTATTAAAAAAGTAAAAGTATTTCAGAAAATGCAGTAGGTTCTTATGTAAAGTAAATTTGTTGAAAATACCATTTATGTTGACTGGCTGTTGGCAGGATAGGATGGAACTGGTTTTGTCATGTTAATGTTTTAGGAGGGTCATGATAGGGCCATATTCATGTTTATTGTTCAGGATGTGTAATGCATATGCTGATTGGGTTCATTGTGCTTCATGTATCTGATGTGTGCTTGGTATCTTTGTGTTAAACTGCGGCTTGTCTGTCCAATATATGACATATGGCATGTATTACATATAAGTTTGTAGATTCTGCTTTTGTCCTGTTCTAGTATCTTGTTGTCTCTTTTTGGCTTTGTGAGCTGCTGTATGATGTTTGTGTTCTTGAAGAATATTCCCACGTTTGTGTGTTCGAACAAGTTGATGATTCTTCTTATTTTTGGACTATAGTATGTACAGGCTGTCCAAGTTTTGTTTTTGTTTCTTTCTTTGGTTTGTTCCTGGTTGGTATCTTCAAGAAATTTACTTTATGTAAGAACTTATTGCATTTTCAGAAATACTTTTATTATTTAACACCTTTTAACATAATCTGGAATTTTACTGACAACAAAATGTATATATACTTAAGTAAATTTAAACAATTCCACTACTTTCAGCATGACATATACCAATTGCTGTATATACAGAGTAGTACCTCCCGATGATTAGTAGTAAGCCTGCTCAAAACATGTAGAATTTAGTTATTGAAGTAAATTGAAAGTAAATAGTGCATCCTGTTGGTTTTTATTTTATGGATTATAAATATATATTGTACGTATGTTGGTATGAATAATAAACTGTACAAGAAAATGCACAATACATACATCAAAATAACAGCAATACTTTGTTTTTATCACCTCATGCAAAGCATTTACATAAACGTTGCCTATTGTCCAAGCTCACTTGCTTGTGCACTTATTTATTCCTCCCCTCTTCCACCACATACTCTTATTCCAAGGATGTAAGTTTCGGTGGCACATCACAGTTATGCCATTTAATATGGAAAGCATTTTTTTTACCAGCACACGTCTGTCTCTCCAAATATAAGATATTGAAACTAAGATATATTTGTGTACAGTACAAGCAACAATTGAAAGTGTGGAGAATTGTAAGTTGCTTTGCCATGGTAGTATTATTTTTATGCAGGAGTTTTGTGAAGCTTATGTTTAGCTCTGGTCTGCTGTTACAGAAAGCCTCATTTTCAATTCCAAATGCATTGTAATATGGCCAGGTATTAGGCTTTAGTTTGTTAATTAGTAACAGCACTTGGTAAAATTTGGCAGTATGTACATGTATTTAGGTTTTAAGCACACACATGAAATAGTGTATTATGGCTTTATTTCACATTTTAACACATTTCACTCATTAATAATCCCAGTGATGAAGATACTGATTAAGATGATAAAATTTCAACATGTAACTTAGTCATAAATTAGTGTGAACAGTGACATAAATTTTCACATCTCACGTGTGTTTAAACCAAATGGCAAGTGTGGAAACATCCAATGCTAGTGTAGTGTGTCCCATTGCTAAAATAGAAACCTCAAAATTTTCCCAATTCCTCCTGTTGTGTCTACTGTTTGATATACTTATATTTCCATAGGTTAAAAATTGAAATTTGAGCACTGAAATCTGACTAGGTCACCAAATTTTTGCTCCAGGAATTCTGGATATCCCTAGGATAGTCCTGTATTTGCGAGCAACACCTTTCTGAAGGCATGGTGCTAAGCTGCCTCCTACTCAAGAATGTACTTGTGCTTGAATTTAATTTAATTTAATTTCACTTTCTGCTCTTATTACAAAATTTCTGACTACTCTGACAGATATTAATGTCTTACTCCCTAACTCTCCTATGAAGTTTCCTTCTGCCTAGCTCTGCTTTTAACCAACCTCCCTTCTAATTTCCTCTAACACTGCCTGAATTGCTAACATGTTCTTATTCATTCCTGAATGAAATG
>Ga0209755_10008850_pt1 | contig 10695 bp, 9 predicted proteins | sample TergutCo191P1_FD_187301 | JGI IMG/M metagenome (GOLD analysis project Ga0209755, IMG submission 187301) | Cornitermes sp. P1 segment gut microbial communities from Petit-Saut dam, French Guiana - Co191P1 (SPAdes) (version 2) | ecosystem: Host-associated > Arthropoda: Insects > Digestive system >... | reverse complement strand
CACCTGCACCTTATGTACCTGCGCCTTATGATGCCAGGCCCTTTGAAGGTGGCCCCGATTCCGATAATTTTCGTAGTGTAATGATTGAATATTTGCAAAATCGGCAATCCGCAGCACTTATGGTTCAAATTTTTTATAGCACGCAATTTGCTTTTGTTGCCGATTATGGCATGAGTTTGGTTTTTAACCCGGAAGTGCCATTACGTTTCACATCGTTTTTTATAAATGAAGGATGGCCCGCAAGAGATGAAACCATTAATATTGGCTTTATGAATGTAGAAAGAATTTTATTTTACCCTGAATTAAATTCATTTTTCGTACGGCACGATTATACACAAGGCAGTGCTTCCGGTTTTAGCGAAACCACATGGCACGCAGACCGCGGATTGCCTTTACATTATGAACGGACAGCCTCTTGGGACACAAGCCGGGTGTACGGAAATTGGACGCTGGTAAGCGGGGAACATACCTTCCGCCGCCAAGGGCAAGAAATAACCCATGCCGATTTTATCAATCACCTGGAACGCCTGGAACAATCAACCGGTTACGCCGCCCTTACCTTTGCCTCAACCGCCGCTGCCATCGACCGCTTATCCAACCCGGCACCCATCGTCTTTAACACCGCATCCATACCACCCATCGACCCCCGTGAGTACCTTGTTGGCGTGTGGCGCGGCACTTATGACAACAACCGCGGCAGTATACACGGCGTTGAAATTAACGTTTTCCCCAACTTCTTCGCAACGGTTTCCTATTTCCCCGGGCCGGTAAACCCGGCCAACCACCATGCCCGCTATATAACCGACGTGCGGTTCGATGCCCATTGGCACCGCTTTGAACTATCCGACCTGCAAGCATTCTACCTGCCGCCCGGTTGGGTAGAGAACTGGACAATCATAGCATGGGCAAATGAAAACCAAATGAGGGGCCGTTTTCCAACGGGCCAGGAAAATGCCTTCATCTTGGAAAGAGTGGAAAGAAGTAACTTGAATTTACCCATCTCCCACTTCTGCATCCGCCGGTGGGGTGCCTGTATTTTCTGCGGGCGGTAAAAAAATTTGCGTTGAAATAAAAAATTATTGTATAATTGTCGAACCAGGCATTTTTATAGAAACAATCACAAGGAGTTGTTTTTAATGACCATTCGCGTTTTAATCGCCGGTGAAGATGCAAATTATATGGCACGCATTGCTGATGTCATGAATCGGGCCACACCCTCCACGGGTGACACATTGGAAATATCCCTCTATACGGACAAGAATAAACTAATAAACAGTAAGGACGACGGTAAAGCAAAATATCACGTTGCGTTCACAGATGAAGCATTTGTTGATGTTATATCTGATTGGGTCCCTGTTTTGATGTTATTAACCGAAGATGACAACCTTGACAATACAACAGATGAAAACCTACCCATTGCTACATATGTATATAAATATCAACGGGTTTCGGGGCTTGTAAACAAAATGCTGTTAACACAAGCTAAAAAGCGTGAAAACGAAGGCAAAGGCAGTGGAACGGTGTGTGCCTTCTTTTCACCAAGCGGTGGCAACGGTACATCCACCGTTGCGGTTGCTTTTGCCATGGCAGCAGCAACACAGGGTATAAAGCCGTTGTTTGTCAGCTTGGAGCTTTTTAACAGCAGTGAATACTTTTTTTCGGATGAAACAAACACAGGGTTGTATGATGTATTTTGTGCCATTGCCGGAGGCAGCGGGGTTACGGCGGTTATTGATGCCGCAAAATCCATGGACGCAAGCGGTGTTGCTTTTTTGAAAAAATTTGAAGTGTGGTCGGAAGTAAGCCGAATTACGCCGGATGAGATGCAATCTTTTATTAAAGCTGCCCAAGCCGCCAACGATACGGACATTGTGGTGCTGGATATAGGCGGTGGATTGGGTTCGTTTACGCAAAGTGTATTGGATGCGGCAGACGAAATTTTTATCGTATCCGAAACCCATCCTATCGCGGCATCAAAATTGAAATCAATGCTGGATGAAAAGGATATGTTTGCTTCCCGTTATATAGACAATACAAGCTTAATTTTTAACCGTGTACAAGGTAACCAAAGCGAAGGCTATGGATGTAAAAATACAACCTCCGTACCCAACATCGGTGGTGCAAATCCAAAAGATGTTGCAGCATCTGCCGCGCAATATGTGAGAGGATTGGTTAATAAAGCATGGATACAAAAGAACGCAACGATTTAATTATTAACATAAAAAGAAACCTGGTGGGCGACCCAGAAGCAGGTATAGAGGGCGACCCGCGGCTGGTTATGTATGCAGATGATGAACTGCGTACCATTATTGAAAAGCAAATCGAGCAAACGGGCATCACACTATCTTTTAAAGATAAGCCCTTTGTATTGAATGGGGTTTTTGATTCCATCCGGGGTTTGGGTATTTTGGATGAAATTGTACGCGACCCGGATATAACCGAAATTATGATAAATGGCCATGACAGTATTTTCATTGAAAAAGCAGGTAAACAATATCGTTACGAAAGGCAGTTTGAATCCAAATCGGATTTAACTCGTATTATAACGTTGTTTGTACAAAAAGCAGGACGCAGTGTCAGTGAAGCGAATCCTATTGTGGACACCCGATTGGCAGATGGCTCCCGCGTTAATGTGGTGATGCCGCCGGTGGCCATTGACGGCGCGACGGTAACCATCCGCCGTTTTCCCAAGGTACCCATGACGGTGGAAAAACTATTGCAATATGGCTCCATAACCCCCGAAGTGGCGGAAGTGCTTGAGCTGCTGGTTCGCGCAAGGTTTAATATATTTGTCAGCGGCGGAACAGGCAGCGGCAAAACCACCTTTTTAAATGCATTGTCCAATTATATCCCCAAAACAGAACGTATTATCACCATTGAAGACTCTGCCGAGTTGCAAATTAAAACCATACCCAATATTGTGCGGTTGGAAACAAAAGTAACCACTTCCAAGGATGCCAAAGAAATCACCATACAAGATTTAATTAAATCCGCTTTGCGTATGCGTCCAGACCGGGTTGTGGTGGGTGAGGTACGCGGTGCAGAAGCCATAGATATGTTGCAAGCCATGAATACGGGCCATGACGGCTCCATGTCAACAGGCCACGCCAATTCTACAAAAGATATGTTAAGCCGACTGGAAACTATGGTAATCCGTGCGGCAGACTTGCCGCTGGAGGCGGTACGCCAACAAATTGCTTCGGCTGTGGACATAATCGTCCAATTGTCGCGCCTGCGTGACCACACCCGCAAAACCGTGGAAATTGTTGAAGTGCTGGGTTATAACCGGGAAACCCGCCAAATTGACATCAACCCTATATACCAATTCATTGAATCGGATAAAACGACGGTTGAAAAAGTGGACGGTACACTTACACGTACAAGCAATGCCTTTATGAATACGGAAAAATTGGTACATGCGGGGATATACCGGAAAATATAATACATATACAGGAGGTTTGGTTATGACCGAAGTGCAGACAGAAAATATATCCATGCCGGTGCCTTACGACGAGTGCGTACTACCTTTTTATGCCCATGTCATTGTGGGTATATTGGCCTATGCAGGCGCGGTGGGTGTGTTGTGGTTATTTTATCGTTTAATTCCGCTGGCTTTGATTGGCGCAGCCTTTTTTGTACCTGCCGTTATCTTTGCCAATATTAATGCTTCCAAGCGGCGGCGGCTGGGGCGGTTGCTTCGGCAATTTCAAAGTATGTTGGACAGCCTGGTGGTAAACCTGCGTGCGGGTAATACGGATTTAACGGCCTTTGAACATGCATTGGAAGACATGAACCTCATGTATACCGAAGAATCCGACATAACCAAGGAAGTAAAATTAATTATAGTAAAATTTTCAAACCGTGTTACCATTGGCGAGGCTTTAACAGATTTTGCTGAGCGTTGCGGTTTGGACGATGTAAAATTATTTGCTGCCGTGTATCTTTCCGTAGAAGGCAAGGGCGACAAAACTCGTGATATTGTTATCCGAACGCAAAAAATCCTTTCCGATAAAATTGAAATACAAGCAGAGGTACAAACCCTATCATCGGGTGCTATCATGGAAATAAACATCATGATGGTAATTCCTGTGTTTATTGTGGCGGTGCTGGGTTTTATGGGCGGCGACATTATGGAAGGGTTGTTTACCCCCCTTGGCAATGTGGTGATGACCATTTCCGTAGGTTGTTTTGTTGCCGCTTATGTAATTGGGAAAAAGATTACCAACTTAAAGGTGTGATATTGTGATTTTTTTACTTATATTGCTTGCCGCGCTGGGTACGGGAGCATTAATTGTATGGAACCTGTTGTTGTTTAAAGCAAACGGCGAGCATGAAGAAGAAATTGCCCATTATGCGTTTCGTGAATACAAGGCAAAATTTGCGGAGCTGGAAGAAAAGTATACCCTGGACTCCGAAGCCTTGGAAAAATTGACCGGGTGGGCGGCTGTTTGGTATAAATTATGGAACAATCCTAAAACCAGTGAAAAAAAAGCCACGGAATTACAAAAAAAAATTGACAAATTGGAAAGCGGCAATTTTAAAAGCATCAATTTTACAATACTGCCCGGGTATGCCGCGTTTAAGCTGGCAGGCATTACCGCAGACAATAAAATGTACATGCGCCTCATGACCATGTTTTCGGAATTAAGCGGGCGGGAATATGCTTCAAACAATGCGCGGTATGTAATGTCTTGCATGATATCCATTGCATTGGGTGGCGTAGGTTTTTCCGCTTTGTTGGGTGTGCTGATGGTGGGGCTTGGGGAAGATATGGGGCTGTACCTTGCCATCGGCGGGCCGTTGTTTGCGGTTGTTTTTGCCTATGCATTGTTTGACGGCATACGGTCCAAGGCACAAAAACGCAAGGATGAAATTACTTCCGATTTGGCGCAGGCGGTTACGGAAATTGCTTTATTAACCGGGTCGGGCATGGAGGTTTTCCGTGCGTGGGGTGAGGTGTGTTCACCTGTACACCGCCGTAGTTCGCTGTACCGCGAGATGCGCCAAGTGACAATGGAGATTAATAACGGGTTTAACCCCGCATCGGCATTGGACAATTTTATTAAACGGTGTGGCACAAAGGAAACCACCCGACTGGGTGCCAGTATCTTACAAAACTTAACCCGCGGTAATGATGAGTTAAGTATTTTCCTCGGCGAGTTGTCCCAGGAAGTGTGGGAAGAACGTAAACACAATGCCCGCAGGTTGGGGGAGCAGTCACGGTCAAAGCTGATGTTCCCCATGATGCTTATATTTGTGGGGATATTGATTATGATTATTGTACCTATTTTCTTTATGATGGGTGATATGGGTTTTTAACACAGGCGCATTGAGTGGGATGACAGACTGTGTACTATATAAAACATAAAGGAGTTTTACTATGTTAAAATTGCTTGCGTGGGTATACGCATGGATGTGGGGCGCAAAGGCGTTTGTACTTAATGAAGTAAACCAAATCAAGGAAGATGAAAGAGGGCTGGAGCTTTTACAAGTGTTGTTAATTATTGTTATTGTGGTTATTGTTTTTGTAGCTTTATGGGCTATATTAGGTCCATGGATTACAGATTTATTGGATACTGTAGAAGAAGGCGCAACTGTGCCGACTTTATAATTAATTTATGTAATTCCAACACCGGTCGCCCACCGGCCGGTGTTACCTTTCTTCACGGAGGTACATATGAAACGTGACGAATCAGGCATGTTACTGCTTGAGTTTACCATCTATTTCCCCATTTTGTTATTAACCTGGTTTTTCTTTATCATCGCCTCCCTTGCCATTACCCAACGTGTGGTGCTGGACAGAGCGGTTTCTTTGGCTGCCACGGAGGGTGCCGCGTGGATGAGTAATGACATCCACAGCTTCCGGGCCAATGATTTTATTTTAGGCGGGCCTGTGCAGATACGTACCAACCCTTATACGAATACATTTGCATCGTTAACCAATCCCTTTACCCCGGCAACCCCCGACCAATTCAGGACCGCAATGGAAAACCGGGTACGCACCTACGCGGGGTGGAGTCTTGCAAGCACCCGTGCCGTGGGGTTGATGACTTTGTATGTAAATGTACATTATGACAGTAATTTGGTCGGCGGGGATTTGATTGTCACCGCACGGCAAAGGGTGAATATTCCCATTGATTTTTCGCTGCTGGGTTTTAACCGTAGGTATATGGAGTTTAATGCTTCCGCGCGGGCAAGGGTGTTTAATCACGGTCAGTTAATTAATAATGTCAATTTTATTTTTGATGCACTGCGGCATATAGGCGTTGGTGACATATCGGGTATACAGGCCAGGGTTTCCGGGTTTCCCCAAGCAGCAAACACGTGGGCAACCGAAGCCATGAAAAGTGGGGAAGCAGAATGAAGCATTTGCATAAGTTAAAAAAAGATGCCAAGGGTATGATATCATTATTTATCCTGCTGTTAATGTTACCTACGATTGTATTTACGGGTATCATGGTTGATTTTTCACGTATCAATATGGCCCATGTACAGGCAAACAATGCGGCTTATTTAGCCGCAACCTCGGTGCTTACCCATTTTGATGGGTTATTGCTGGATGTATACGGTTTGCTTGCGGTTTCGCAAAGAGACAGGCCCGCCATGGAAACCTTTGCTACCAATGTTGCGCGTACCTCCTTGGGGCTTAACAATGATGGCGGCCGTGCATTCAGCCCTTCATTTGATTTGATAGGCCCCGGTATTGGCCCCAGCAGTGCCAATGTAACCATCGGCCCAACGGTTTGGCAATATTCGTTAAATAATATGGCTTATTTACGGTATCAAATTATGCGGTATATGGCATACCGCGCACCCCTTTCTCTTTTTAATCTTGAACAACAGGTGCGGGAGATGGAGGATTTAAACGAACAGGGAACCGCACCGACTTTGGAACAAATTCAAAATGAAATCAATTTTATTGATGATTTTTATTTGCCTTTATTAGCGGATGTAGGGGAGCTGCACAGTGTGTATTACGATTTGCGGACAAGATATACCGAGATTGAACGCAATATAAATACACTGGTTAGTCAAATAAATGAGTGGGAAGAAAACATCGCCACTGAACGGGCAAGAGAAGTACCGAATACGCTTGCAATTAGTCATTATATAGGGTTAATTAACGGAGCCATCAACGTATTATATAACGAGGGTTTTAATAATATCCATGCGTTGGCAGAGGATGCCGAAACCAAAGGACATGGGTCGAGCGGGTTTTCAAGCAAGCGTCAAGCGGCGATTGATGAGTTAAAAACCAATACAAATAACCGATATTCGGAAGCTTTTATTAATCTTATGACGAACGAATCCAATGGCATTTTAATTACATTGGGGGGAGCGGATGCACCTACCTTGGTGTCTGCCGGCTTGCCTGCCCAAACCACTGAGTTTGTGAATACCAACCGGGAACGCCTGCGTGAACATACAGCGGGCAGCGGGCCCATGGATTTTACTTTTTTTCCATTTCCTGCCCGGAGTGCAATTAATAATGCAATTCCTTATGATTTTGTTTCCGGCGGAGATGATGAAGAACCGCCCGAATCCCGCAGAGTTAGGAATTTTTTGCGTGAAGCGTCCGGCGGTGAAGTATCCGTAAGTTGGATGAATTTGTTTGCACGGGAGTTGAACCCATTCCGTCGCCCATCCATCAATTCATTGGTTAATTCATTTACCGGCTCCATTATATCCACATTGCAACCCCACAATCCCCACAATTTAAGCAATCTAACCATACCGTCCCCGTATCGCTCGGGTGCTGCCAACCGCCCCAATGAAGGGCTTGACAGCGGACTGATTGAATTATTTGCCCGCATGTTGGTTACGGAATATGCGGTGTCCATGTTTTCCAACTATACAACCAACCGGCGCATCGGCAGTGACGGTCAACGCATAACCCAGGACTATACCTTTTCCGGCATCCCCATGGACAGGCGCATGAATTATTTTTTCGGTGCGGAATTGGAGTTTTTATTAACGGGCAGATATAATGCGGAAGATGCATTTTTGGAAGCGGTAAGGAATTTGACGACGATTTTGGTCGGCAGAAATATGATAGCATTCTTTAAATCCGATGCATTTACTGATTTTAAGGCGATTAAAGCCATTCCTGTGGCAGGTTGGGTGCTTGCACCTATTTATATGGCGGTTGCGGTTGTGTTTGAAACAGTGCTGGACATTGATACTTTATTAAGCGGCAGGCGTGTTCCTTTGCTTAAAACAGGGAATGCATGGCGTATGAGTTTGGCAGGTATGGTTGGAACGAATAATCCATGGAACACAAGCTTCCCCCATTTTAAACGAAATAATCCGAATGCCGGAATGGGGCCTGCGGGGGCATGGTATTACCGCGATTATTTGCGGGTACGCTTGTTGTTGGTTAATCCGGCAACCTTAGAACGGCGCATTGCTACATTAATTGAAGTAAACATGAATTATCATATCAATTTGCAAAACGGTCAGCAGGGGCTTCCTCCGGCGCGGGAGCATTTTAGACTTGACAGGGCCTATGTATTGGCTGAGGCAACGGTAAATGTACACATACCTAATTTCTTTATACAAATGCCGTTCCTTGGCGGCAGCCGGGGTACGCAGTTCCAGGTGCGTGCCGTGAGGGGGTATTAACGTGAGACTGCGTAATGACCAAGGTGGTTTTATTGCATTGGAGATGCTGACCTCCTTTGTGGTTTTTGTTATTTGCTTTGTCATTATCATCACTTTTGTTAATTTGGCATCGGTGCAGTTGCGGGTGCATCATGCACTGACGCAAACGGTTAAGGAAATTGCGTTTTATACTTATGGCTTACATGTGGTGGGGGTTACCGGGTTTATACAAGAAACCGCCACACTTGCCACGGCACCCACTGCGCAGTTGGGGGGCATGGTTGGAAATGCTTTTGATGTATGGGACGGAATGAGCGGTATGACAAATGCAACAAGCCTTGAGGGAATTAAAAATGCCGCAGGAAGTTTGGTGAACAATGCTGAACAAGGTATGGAGGCGATATCGGATGTAGCGCGAGACCCCATGGCTGCCCTTCGGGGAATTATAACGGTAGGTGTAAATGAGGGGATGGCAACGGGGTTAAGCCATTTGTTCGGCAATGTAATCGCACCCTATTTTTTTTGGGATTATATGGCGGTGGAAGGTTTGATGCCCGGAGACGGGCGTATTATGACGGGGCGGCAGTATTTTGAGCGTATGCCCGTACAGCACCCCGATTCCCCGGATATTAGCTTTGCTTGGCACGAATTTGACCGGGGCCAATTACGCGCCGGGAACATTAGTGGATTTGTGCGTCCGACGGGTTCCCAATTTCTTGGTGGTGCGGGTAACGCGGAGATTACATTGGGTATTCGGTATCACATAGATTTCTCCCCCCATTTTATTTTGCCTGAACGTATGCGTACGGGGATGTCTGTGGTTGTGAGTGCAATGGGGCGGGCGTGGATTGGTGACGGCAGGGCATATAAACCGTCGGTTACACCCTTGCCGCGGGGGGGATGATGGATAAGCCGAAGCATATAAATCCGTTGCCGTTATTTTTGCAACTTTCCTTCCCTTGGCGTGGTGTAGTTTGTTTGGCTTTGATTACGGGTTTGATGGCGGTTACCTTGGCGCATGTGTTTAATGATTTTATGGTAACGGAAGTAATTTCCCATTATGTAACGGTTTTGTTTATGGGTTGGCTTGCCGTAACAGATGCCAAACATTTTATTTTGCCCAACCGAATTTTGCTGGCTTGGTTCGGATGCCGGATTTTACTTATTTTTACCGGGTTTTTGGTGTATGAAACCTTTGATGTTATCATTGGTGCTGTAATGGGTGCGGCGATTATCGGTCTATTATTTTTAATTATATATTATGCGAGCAAACGTTCTATGGGGGGCGGGGACGTAAAATTAAGTTTTGTGCTGGGGTTGGCATTAACATGGAATATGGTTTTCACGGCTGTTTTTTATGCATTAATATTATGTGCGGTTTTTGCCTTGGTTATGTTGGGGTTAAAAAAAATGAGCCGTAAAGACGCATTGCCATTAGGACCGTTTTTATACGGTGGTGTGGTGCTGGCGTATTTTTTACAAATATAAGGGGGGCGTATGCCTAAAATTAATAAATTTTTAACAGCGATTATAAGTTTAATGCTGATGGCAGCAACGTGGTTTTTCTTTACCACCGTAGAATCACGTTTGGACACAGAGCGGAATGAAGTGTTGGAACGGGCGGTGGTTTATATTGAACACGGTATTTATGACCGGGGCATTGCCGCATACAACCAAGCACTGCGGATGCGGCATGACCCGAATACCCTGTATGCTCTTGCCCATGCACAACGGGAGGGTGGCATGTATGCCGCGTACCGCAATTCATTGCAGTCTTTAATAAACGGCGAAACACCACCCGCCGACATGAGTATGGCGGATTTATTTATAGAGGCTTTTGAACATGATAGGGAACATGCCCGCATGGCGGATATTATTAATTTATTACGTACAGGCTGGCAGCGTACGGGTGATTATCGTTTGCATGAATTATTTAATACCTACCGTTATGCTTATATAACGCGCCGACATGTTTATGATTATGCACAACCCATCATTGGCGGCACCGGGCGGGTGTATACCCATGGATTGGGCTGGGGTTTTGTAAATGCCGACGGGGTGCAAATGCTGGCACCGCAATTTGAATTGGCAACT
>Ga0209755_10008849_pt1 | contig 10696 bp, 8 predicted proteins | sample TergutCo191P1_FD_187301 | JGI IMG/M metagenome (GOLD analysis project Ga0209755, IMG submission 187301) | Cornitermes sp. P1 segment gut microbial communities from Petit-Saut dam, French Guiana - Co191P1 (SPAdes) (version 2) | ecosystem: Host-associated > Arthropoda: Insects > Digestive system >... | reverse complement strand
AGGCGTTGACGTGCTAGTCGCAACGCCAGGACGCCTACTTGACCTTATCGACGACAAACAGGTTGACCTGGGTCAGGTACAGGTACTAGTCCTCGATGAAGCTGACCGCATGCTTGACATGGGCTTTTGGCCACCGGTCAAACGAATCATGGGCATGATTCCCAAAGACAGCCAAAAACTCCTCTTCAGCGCAACCATTGGCAAAGAAATCAACAAGGTCGTCAACGCCTACATGAAAGACGCAGTACAAGTCGAGGTTGCCCGTAAAGGCGAAATCATCCAAGCAATCGACCAAAGCAGCATGCCCGTTGAACACGCCCAAAAACCAGAACTCCTCCTTGCCCTGTTTGCGCAGCAATCCACTGGCAAGACGCTAGTGTTTACCCGCACTAAACGCCGCGCAGACATGATTACGCGCATACTACGCAAGAACAAAATAAAGGCACAAGCCATCCACGGGGATCGCAACCAATCCCAGCGCAACCGTGCGCTCGCTGACTTCACAAAAAATCGCATCGACATCCTCGTCACCACTGATGTCATGGCGCGCGGAATCCACGTCGATAGCATCGACACCGTCATTAACCTTGATGTTCCCACGGCGCCAGAGGACTACGTGCACCGCATTGGCAGAACCGGACGCGCGGGGGAGAAGGGCCGTGCCATCACCTTTGTCAGCCCCGAAGAACTTACATCCTTCTACGACATCGAGCGCCTGACAAAGCACCTCATCCCCGCAACAGACATCGAAGGCTTTCCCTATCGCGACGGCCGCATAATCCCCTCGAAAAAACGCACCGCTGTAAAGCCAAAACCAAAGCCCTTCCAACAAAGAAAACGATCCTACGGACGAAGGAGACGCTAGCACCGTGATTGCCGTAATCGACTACAAAGCTGGGAATGCGCCCAGCGTCATGCACGCCATCAAGCGGCTAGGGCTCGCCGCTCAGCTCGCGCGTACCAGCACTGATCTCGAGGACGCAAGTCACATAATCCTGCCAGGAGTCGGCAGTGCAGCAGCAACCATGAAATCCCTTGCGGAGCAGGACTTGCTCCCCCAATTGACGCAAAGCGTTCGCAAAGATAAAGTGCCGTTCTTGGGAATATGCGTCGGCCTGCAAGTGTTGTTTGAACACAGTGAAGAGGGCGAAGTCGACTGCTTAGCCTGGCTACCTGGTCGCATTGCTCGTTTTGATAGCAGCGAAGTACGCGTCCCGCAAATGGGCTGGAACGAAGTCAACTTTGTCAAAGAGACACCGGTAAAAGCCACCAGCCAGTACTTCTACTTTGTAAACTCCTACTATGCTGAGGTCGCTGACCAGTCAGATTTGTGGGGCACTGCAAATTACGGAGCACCTTTCACAGCAGCAGTAAATCGTGACAATATCTACGGCACTCAGTTCCACGTTGAGAAAAGCGGGGAGGCAGGACTAGCCCTGCTCAACAATTTCCTTAATCTGCCTTCACCCTCACCGCTGCTGGAAGAAAGCGCAGGTAAGTAGCATGTTGACCAAACGCCTTATAGCCTGCTTTGACATAGTGGATGGCATGGTTACAAAGGCCGTGCAATTTCAAGATAATATTTTAGTTGCGCCTGCAGTAGACCTTGCTGAAAAGCTGTATAACGACCAGATTGACGAAATCATCTTCTACGACATTCATGCAAGTTCAGATAAACGCAAGATTGACATCAAGACCGTCAAAGAAGTCGCCAGTCGTGTTTTCATTCCCTTTTGTGTCGGTGGTGGCATTAAGACCCTTGATGACATGTACGAAGCCCTAAAAGCAGGGGCAGAAAAGATTAGCGTTGACTCTATGGCAGTGCGCAATCCAGAGATTATTACCCAGGGTGCCAATGCCTTTGGGTCGCAGTGTATTGTTTTGTCGACGCAGGTCAAGCGCGAGCCAAAAATGCCCAGCGGTTATGAGGTTTACATTGATGGGGCACGCACAGCGACGGGGCTTGACGCAGTGGAATGGATTAAGCGCGGACAAGAACTAGGCGCAGGCGAGATATGCATCAACAGCATCGATAACGATGGTGGGCTCGAAGGCTATGACATGGGAATCATGCAGCTTGCACAAAATGTCGTGTCAGTTCCACTGATTGCTTCAGGTGGTGCCGGCAAGCCAGAACACCTGGCAGAGGCCTTCACAAAAAGCGAAGCACAGGCGGCCATTATTAGCAGTATGCTGTATTCGCCTCGCTTGCCACGTAACTACAGCGTTGCAGAACTCAAGGACTATCTCATAGCAAGAAACATATCCATGCGCCCGATTTTACCCTAGCATTTCGGGGGTGTTGCGATATCTACCTAAGAATATGGCATGAAATTTACAGGCACTAGCCTAAGTGAGAAACCCCAGCGCCTACAGTACTTAAAGTTTGGTGCGTGTCCCAAGCCTATGTGCTATCATGTTTCGAATGCACGGAAGCTGCTTAGCCACTTGGTTGGGCTGTAGAAGGAGTAGTAATTTATGTATGTATTAGGTGTAATGGGTTGGCCACCAGGTCCTGTTGAATGGATCATTATCCTGGCCATTGTCTTGATTATTTTTGGTCCAAAACAGGTTCCAAAGCTCATCAAGATGGGCAAGGAACAGATTGGAAATCTGCGCGGTGCTATGGATGAGATTAACGACACCGTAAAGCCAGAAGAGGGCGCTCAAGCCCAGGCTGGCACACCTGCACCAGACGCTCCTGCTGCACCACCTGTTGTCACGCCAGCACCAGCACCAGCCCCCGCACCTGCACCAGAGCAAACTCCACCACCACAGGCACCTGCAGCGCAGTAGTTGACGGCTGCATTTCAGCAGCTCGATTGCGCAACATATTGGTGTATGCTATTACACCGCTTATAAGAAACTGAAGCGGGCCGTATTGCGGCTCGCTTGCTATATTGCTAGAAGTAATTGACGGCCGCGACCTTCTCCGCCAGGCTCTAAAAGACCGGCAGAATGTAAGGTTTTGACCGTCCGATTAGAGCGAGGAAAACGATGACAGGAACAATCCTAACGAAAGAAGGCAAGCAGGAACTGGAAGCCGAACTGCTTCATCTAGAGACCGTGCGTCGCCAGGAAGTCGCGAAACGCATTGAGGAGGCGCGCAGTTTCGGCGACCTCTCCGAAAACTCTGAATACGATGACGCGAAAAATGAGCAGGGCTGGATTGAGAGCCGCATTATCGAGCTGAAGCACATTCTTGATGGCGCCAAAGTTGCCGAACTGCCAAAGCGCGTCAGCAAGATTTGCGTGGGCGTGCGCACGACGATTAAAGACGTCGACAGTGGCAAGGAAGTGACTTATAACATCGTGGGCTCGGCAGAGGCCGAATCGACGAAGGGCTACATTAGCAACGAATCGCCCATCGGATCGAAGCTTTGCGGCCAGAAAAAAGGCGACATCATCGAGGTCGAAACGCCCCGCGGCACACGCAAGTTCGAAATCGTCAGCGTAGGAGCAGCAAAGTAAGTCAAGCAGCAAGGAGCAAAGGTGCCAACTGAACATCAGCCTAAAGAGCCGACCGCGCCAAAGGACCAGACACCTTCAACTGAATCTACCCACGAAAATCCCTTCGAGGTGCGCCGCGCAAAACTCGACGCGCTGCGCCAGCGTGGCGCCCAGCCCTATGCACAGGGCTTTGTGCCCGACGACGACGCACGCTCTGCTCAACTACAAGAAAAGTACGCAAGCTTACAAGATGGGGAGTCGAGCGCAGACATCGTAGCTGTAGCCGGGCGCATTATCGCAATCCGCGAGCAGGGTAAGATGTCATTTGTGGTCATTCGCGATGGCCAGGGCGACCTTCAGCTGTTTGTGCGCAAAAATGTCATAGGCGATGATGTCTTTGCAGAGGTCAAGTCGCTCGATGTTGGTGACTGGGTTTGGGCACGTGGTGAGGTTTTGCGAACTCGCCGCGGGGAACTGTCGATTCAGCCAGAAGAAATCGTGTTGCTGTCGAAATCACTGCGTCCCTTGCCAGAAAAGCACCATGGCCTGCAAGACATCGAATCGCGCTATCGCATGCGCTATGTTGACCTGATTGCTAATCCTGAAGTGCGTACCACCTTTGAAGCGCGTTCGCATATTGTGTCGGCTGTGCGCCGCTACATGGAGGACTTGGGCTATCTTGAGGTCGAAACGCCCATGTTGCACCCCATTCCGGGGGGAGCAGCAGCACGTCCCTTTGTTACACATCACAACACTTTGGACATGGACCTTTACTTGCGCATTGCGCCAGAACTGTACCTGAAGCGACTGCTAGTAGGCGGCTTCGAGAAGGTCTTCGAAATCAATCGCAACTTCAGAAACGAAGGTATGTCGGTGCGCCACAACCCAGAGTTTACTATGCTTGAAGCCTATCAGGCATTTGGCTGCATGGAATCCATGATGGATCTGACCGAAGGCCTAGTAGCAGCTGCTGCTCGCGCTGTGCATGGCGACCAGAGAGACATCGAATATCAGGGCACTGCAGTGTCATTGGCGACACCTTTCAAGCGTGCCAATCTGGCAGATTTGACCAGCGACGTACTGGGGCGCGAAGTATCAGTCCACAGCGATCCTGCAGACCTGCGCGCACTGTGCAAAGAGCATAACATCCCTGTAAAGGACGAATGGGGAGCAGGACGCTTGCTTACCGAACTCTTTGACGACCTAGTCGAGCCAACTTTAGTCGAGCCAACTTTTGTTTGCCAGTATCCTGCAGAGGTCTCGCCTTTGGCACGCCGCAACGATGAGGACCCGCACTACACTGACCGCTTCGAGCTGTTCATAACAGGCCGCGAGTTCGCCAATGCCTTTAGCGAGCTCAACGACCCCGTAGACCAGCGTGAGCGTTTCGAAGCACAGGCAGCCGCCAAAGCAGCAGGTGACGACGAGGCAATGGGGGTCGACGAAGACTACCTGCGTGCCCAAGAATACGGAATGCCCCCCGCAGGCGGCATGGGAATAGGCATCGACCGCCTAGTAATGCTGTTAACAGACAGCGCATCAATCCGCGACGTACTCCTCTTCCCGCACATGCGCCCCAAGGCGTAAGGTGCACAACGTGCGCAAGTGGAAACTATGAAGCCAACAAAGCATAAGACTGCTACAATATAGCTCCTTATGGGCAAAATCAAAGACACTATCAAGCTGTATACCGTTGGCGAGGAAATCGCTAACTCTATCACGCATGGCTTCGGGGTTCTTCTCGGCGTAGTTGCCATGCCTATCCTCCTCATCTTCTCTGTGCAGTCTCACATTGATGTCGGCTACAAAATTGCGGCATCCATCGTCTATTGTATCTCGATGATTTTGCTCTACCTGGCATCGACTCTCTACCACAGCCTTACCAATGAGCGCGCAAAGCGCTTCTTCAAGTTGGTCGACCACGCAAGTATCTACATCCTCATTGCAGGCTCCTACACGCCCTTTACCCTTGTCACCCTGCGTGCGGGGCACGGCTGGACGCTCTTTGCAATACTTTGGGGCATGGCACTTCTCGGCATCGTGTCAGAGGCGTTCTGGCGCGGTCGCCCCCGCTGGTTTGCAGTCATCATCTACCTGGTCATGGGCTGGTCAGCACTTTGGGTCGTCCCAGAACTACACCGACTACTCGAGCCCGCCGGCTTCTGGCTTGTCGTCGCAGGCGGCATCGCCTACACACTGGGCACCATCTTCTACGTGCTGAAAAACGTCAAGTGGTTCCACAGTGTTTTTCACGGCTGGGTGCTGCTCGGAACATTCCTGCATTTCTTCGCAATACTGCTCTTTGTGATACTCTAGCTGACAGTATGTCGTACTACCCGCAAATGCAACCACCTACAAAGGGGCCAGGCAATCCGCCCTACCCCCGCATGCAGCCGCCCGCGCGCCCGCATCAACTAAGCGCGCAACAAAGGCATCCACATCCACCACTCTATCCCCAGCCTCAGCAGCCTCCGCAGGGCCAACAGCACCCGCAAGGCCAACAACACCGACAGAGCCACCAGCACCTCACAGGGGCATTTCCACCACTAACGCACGCCCAAATAAGAAGCGCACAAGCCTTCCAGCAATACACCAGCACCTTCCCTCCACTGCGCGACGCGCAAATAATACACACTCACGCCTTCCAGCCGCAGCTGCAGCCCTACCACCACCCCAGCTTCAAATACCCCATCATTCCCGGCATCGCGCCGCGCACCTACTTACCACAAGGCACCTCACTCGTTCTTGAAGGGGGAGGAACCCGTGGTTTTTACAGCGCTGGCGTCTTTGAAGCATTCATGGACGCGGGCATTATGTTTCCCTACATCGCCGCAGTTTCAGCGGGTGCTGCAAATGTACTGACCTATATTGCAGGTCAGAGGGGGCGCAACCGCATTATTGTTGAACATCTTGTCAAAGACTCACGCTACCTTAACAAGGCAAACCTGTTGCGTGGCAAGTCACTGTTTAACTATGACTTTATCTTTCATCAGGTGCCCAAAGACCTACTTTTCTTCGACCAGAGCATGTTTGCCCAAACACAAACGCGCCTGCGCACCGGTGCCCTCGATTGTAGGGAAGGGCGCACCATTTGGTATGAAAAAGCAGACCTTACCCCTGACTTTACCCCCACAATAGCTTCGTGTTCGATTCCCTTCGTCTCAAAGATGGTGCGCTACGATAACCGCGACCTCTTCGACGGCGGTATCCTTGACCCGATTCCCATTGACCGATCAGTGCAAGACGGCAACGTCTTCCATGTCATAGTCATGACGCAAAATCCTGGCTACCTGAAGTCACGGTCGCGTATAGGTGCTGCTGCTTGGCTCAAGTACCACCGCAAATACCCGCACCTAGTCTGGGCATTGCAGGAACGCCACAATGCCTACAACCGCCAGTTTCAGCGCGCTGAACAACTCGAACGTGAAGGGCGCGCGCTCATCATCAGGCCACTCAAGCCCATCGATGTCTCGCGCGTTGAACAACGTCCCCAAAAACTACTCGCCCTCTATGACGAGGGCCACGAAGAAGGCACCGCCGCCGTAGCAAGGCTGCGCCAACGCTTCAGATTCTAGCCAGCTCAAACCCGACCCAGCCCAGGCCCCGACCACCAACCCCGACCTGCTCACCAACCCAAACCCGACCCGACCCAGCCCAACCCCAACCCCGACCCCGACCACCGCCCACCTTGAGCCCGCCACAGCAACACAAAAACCGCCACCACGAAGGGAACTGAAGTCAATGACCAACCTCAGACTACGCATCCTCCCCCTAGTAATCTTTCTCGCAGGCATGGCAAGCATGTCCCTGCAGCTCATCGGCTCACGCCTGCTTGCTCCACACTTTGGTAGCTCCATCTTCATATGGACCAGCCTCATCGGAGTCATGCTAGGCTTCATGGCACTCGGCAACTTCATAGGCGGCAGACTCGCAGACGCAAGGCCACAAACCGACCTTCTCTTCTGGATACTGGTCCTCCTCTCGGCAAGCATCTCACTAGTCGCGATGGTAGGCGCATGGTCACTAGGACTCTTCGTCGAAATCGAGTCCCTCCGAACCGGCATGGTACTCGGCTCCGTCGCACTTTTCGCCATACCCTGCACACTCTTCGGCATGGTGCTACCCACCGCAATCCGCCTGCGCATGAACGCCGTCACAGACTCCGGCGCAAACATCGGCAGCCTGTCAGCCATCTCAATGATGGGCAACATCGCCGGCACCTTCGCCACCGGCTTTTGGCTCATAGCGCTCGTTGGCAGCCGCAGCCTGCTCGCCTGGCTAGCGCTTCTCGTCCTCATCCTCGCGGCCACAATGGGCCTGACGCTTGGCCGAGCCCGCAACACAGACTGGTACCAGTCCGGCCGCAACCCCGCAGCAAATCCCACCACCAAAGCAGCGGCTCTCATAGTCGCAGCAGCCCTCGTAGCAGGCGCCTTCATCTGGCACCCGCCCGCAGCAAATCTACAAGGAATGCGCGTCTTCGACACCCTCTACGAAATCTATTTAGTGGGGGAGCAAAACGTAGCCTCTGCTGACCCAGAAGTCGGTGCTCGCCCCGTGCGTTTCCTCGCAAACAGCCCGCGCGCCTGGGAATCAGCCGTCTACGCCGACACACTAGAGCCCCATTATTTCTCCTACTATGCCTTCTACGATTTGGCAGCAGAGGTCGCAGCAGTCCACAGCGCAGGAGATCCCAACAGTCTCATGATTGGCGGGGGAGCCTTCGTCTATCCGCACTTCTTTTTTGACCAGTTCCCGCAAGCCCATATGGACGTGGTAGAGATTGACGCAGCCCTAGTACAGGAAGCAGAAGACCACTTTGGTTTTGTCCAGCCTGCAAACATGGACATCTTTCTTGAGGACGGACGCATGCTGCTAAACCGGGCAGTATCTGCAAATAGACTTGCAGGTGCTGGGGCACAGATGTCTTACGGCCCCTACGACCTTGTCATCCTTGACGCCTTTAACTCTGCCAACAGCGTGCCCTTCCAGCTAACAACACGTGAGTCCATGCAGCACTGTGCCGATTTGCTAACTGACGATGGCCTGTTAGTCATGAACCTAATCGCCAGCCTAAGAGGCGAGGGTTCAGAGTTTCTAGCTTCGCAATACCTAACACTACAGCAGGTCTTCCAACAGGTAGAAGTTTTCAAGGTAACTGACCGCGTAATACTTGCTGATGTTCCACGAAACGTCGCAATCATCGCAAGTAACAGCACAAGTTTCGATTTGCGCCGCAGCATTGAAGAAGCCAATCCAGAACTAGCACAGCGCCGCATAACCCCCGATATGGAAAACGCCATAATCCTAACCGACGACTTCGCACCCGTTGACCAAATGCTAATGAACGTAAACCGCCCCCAATAACTAACCACCAGCCAAAATGATATTGACACCTTGTTGCTTACATTTGTAAATTGTGTGGACGAAGTCGCATATTAGATGGAATAGTTTTATCGCGCGTGATATTATAATGGAGTACTTTAATGTCATATTTGTTCACAATTTTTCTTAGAGAGGCAATCATTGTGGCCGCTACATCTAACATAGTCAAAATTCGCCGGGGGGGGGGGCTCTCTTAGGCTAATTGGAGCTCTAATTGCTCTTTTTGCAGCACTTACCCTGCTATCTCTTCCTTCCTCTGCTTTCGCAAGTAATCTCCCAGATATATTTGACCCTTATGAAATTTCTTTTTCGCGGGTTGTTTCTCACCCCAATTCGACATCTTCCTTTGGCTTTGACCAAGACGGTAGACTGTGGGCATGGGGATTTAATGCAAATGGCCAGCTTGGCCTTGGGAATACTGTTGACCAGCATAGACCGGTACTTATGCCTCTTACAGGACTTAGTGGTGTTACCTCTTTTGACACAGTCGTAACTGGAACTAATCATACATTAGCTCTTGACCAAGCCGGAAGACTTTGGGCATGGGGATCCAATTCACAAGGTCAGCTTGGTATTGGAAATGTTATTCAGCAGAACAGGCCTGTACTTGTATCCCTTGTAGGACTTACAGGCGTTACTTCTTTTGATATGGTTGTGGTTGGAGGTTCTTACACTCTAGCCTTTGACCAGGACGGAAGACTTTGGGCATGGGGACGTAATAACGAGAGTCAACTTGATATTGGAAGTGTGGCTGCACAGCATAGACCTGTACTTGTATCTCTTGTAGGACTTACAGGTGTTACCTCTTTTAATATGGTTGTAGCTGGAAGCCAACATACCCTTGCTTTTGACCAGCAAGGAAGACTTTGGGCATGGGGGCGTAATGCAAGTGGCCAGCTTGGCATTGGAAATACTAGTGACCAGAACAGGCCTGTACTCGTACCCCTTGCGGGACTTTCAGGCGTTACCTCTTTTGATACTGCTATAGCTGGGAGTTTTCACACTTTAGCCCTTGACCAACAGGGAAGACTTTGGGTATGGGGGCTTAATGGAAATGGCCAGCTTGGTATTGGAAATGTTGCCAATCAAAATAGACCTGTGCTCGTATCTCTTGTGGGACTTAGTGAAGTCACTTCTTTTGATGCTGTCATGGCTGGGAGATATCACACTCTAGCCTTTGACCAACAGGGAAGACTTTGGGCATGGGGTAATAACGGAAATGGACGCCTTGGCGATGGGACTACTGTAGACCGTCATAGGCCTGTGTTGATGTCTCTTGTTGGACTTAATGGAGCTACATCTTTTGATACTGTTGCCGGTGGAAGATATCATACCCTAGCCCTTGATCAGACTGGCAGATTGTGGGCATGGGGAGGTAATGTACAAGGCCAGCTAGGAGACGGAACTACAACAGATCGTCACAGGCCCACTCAAATAACATTTCTAGGCTCTAGTGCCTATCCACTCTCCATAACCCAAATAACCCCTCAAGGTTTCAACATAGCAACAACTAACCAAGCAATCACTGTAACTTTTGACAGACAAGTACTTCCTACAAGTCCAGGAACAATAACTCTAAACAACACAGCCCTTGACCTAACATCTCCTGAAGTAACTTGGACTACAGATAACAATCAATCAGTACTAACTATTGCTCTGCCCACCCTAGAGAGAAACACTCAATACAACATAGAGGTTCAAGGTTTTGTCTCTACTTTAGGTGGCGGCATGACACAGGCCTATCAACAAGTCTTTAGAACACAGACAGATATAGAAGAGGGGGGTATCTCTATAACTAAAGTCTTGCAAATGCCAGAAGGGACACAGACTCCAGAGACTACCTTTATCTTTGACATCACCA
>Ga0209755_10008848_pt1 | contig 10697 bp, 11 predicted proteins | sample TergutCo191P1_FD_187301 | JGI IMG/M metagenome (GOLD analysis project Ga0209755, IMG submission 187301) | Cornitermes sp. P1 segment gut microbial communities from Petit-Saut dam, French Guiana - Co191P1 (SPAdes) (version 2) | ecosystem: Host-associated > Arthropoda: Insects > Digestive system... | reverse complement strand
CATCGCCCTTGCCCGCCTCGCCCGCGAGTTCAGCTTCGACATCGAGCCGCACTTGATGGACGAGACGCGGGATGAGAGCGGGTTCGTGGAGCAGGTTTTGAGGACGGGGGAGGTTATTTACAGGGCCACACTGTTGACTTCCAGACCAGGGGGTATGAAATAACATTGGCAGTATTGCAGAGCATATCCTTTGCGTTTGAAATGGTTGTGTTGATTTCCACCCACCCACTCAACAAAAGCGAATTCTCCGCTAAAGGAGCGGTTATGAAACAAGGGCAAAGGCCAGATTGCCGCCCTGGTCAGATGCTCCAGGAAAAGTTTATCTGGATGGCATTTCGGATGTAAAGTCCGTTGCTTTCGGCACTGCGATCGAAGATTACGAGACCAAAAAAGTATTGGGCATTAATCGTAAAGCCAGGGCCATGGCGAAAAGTAATGCGCGGCACGACCCTGATGTCGAAACTGCCGTCGCCAGCGGCCGCATGTTGCCAGGTGATGCCAGTAAGGAACCTGAAGGGAATGTCCAGCCCCAGATCCACGCGGCTGTTGAGGCGGTACACGACCATTGGCGAGAACTGCAAAAAAAGTCCTGTGTCGCTGGCCTCGACAAAGTCGGTGCCCGTGCCAAGGAAAAAGTTCTGGTGCATGTCCAAGCCCAGCACAAAGGAGCCGGGGGTGTACCTGACCCTCTGCGTTGTCCATATCCAGCCGAAATCGCCAAAGTTGTCGATGTTTGCGAACTGGCCAGAAGCCTCGGCAAACAGATTGTCTACTATATTAAGCCTGGCACCGATGTACGTAGAGATGCCCACGTTGTTGTGGCCGCCAGCGTTGTCAACCGAAAGCGGGTTGTTGAACATTGCCCCCGTGGAAAAAGGGCTGCGAACCCCGCCCAGATCCAGGCTTCTGTAGCGCCGGCCCCTCGCGGTCCTAAGCTCCAGGCCACTGGCGACCCTGAACCTGTCCTTCGCATAGCTGAAGCCAAACGAGGTGTTGCCCAGAAAGTCCACAGCCCTAGCCGACGCGCCGTAGTTCCCCTGGCCGGGCACGGGAAACCCTGTGTCGGCAGTCGCGCCGCCCGAAGGAGCCCTGAAAAGAACCCCGGCGTTAAGCCCCCGCACCGGCGTTATCTCGATGCGCGCGCCAGTGCCGGTGCTGTAGCTGAAGCCTTCTGGCCCGGGAGCGTGCCAAAGGCCCCTGTCGATCCTACCAAAAGTTACCCGGGCAAAGCCATCCGCCAGCGTGAACCAGCCGAATGCATTGGGAATGGAGGCAATCGTGGCGCTAGTCGAAAAACGCCACTCGCTGCCAAAGACAAACCCGAAGTTTTCCTCTGTCCACGTAAGATTAAGGTCGAACCTGTTGCCCGCATCGTCGTGCCACACGGAAACGAAGGCAACGTTGTCCTCGCCGTCCGCCCAGTCGCCCCCAAAAACTTCCGCTCGAAGACCAGTAAGCAGCCTCCCGCCAACTAAAAGCCCTCTGTCCTGCGCCTCGCCCCTGCCGGCGAGCGTCGCAATCAAAATCCCGCAGGCCAAAATTTTTCTTGCTATATTATTCATGTCCAGATGTGGTCTTTGCCCGATAGGTAAACATGGTTAAGCGACCTTACCCAATTGATACATATCCAGTGCGACAAAGTCAATGGCTTGGCTTGCAACCCAAAACAACTACACATTTGTTAAGCATTTGTAGCCAGCGTGAAGCCGTCTATGCTGAGCGGATGAATCTGGGGGATCCCGCCATGCGGAGGCGCAGCAATGACAGTCATGAATTTTATCGCCCAATCCTCTTTCAACAGGGCAATGAGCGCGGTTGCGGAACTCCGAAAGCTCATGGGGGAGGCAGGAGAAGCTCCTGCGTTGCCACTCCTCGCATACGCTAAGCGGAAGTCCCGATGGTGGATTGATGGAAATGACGAAGGCCCTGTTGGTTTTGCCATGAACCAGCTCCTAAAAATACCCACGCAAAAATAAAGGCACAAATTGCATGGGGGCCACATTTTTAGGAAAAACTGCTCAAAGAACATGCGCATAATTCCTTGCCGTACAAGGAATTAGCAAAAGCGGCCAACGGGAATCGAACCCGTGTCACGAGCTTGGGAAGCTCGAAGTTGCCGCACCCTTACCTGTATTACATGCGATCTGTGCGAAATATACACACAAAATCATGATTTTGTCCTAAAAAGCACCTGTTTTTAGTATAGCATCGCCCTGATAAAATTGCAAACGTGCATGAAACGCATGAAATGGCGTATTTCACAAAAATAAAGGCACAATAAAGGCACAACGATTAAGTTGTGTAACGGGTTTATCGCTCACGTACCAAGGAAAAAGCCGCAGGGCTTTCGGGGGTTGCTTAATTCCTTGCTGGACAAAGAATTAAAGCGTATTTTCTCCAGAAAATCCCTCAAAATGCGGGGTTGGCCTAACCTCATTATCGGTGAAGTTAGGCCAATCCTTTGAGCTTTCGTTATTTCCCAGCCTTATCCGCAGCACTTATCGGGTAGTTGGCCGTCAGCACCTCCACCTTGGCCTTTGGGGACTGGTTCCGCCCTTGGGTCATCGGTGAAGCCATGCGAACCTCCAAGGTATGCCAGTCGTTCCTTTTCGTGAACTTCGCAAGGGTCGCATTGCGGAAAGAGCTTAACAGGAATTTCCCCTGAATGGCCTCCAGCCTCTCAAGAAGCGCGTCGAAATCCATCTGGGTGTAACCGTCGTAGTGGCCCATATCCGACCCGACGTAGGGCGGGTCAAGGTAGAAGAAAGTCTCCGGCGTGTCCCGACTCCCGACAATCCGCAACGCATCGCAACACTCGATCTGTACCCGTTGCAAGCGAACCGCATAATCCATGGTAAAGTCCGATCTTTTGTTGTCGAGCTTTTTGCTGGTAATGCCAGTCCGGTCGTATCCAAAGCCGCCGTTCATCGCACATCCGTAGGAGCCGTTGGCAAGCATCCACACCGCCCAGGCCCGCTTTACGCGGTCGAACATTTCCGGGTTTTCGTATATCACCCGCGCCTGACGGTGCTGCTTTCGACTGTGCAGGCTGATTTCGATTTCCCGTTCCAACGCCGAGAAATCCCGTTTCAGCACCTCGTAGAAGTTGACGATCTCGCCGTTGGTGTCGTTGATGACCTCGGCCTTGGACGGCTCTTTGGCGAAAAACACCGCGGCTCCTCCGCAGAACGGCTCGCAGTACATCCGATGCTCCGGGATCATACCCAGAATCAATTTGGCAAGCTGCTGCTTGCCCCCGTAATAAGATAACGGTGTCCTCATGACACCCTCCCAAATTGCGGACTTAACCTTTAGGCCAGGGCCGCCGATAATCAAACTGCCTGGTACCAGGTCGGGCAGTCTTGGGGGCGACCCTGAAGGCGTTGTTGCGCCTGCCCGGCAGTAACGGTGCCGGGTGTCTGCCCGTTTTTTTATTGCCCCTCCAGGGGTGTCCAGCAACGCCGGATTTAGACAAGCTGTTCTAAGACATTGACACCCCGCATGAGACACACTGTCAAGATGCGGGGGCCGTCGTTTCATGCCGTCAGCGCATCCGCAATCGCGGCGCAGACGGCCTCGAAGTTGCGGTTGTACAGATCCGCGTCGGCTTGGCTGTTGACGAAGCAGACCTCAAGAAGCATGGAACCGTGTCCGCACCCTTCCACGAATCCGCTTATGTTGCGCGTTACGCCCACGTTCAGATCCAACACGCCAGGATGCGGCCCGGGCCTTCTAAGCCTAAGCCCTCCGGCCTTAGCCATGCCCTGCGCCACGTTGCTTGCCAAACGCCGCACGGCTTCCCCCGCATTGGGATGCACCACGACTTCCGTACCTATCGGGTTCGCCGTACGCCCTTCCACCGCATTGAAATGCACGGACACATGATGCGCGTCGCGGTTCCTGTTATGCCATGCGACGATTGTGTTGATGTTCTGCGCCTGCGTGGTGGAAACGTCGTCGTGGAATATGTGGCACGTATGCCCCGCCCCCCTGATAATCTCGGCGACCCTGTCCGTCACCCGCCTGGCCTCGTCAACCTCGTCGATTACGCCGCTCGCACCACGCACCAGCCGACCGTGTCCGCTCGAAATGGCAATTGTCTTTCCCATGATCTTCTCCTCTTCGTTTTTCGTCATGGGCGGAATCGAGGCCGCCCCCTCCGCGCAATCACACGATGATTTTGAGTATTTTTGGTATTCGGACTCCCCGTGCCGAAAGAACGAAGACCGTGATTTTTCCGACAACCATCGCAACAAAAAGCAGGCTACCCGCCGCAAGAATTCTTTCAAGGGTTCGCCTCCTCTCCCGTTCCGCCGTCAACAAGACGGTCGAGTTCCATAATTCTGCGGACAAGCTCCGAAACGAATTCATCGTATTCGTCAAGTAGTTCGAGAGCGCGTAGTATTCCGCCCGCTGCCCCTCCAGCAAGCTCTCTGATTCGCTCAACCTCTCCAACAGCCCATCCAAGCGCGTCTCCAATTCGCTCTGATACCTCAGCGAGTCGGTCAGCGCTTCTCGCAGCGCCGACGATAGCGTAGTCTGTCGCAACGACAACGGGTCGGTTTGCGCATCCCGCGAATACGACCATAGCGAGGGCGAGCATGGCAGCCAAAACGACAACGCCAACAATACCGATAATTTTTTCCACATCAAAACCTCCTGTGGTTCGCATTTTTATTACACGGGGGTCTGGTCACATCCCCCCCTGCAACTCCCTGATATAGTTCCTGTTTTTCTCGAAACAGTCGGAGGCTATATTGCCGCGCACATTGTCCCCCAGCTCCTCGTACGACGCCTTGTACATCTGGTACAGTTCCATTTTTTTCTCGCAGATTTTCACGACATGGTCCTTGATGTGCATCGCCCAGCCGTCCATCAGCAGTCGGGCGATCCCGCCCTCAAGCTCCTCCCACCCGGGATACCCTGCGCATGGGGAGCCGTCCTTCGGACAGGTTTCCCTGCCGTGCTCCATCGAGAGGAATTCGTACTCCTCCCTTATCCGCTTGACCAGCCTGCCTATATAGGAATTGACGTTTGCGGGGCGCAGCAGAACCTTGAACTTGTTCTGGCGCACGGCCTCGTTCAACGGCTCCGCCATGGCGAAGCAAATGTTCCGTTTCCCGTCGGGGGCGAGGTTGAATTCGTTCAACAATTGGAGCATGGGTTTTCGCAGCGCCCTTGTACGCCCGTGGGCAAAATCCAACAGTTCCCCGTCGAGATCGACGATGAAACCGTCCAGCAGCCTGGCGAGCGTCATGGACTGCACCTGTATCGCCTCGTTGTTCTTGACCTGCAGCCCATCCTTGCCCACGGACAGGGAGCCGACCTTTCCCCGCAGCATGGCGATGGCGAGCATAAGGCCTATCCCGAGCAGTATCAGCGTCGGCACCAACCGCAGCATGTCGGCAAGTTCCACTATCGCGCCTCCCCGTGGAATCGACGGACGACCCCCGCCCGCCTGTCGGCGTCCCTTTCCCAGGGCAGGGAGTAGTACCACTCGTACCTCCTCCGCCCGTCCCATCCCTGATGGAACAGCCTGTCCCAGATGTTGCCCGAGATCGACGGCAGGCCTATCGTCAACAGGTACAACGGGCCAAACAGTCGGGATTGGACGCTGTGCCCGTACTCGTGCCTGACGGTCGTCCCCAAATCGTTCATTGCGGGCAGGAGGATGAACCGGCCGAGCGAGACCCCGGATAAAACCCCAGTGAACCACCCGTACCGTTCGTAATGCCAGTAAGTGACGCCGCCCGCTTCCCGCCTCTCGCCGGAAACGAGGAATATCAGCAGCAGGCCCAGCAGGTGCTGCGGCGACTGCCAGATGAAATCCATAAAAAAACGCTTGATCGTATTCATCATACGCCCTCCTCGATGGCGTCATAGCCGGATTCAACGAGACTGTTTCTTACGCAGTCCTTCGCAGGCTGGCTGTCCCGCGTCGATTTCGCATCCTTGTGACAATGGGCGACCCTGATCAACACGGTTTTCGGGATATACTCTTTTACGAAAGCGATATACTCCTCCACATGCTCGCAATTATAGGCGTTCATAAGACATGAGACGCTCGCCAGTTTTCCCGAACCCGTCATTTTCGGCAACGCGTGTTTCACCATGCCGAAAACGTCTTTCCCCGAATTGGTTATATAGCTTTGCCTGTCAAAGCCATGGAGGGTCAAAATTATCTCGTCCACGGGGATCCCGGGGTCGAACAACGCCCCGTTCGTGATCACGGCGAGTCTCAGGTCATATTTTTCCCTCCAGTCCAGGTAACGTTTCCGCGTTTTTCCGTCGAAATAGAATTCGCCCCCCGACCACGTTACGCTTTCCGCCCCCGAAATCCATTCCTCCTCCACGCGGGGGAAAACGCTCTCGTCAATCGGCGTTTGCCCGAATATGTTCCGCCAGCAATAATAGCAATCAAGGTTACAGGTTTGACTGCCGGACAGGACGATACGCCTCGGCCTGAAATCGGGTTCGAAAACCCGGTCCCTCGGATTGAGTGTCTCGACGCAATAGCAATGGTCCCGCTTTTCGCACAACTGTCTTCGCATGTGATTCAAATGCCCGGTGTTAATCGCCGACGGCAGTTCCGCCCAGCGGCATGGAAGCATGTGGACGTCCTTCCCCGAACAGGAGATTTGCAGCCGCTCGTTGAGATTGGCGCAGCATCTGGGTTTCGGCGCGTTTGTCATCATCTCCCCTCCTTGGTCGGCGGAAGCGAAAAGGTTATGTTCTCGGCCCCGCCGTCTCCGCGACGCAAGAGTCTCGCCAGTTTGCCATGAAACAGGTCCTGCGCCCCGAAACTTTCCAGAAAATCGTTCCTGGTGGCCCTCCTCTCCTCCCTTATCTTCAAGGCCTCCGTCTTGTACTCGGCGCACGGGGACCAGTCGTATTTCTCAATCATCTTATGCCCAAGCAGTTTATGCTCCTTTATGCTCTGGAGGATGGCGTCGTATCGGGGGGTATAGACGATTCCGAACCTGTGGTGCAACTCGACACCGACGTTGTTCACCTGCGTCCAGCAGCTTTCATCGGGAAGGATATACGTGTCGACGACGTTGCCGTACTTGATATAGTTCTCGACGCAGCCGTTGAAATGGAATTCCTTGTCGAAATTGCTTTTGTTGTCGACATGGCCGTTCCCAGAACGATGGTCGAGCATCGCCGTGAACACCCCCGTTTTTATCCGCCCGGCATATTCGGCGAGGGAGGTCTCAATGGTCATGAAGACATCCTCCGAAACGTTGTCGGAAAGGGTATATCGAATCCCCTCCTCATATAATCTCAGGCCCAGACCCACGGCGGCAACGGCGGCGGGCCTCCAGTTTTTCGTCAGCCACGTCTCGTGTTCGGGATTTAGGAAGGCGTGATAATGTTGGGGACACCACCAGTTATACCCGTATATAAAATCATTTCCCCGCTCGAATAACTCGCGCACCTCCAAAACAAAATCGGTTATGGAAACGTCCCATAGCTTATGGACGTCGTCGGAGGTGGCGTATTTAAGCGTGGCGAAATCGTCGTCAAGCATGAGGGTGTTCATGCCGAGAGAATACTGATGATCCTGCACAAACCCTCTTATCCTCATGATGTTGGCCTCCGAATGTGGAACGACGATATAGCCAGGGTACATTTTAGAGTAGGCCTCGAATTCGCGCCCGTCCACGTAAACATACACTGGGATATCGGACGGGATTGTCCGAAGCCAACGGAGCGTGTTGGAAACCCATGATCTTCCCTTGCTGGGAACCGAGATTGAAAACCTTGCCTTGCGTTTTTTTCGAATTGCCATATTACGCGTTCCTCCGCATCGTTATTTGCCCGGTGGCCTTGTACGCCGCTGACCTGTCGACGAGACCCGTGAACAGGATCGAATTGACGCCTGAAACGGCGTCGCTGAAGGAATCCTTGAATGACGACGCGACGCCGTCATAGCCGCCGCCCTGGGTATATGCCATGACCCCCGTGATGGTGGCGGTATGGTTACCGTCGGCGGGCAGGCGAATGACGCGCCGCGTGTCGGAAACCCTGAAGTCGAACGTGTATACCGCCAAATCGCCCGTTCGCCCTATGGCGGGCAAAGTCAAATCGGCGTTGTTGACGAATATGTGATTCATGTCCACCGAGATGCTTTCGGGCCTTCCCCGTTTCTCGTAGAGTCGCTCCACGGTGCTTGTCCCGTTGCCCATCAACCCTATCACGGAATCGCCGTGATCCGGCGTGTCGTTGACGCACACCATCTCCCCTTCTTTCGGCACGAGCGCGCGTATCGCCGAATCCCCGTACGACTGCACTGACCATCGTTGCCCGATTGTCTTAATCATATACCCTCCGCTTGCAGGACCGTATTGGCCCGTCGTATTCTGACAGACAGAACTGTCACGCCTTCGTCCGTTATCTCCAATGACGTTATCTGACATCTGATATTCGCCATGAGCGTTCTTTGTGATCGTCGGTCGGCAATGGGAACGATAACCTCGCTCCCATTGCCGTCGCCCACGCGTTTCGCATTTGCCGCGTCGCGAAACAACGTCGCCACGTATTGCGGCATGTTGTCCAATGCGGTTTGGTCCAATCGCGCCGATATGAAGCCCGTGTCGTAAATGCGCAAGGAGTGCCACTTGACGCCTATGAGCCGTATGTTCCGCACGATGGGCGCATAGGCCAGAAATTCCTCCGTCATTGCCTCGCTGACGATGCGGGCGTCCTCTTTTCTGACCAGACCCGTCTTCTGTTCCCATTCTTTATCCGTGCCGAACAGCGACTGAATGGCCAATCTTGCTCCATCATAGGTGTAGTGCCTAGCCGTGTTCAGCGCGTGGTCGTGCGCATACGCTATGTTCGTGCTTGTTCCGTACAATGTCGTGTTATAGTCCACGATTATCTCGTCGATGTTTGTTATGTCCGCATGCGTTATTTCAAAGGATGGCGGTCTGTTGGGATTGTCCAATCTGGCCGTCATTTTCGTGTCGTGGTCGTGTATCTGGAAACCGACGACGCTTGCCGACTGCAGCTTTTCCAGAACGGAAAACAGGTTGGTGGATTTTTCGACGAACACGCCTATGGGATACGATTGCAGTTTGTCGAGTTCCGCCGTCGTTTCCTCGATGTCCCACCGTTCCGGCGTGAAAGGTATGTTCCCCCATTTGTTTACAATCGATTGCAGTATACGGAGCGTGGAGACGGGGCCAACGTCGCCGAACCATCCGTCCACCCTGACGGCGTTCATGTCGTTCTCTCGCCTGCCAGCTTTTTTGGCCACCCGCCAATCCAACGATATCTCGCCGCCGAACCACAAAAGGAATCCGGGCGTTATGCCCGGAAGCCAGCCGCCGTTCCCGGACCATTCCCCGCCCATTTTTGATCGATCAAACACCAACGTCCAGCCGTCGACTTCGCGCCGTTCGCCCGTCGGGTTGGCCGGATCCGCGGGAAGGGTTCCGCGCGTCATTTCCACCCATATTCGATCCACTCGAACATATCCGCCGGATATTCTGTATGTGTATGTGGCAACCTTGTCGGGCAAATCGGGCGTTCCCGGGAGCCGTTCCCGATAGATTTGTTTCCCGTTCAGGCACACCGCTGGAACGCCTATGCAGTAACCGAAGGCTTCTTGCTTGTCCGTGTCGAGCAGCGCTTCGTCCATGAACGGGAATTCATCGGCAGTGAACTTTTCGCCGGCGACGTTCGCGACCAGGTTCGCCCGGCGGTCTTTCGCGATTATGGTCAATAAACGTGCCGAGATTTGGACGTTGGCGACATAAAACGACGTGCGCTTTTCGATTGAGTGCGCATCGTCACTGTATCGCTGTCTCACCACCATGTCATTTCCCACAAGCGTATGCACGTCGTCAAACTTTCCGTCGCTGTTGTCGATGACGACGCTGCCGGAAAGAAACGACATCATGGCATACGAGAACGCGTCCACCGTTCGTCTATACGATGGGACGCTATGCAGTATTCCATCGTACAGATGGCCGCCGTCGTCGTAGCGCGGTTTGTTCGCTATTCGCTGCACCAATATCGTGCGGGTAATATACGACCAAGTCGGCGAATATCCATGCGCGTGTTTGACGCACATGCTGTCCCGCGTGGCCGTCCAGCCCGTTTCGCGCGGCGGCAACGCCCGCAACGCCGCCAAGGACGGCACATCGGGAATCAATGCGCCGTCCACCCATACTTCCGTGATGTCCTGGCGGTCGCGAACCGTCGATTCCATAAACGACAGCGAGGACCTTCCTTCCGTCAATGCGTATCGCCATATAAACGGCTCCAATATCGTTGGATGCAGCTGTCGTATCCCGTGCGTGATATCGACGGATGCGACGTTGTCGATCACCCCAATCGCCATATAATCACCCTTGGATCCGCGGACGTGTTGTCAAATATCAATGCGCCGAAATTGTTTCTGCCCATAACGAAGCCTGATTGACTGTGCGCCAGGCCGGCGGCGGTATTGACGCCGCCTTGCGCCACGATGTTGCCTACGCGGGAGGCCTGTCCCGCGCTCCGCAAACCATCGTCCCTCAATTGCGAAATATGCGTGTTCGGTACGTTCCCCCATATCGGAGTCGCCGACCATGCCACGATGGGGCCGTCGTAACCATCAAGCCCTATTCTTACGTTTATGTCGCCGCCTTGCCAATAAAATTCGGCGGTTCTTTGTTCGCCCTGTCTCGGCGAAGCGTCGCCGCTTC
>Ga0209755_10008847_pt1 | contig 10697 bp, 10 predicted proteins | sample TergutCo191P1_FD_187301 | JGI IMG/M metagenome (GOLD analysis project Ga0209755, IMG submission 187301) | Cornitermes sp. P1 segment gut microbial communities from Petit-Saut dam, French Guiana - Co191P1 (SPAdes) (version 2) | ecosystem: Host-associated > Arthropoda: Insects > Digestive system... | reverse complement strand
GGGCACCTGCGTCATACCAGGCAAGACCGAGGAGGCCCTGGGGTACGAGCATCTGGAGGGCTTCATCGCCCAAGGGGCTTTCCAAAACCCGCCACATGTGGGCGCTGTCCCGGTACAGGAAGGGCATGCTGAACGCGCCAATCTGCGGGTTTACCCCGGCAAGGAAGGCCACGCCCAAGCGGTTAAAAGCAATTTCGCCAAGCTGGGTCAGCTCTACCGTCTGCGATTCCCCGCCCAACTGCTCCGAGTGGAAGTACTCAATGTTGATACGTCCATTGGTTGCCCGGTACACGTACTCAACAAAAGCCCTGTTGCCGGCATAAACGGGATGGCCAACAGGGTGGTTGCACGCCATGCGGAGATTTCTTACTCCGTCCTGCGCGCCCCTGGCAAAGAGTGACGATGCCGAGAACAGCATGAAAAACACCAGCAAAAATACGGTTACTTTCTTCATCAGTTTCCTCCTGAAACATAAAAAAATATTTTTACCCGCCCAAGGCGGGCTTAATACCTATGTTACGCCGCTACCCGTTGAACATCAAATTCGGAAGTGCCAGGGAAATAGAGGGGATAAACGTAATCAACAGCAACCCTACCAGCATTACCAGATAGAAGGGAAGCAGGGCTTTAACGGTCTCCTCTATTTTAATGCCGCCTATGGCACTGCCCACAAAGAGCACGGTTCCCACCGGCGGAGTCAGAAGCCCAAGGCTCAGGTTATAAATCAGCATAATGCCGAAATGTATCGAATCCATGCCGATGACCGGGCCGGTTACTACTCCGTGCAGAATAGGCGCGGTAATCAGGATCATGGGGGCCATGTCCATTATAGCACCCATGAGCAAAAGGGCAAGGTTTATTAAAAGAAGCAGAAGTATCCTGTTTTCCGTGAGGCCCAAAAGGCTGTTCGTGACAATGTCCGGGATGCGGAATATGGTCATCATAAAGCCAAAAGCCCCGGCGGCGGCTATCAAAGCCATTACCATTGCTATGGTCTTAAGCGCCCGCCTCATTACCGGAATAATGTCCCTGGGTTTGAGGCCCCGGTAGATAAAGAGCGCCACGATAATGGCCCACATACACGCAAGCACCGCAGATTCGTTCGCCGTAACAATGCCGGCAAACACACCGCCAAGGATGATAAACACGGTTGCCAGCCCCGCAAGGCTGCTAACGATGATTTTAAGCGATTCTTTAAAGGTAAACGAGCCGCCGTAGGGGAAATTCTTTATCCGTGCCATGATATAGCAGTAAATCAGAAGCAAAAGGCACAAAAGGTAACCCGGCAAAAGCCCCGCCATAAACAAGCGCCCAACCGAAGCCCCGCCAATGGCCGATGCGAAGATAATCATATTATGGCTTGGCGGGGTTATAACCGCTATGGTGGCGCTGGTACAGCTCAAGGCCACGGCGAACGGTGTCGGGTAGCCCTGCCTTTTCATCATCCTGATTTCGATGGGCCCCATGGACGAAACCGCCGCAACCGCGGAGCCTGAAATCATGCCAAAGAACACGCTGTCCAGGGCGTTAACCATGGCGATACCGCCCTTCAAGCGCCCAACAAAGACCCTGGCAAGGTTAAAGAGCCGGTCGGAAATGCCGCCTGCGCCCATAATTTCCCCGGCAAGGATAAAAAACGGTATTGCCAAAAGGGCGAAATTGTCAACGCTGGCTATCATCCTTTGGGTTATCGTGCCCAAAGACGTGCCGTCCCATGCGGCGGCGGAAAAAGCCGCGAAAGCGAGGGCAAACGCAACGGGGAACTTAAGCAGCACCAAAATGATGAAAGATCCCAGGAGTATTGTAATACCTATAGTGTCAACCACGTTATGCCCCCTGACTTGCAGCCGCTTCTAACTGCTTTTGTTTTTGTTCTTCATCAGTTCCTTCTTTAAAATGGTCATAAATCTGGTACGCCGCGATAAGGGCGATAAGGATACCCACCAAAGTGGGGAAAATAAAGCGCCAACTCACCGGCATACCGGTTCCGGGCATGCGATTGTACCGCAAAACAATAAAAAAGGGGTACATGCGCATACTCATCATAATACCCATTATCAGAACCACGAATTTCCCTATCGTTTCTATGACCAGCCTGGGCGTTCTGGGCATAATATCCACAAAAAAGCTTAACGCTATGTGGATTTTGTTTTTTACCCCGATGGCTATCCCGATAAAACTGAACACAACCATAAGCTGGCGGGCCAGTTCTTCCGTCCAGCCTGGCGTATGCCGGAAAAAATAGCGTCCGATTACCTGAATCATAACAGAAACGAACATGAGTACCAAAGAGAGAATTGCGATGGACTCAAAAACAGTACAAATCCCGTTGATGAGTTTTTTGTAACACTGGACAATACGGTCGAAAATATTCAAGATTCTCTCCTACACGCAAAGCATTACCAGACAATGAAATTTTATGATGAAGTTTCATTATAGAGTAGAAAAAAATGGTTGTCAACTGAAAAAATTTCGCGGCTATTTCTTGAAAATTTTATAGATCAAGAGCAATAACTTATACCGCATATAGGAAAAAATCCTGAAAAACCGCATGGGGCTGCGAAAAAAGAAAAACAGCCCTTCAAGGCCCTTTTCAAACACAGCATCGGAGGGGCGGCGCTTCTTTTTCGCGAACACGTCAAAAAGGTCACTGCACCAGAGGCGGAGCCCCGGATTAAGGCGGTAGGAATTTCTGGCAAGCCAGAGTTCTTTGCCCCGGACACCTTTGCCCGCCAGCAGCAGGGACGGCGAAGCCTTGCGTATGGCCTCCAGGACAACGGGTTCTTCCTGCTTCCGCAGGACACCTTCGCGGCGGCCTACAATATTGATTTTCGGGAAGGTTATATTAATGTTTTTTTCCGCTTTTTTGAGCGTCCGGTTTCCGTCTCCAAGAAGGTAAAGGGAGTGCCGCGCTTTTTCCAGAATCGAAAGAATGTTGATGACAAAATTGAACGGCATATACCGGCTCAATTCCTTCCCCGTCAGGAACCTGGCCCCTGATACAATGCTTTTGGAGATGGGCAGCACAAGGGACGCTTTTAGCACATAATTCCGGTATTCGCCCTTTCTGCGGGCCCGCAGCAAATCCGAAAGAGAAAGCAAAATGATATTATGGCTTTTGCTCAGTAAATCGGTTCCGGGTTTTTCTGCGTCCTCAAGGAGGTTGGAAATGACATCGGGAAGTTCCTCCGGGGTGACTATGTCTATAGGGACTTTGAGGAACATTATCCTTTGGCTTTCCACGATTCGCTCTCCAACAGTATAATTCGCAAGGCCGCAGTTCCGTAGAGGGCGGCAGTATCAACCCTCAAAATAGTATTGCCCATAAGCAGGGGTTTGAATCCCGCCGCCAAAAACAACGATACTTCCCGTGGTGAAAAACCCCCTTCAGGGCCCACGGCCAGGGCAATAAAATCAGGGTTATTACGAATATAGTCATGAAAGCTTCCCTTTTCAAGGGGTTCCTGATGGAGAACTATCCCCACAGGCCGTTCATGCTTTTTTTTAAGGGATTCCCAATAATCCAGAAGGGACTCAACACCGCAGGGCGGCCTTACAAGCGTTTCCGTGGCAGAACCGCTCTGCTGCCGGGCCTCCCGTACAATCCGCTCCCAGCGTTTAAGTTTTTCCGTATTGGGCCGCGCCGTGGAATACTCTGACTCAAAAGGCGCTACTACGGAAACGCCCCCTTCGGCGGCCTGCCTGACAATGGTATCCATTTTTGTCCCTTTGGGCAGGCCCTGAAAAAGCGCGATGGGGGGAAGGCGTGCCGGAGCTTGTTCCGGCGAAACTTGCTCCAAAGCCCCCAAACATTCTCCGATAAGGATATTATCTACCGTAGAAAGCACACGGAGGCGTATTTCTGTCCCATTGGGGAGCAGGGCGTCAAAACAGGAGCCGGATTTTAAACGCCTGACCCGTACAAGGTAATGGTAATCTTTGTCATAAAGATGAACCATACCTTCCGGGTTGGGCGGAGCAGAAAGAACAAAGCGTTTCATGCTAACAGGTCAGGAAGCCAGGTAAAGTTCTTCCTCCGCCATAGCTTTTTCCTGCAAGGTCTTAAGGGTGCTGCTGTTCTCCATAAGGGCCTGGAAATTTTCTTCCCTGAGGATTCTCACGGCTTCCTGGAGCTGTACATCGTATTCCAAATCAAGAACGAGGCCGCCGGCCCTGCGGTTCTGTTCGTTGCGGATAAGCCTGCGGATAAGGGCGTCTTCCAGCGCGGCGAAATCCCTGCCTAAAGTCACGGCAAAGGTGTTGACTAAAGCGGGGGTCGCTTCGGGATTGTCCCGCACAAAGTCCGCAATTCTGCCGGAGTTAAGGAGGGAACTCAGTTCGCCGACATCGGCCCCGGAGAAGTCAGGGAAGCGCACTTCCCGATCCGGGGGAATGCCGACCGCGTCAATACTCGCGTTACTGGGGGTAAAATAACGGGCGGTGGTCATTCTAAAGCCTATCCTGCCCAGGGGGTACACCTGTTGAACCGAGCCCTTCCCGAATGTCCTTTCTCCAACCAGGTAGGCCAGGCCCCAGTCCTTGAGGGCACCGGCAACAATTTCCGATGCAGAGGCGGAACCCCGGTTGATAAGTACAACGATGGGAGTGCCTGGTGTAACAATGGCCCTTCTTCGGGCATAAAAGGTCTGGTTTTCCCGCTCTATCCGGGATCTGGTGGACACCACGACCCTTCCTTCGTCAAAAAGGTTGCTTACCGCTACTGCGGCATCAAGGCGGCCACCGGCGTTATTGCGGAGGTCAAGAATGATACCCGCGTAATTGTTGGACTGGAAGTACTCAATGGCTTCTCTGGCCCGGTCTGCGGTGTGCGGGGTAAAGTTAAGAAGTCTAAGATATCCAATATCGCCAATCATGGCGTGTCTGACCGTGGGAACCTGGATGATCGCCCTGGTCAAAGTCACCGGAAACTCAAGCCTTTCCCCGCGGCGAATGAGGAGATTCACGTCTGTTCCGGGCTGCCCCCGAAGCCGTGATACCGCTTCATCGCTGGACATTACATCGGTAGGTTCATCGTTAATGGTAATGATAAGATCGCCGGCGTTAATGCCCGCTCTCCAGCCTGGGGTGTCCTCTATGGGGGCGGACACTTCCAGGAAGTTGGGCCTCCCGTCAGGACGGGGATCGCCGGTCTTGCTGGTGATAAAAAGCCCCACCCCGCCAAACACGCCCTGGGTGGTGTCCCTGAGGCTGTTCATTTCCGCCTCGTTAAGGAAGGCGGTGTTGGGATCATCCAGGGCATTGAACATCCCCTGCATGGCACCCTCAAAAAGAACCTGGGGGTCTACCTCTTCCACATAGTAACGCTGGATAATTTCAAGCGCCGTTCTGAAAATTGTGGTAAACTGGGCTGTAGGATTTGTCTCAGTTCTGCCCTGAGCCTGGGCCTGCGGTGCTATGGTTATTGCAAAGATGAGGCAAAAGATAATTGTAGAAACCACCCAGATTGCGGATAGTGGAAATTTCCATGATTTTACCGGTTTAAGCGGCGTGTTATTTTCGTTCATAGTATATATTGTAGAGAAGCTCAGTGTATTCGTCAATGGTTGATCCTGATTTTTTTTCCTTTGGCAGGCGTTATGAGTGCCGGATATCGCATGTAATGCGTTATCTTGACAGAATTCAAAAACAGAGCTAACATTCGTATGTAGGTTTTGTTTGTTGCATCTCGGTGTTTTGCAAGCAGCTTTTTAAGGAGAAGAAATGAAAGAACCATTTGTCGTGTGGAGCGAACAATATTCTATAGGTGTAGATACCGTTGACGAGCAGCATAAAGGACTTTTCGCTTTATCAAACGATCTCTATGCTGCCTGCATGGAAGTCGGCGGCGGCGCTGCCAGCGAACACTTTAAAGATGTTCTGCAAAAAGCCGTAAGCTACGTTGCCATGCATTTCAGCACGGAAGAAAAAATTATGCAGGCAACCAAAGATCCAAACTATGACGAGCACCAAAAGGAGCACGATCTTTTTGTCAGAAAAGTCATGAAAGAGGCAGCAAACCTTGACAGCGGCGGAGAGGATGCGCCGGAAGTTTTTATGAACTTTCTGCGGGACTGGATTTCAAAGCACGTTACCGGAACAGATATAAAAATCGGCCAGCATATTGTGAGCCTCAAAGAAAAAGGCGCGTTAACCGCCGAGATGGTAAATCTGATACACCACTGATGTATCCAATAAGCGCCCGAAAGAGTCTCCAGCCCTTCCGGACGCCCAGGTTAAATCACCAGCGATGCTAAAGCAGTATCAATGAAAGTATAAATACGCCGATGATACTGGCAGTCCCCTGTACAAGCGTACCAAGAGTCTGCACCCTATAACCCTGCTGAGGTGTCATCCCGCCAAAGTTGGTCACAACCCAGTAGTAGGAATCGTTGGCATGGGATACCGTCATTGAACCGGCTGCGATTGACATAACGCACAGCGCGATTCCAACAGGCGATGCCAAACCCAAAATGCCGAGCATGGGGGCGACAATGCCTGATGTTATGATAAGAGCAACCGTTGACGAACCTTGCGCGGTTTTCAAAATCGCCGAAAGGATGAACGGCAGGAAAATACCGATTGTTGTCAGGGTTCCTACGTTTTCATTAATGAAGGGCACCAGATCGGTTTCTCTGATGGTCAATCCCAATACGCCGCTGGTAGCGGTGATGAAAATGATGGGGCCGACAACTTTCAGCGTGTTGTTGCACATTTCGTAAAACTTGTCCATTTTTCCAACAGACTTTACCTGAAGCACCCCAAAAAGAACACCGCACCCAATCGCGATAAAGGGCGTTCCAAAGAAGCGCGCAAGCTCTCCGCCAAAGCCTGTCCACTGCTGCATACCCGCGATGGAGCCCAAAGCAATAAGCAGGATGGGAACAATGATAGGCATAACCGCGTTCAGGCTGCCCGGCATTTTGCCATAACTTTCCTTGATTTCTTCGTAGGTCTGGGTAATGGCATCAACATCCAGGTCTTCTTTTGATTTAACCCGCTTGCCGATATAGATCGCAAAGAAATACGCCGCGATAAGGGCCGGAATAGAGGCCAGTACACCAATTCCCATTACCAGCAAAAGATTCACCGGAAGGCCCGCGCCTTCAAACAGCGTGTTTGCGGCGGCAATGGGGCCGGGCGTGGGCGGAATAAAAACGTGGGATGCGTAAAGGCCGAGCGAAAGCGCGATACTGGCGGAAACGCTGCTTACCTTTGTTTTCTTGACCAAAGCCTTGCGGACAGGATCAAGAATGACGAACCCTGAATCGCAGAATACGGGAATGGATACTATCCAGCCCATCATCTCAATTCCCAATATGGGACGTTTTTGCCCGACCACCTTGATTACCATGTCAGCCAATCTGAACGCCGCCCCGGTAAGTTCCAGTATCATCCCTATCATCGCGCCAAAAATAATTACAAGGCCAATCCCCTGTATTGTGGCAGCGAACCCAGAGGCAATGACAAAGGTCATGCCCCGAACCGTAGCACCATCCCGGATGGTATCCACCAGCGGAATTCCGGCAATCAAGCCCAACGCGAGCGAAACCAGCATCATAGCCAGAAACGCATGGACATTGAATTTTGACATCATGATTATCATCACTATAATTAGGATGGTAAACACAACTATCAATCCCATACCCGTCATAAAATCCTCCTGTACTTGTTAAAATGCTTACATACAATAAAAGGATAGTGTTTATTTTCTGTAAAGCAAGCATTTTCGAAAAATAAAATCGTAAAATTTTTATAGGGGACAATAAAAACACCTTGAAAGGAGCTCCCATCTGTGATAAACAGAATTATGATGAATACTCTGGAAACCGTTTTCAAATCCTTAAAAAGCGCCCAGGCAGTTCTGGCCCTGCAAAATCGGGATACCAAAGACCGGGCCCTGGAAGCCGCCGCCGCCGCAATTGAGGCCGCCCAGGAGGAGATCCTTGCCGCCAACGCCCTGGATGTGACAAGAGCCAGGGGCGACGGCATGAAAGAGGCCCTTGTAGACAGGCTCGCGCTTGATCCAAAAAAGATGCAAGGCATTACGGACGGCATTCTCCAGGTGGCGCGTCTGGAAGATCCTGTCGGCAAGATTAAGGCTGAGTGGAAAACCCGTGAAGGCCTTTTTATAGAGCAAGTTGTCGTTCCACTGGGGACGGTTTCGATTATTTACGAATCCCGTCCCAATGTTACCGCTGATGCCTTTAGCCTGGCGTACAAGGCGGGCTGTTCCATTCTGCTGCGGGGCTCCTCTGCGGCGCTGGAATCCAACCGGGCTATTGTAAAAGCCATAAAAAAAGGCCTGGAAAACGGAGGCGTTCCCGGCGCGGTGGAGCTGGCTGATTCCGGATCAAGGGACGAAGTTGACGAAATCCTCACGGCCAGGGGCTGGATTGACGCGGTGCTTCCCCGCGGCGGAAAATACCTTATCCGGCGGGTCGTGGACAATGCCAGGGTTCCGGTCATCGAAACCGGCGAGGGCAACTGCCACATTTATGTAGAGCCCTCCGCGGATATGGAACAGGTGCTGGAAATTATCGCCAACGCTAAACTTCAGCGCCCGGGAGTCTGCAACGCTGTGGAAACCCTTCTGGTGCACCGGGGCGCAGCCCAGGCCCTTCTGCCCCCTCTTGCCCGCTACTTTGCGGGCAAGGCGGAGCTCCGCTGTGACAGGGACTCGCTTGCGGCAATCGGCCCCCTGCCAGACGGCCTTGTCGTAAAAGACGCTGTCGAAGAAGATTGGGCAACGGAATTCCTGGACAACATTCTGGCGGTAAAAATCGTTGAGTCCGTAGACGAGGCCATTGACCACATCAACACCTACGGCACAAAACATTCCGAAGCCATACTCACAAAAGATACCGCCGCCGCGGAAGACTTCTGCCGCCGTGTTGACGCGGCCTGCGTTTACACAAACGCCTCCACCCGTTTTACCGATGGCGGGGTATTTGGCTTTGGGGCGGAACTTGGAATCAGCACGCAGAAATTCCACGCCCGCGGCCCCATGGGTATTGAGGCCCTGACAACCATCAAGTACCGCATTCTCGGTTCGGGCCAGATTAGGGCCTAACTCATGTTTGGAAAGGGAAAAGCACCGCTATTGCTGGCGATCCTCCTGATGGCCCCAACTACAGCCTGCTCTGCGGCCCCCCGCCATGTCCAGGACACCAGGCCCATGATCGCCCTTACCTTTGACGACGGCCCTGCACAGCATACTGACCGCATCCTGGATCTATTGGAACGATACGGCGGCCAGGCGACTTTTTTCGTAGTGGGACGCAGCGTGGAAGAATGGCAGGAAACGATACGGCGCACAATCAATCTTGGCAGCGAAGTCGCGAACCACACATGGTTACACCCGGATCTCACCGACATAAGCGATCAAAGAATAAGGGCGGAACTGCAAACCACCAGCGCGATAATAGAGCAGATTACCGGCCTTCCCCGTCCGCCCTTTTTTCGCCCGCCCTTTGGCCTGACGGACGAAAGGGTTGCGGGCATTGCCGCCGAGCTGGGTTACGCCATAGTAACGTGGACACTGGACACCCGGGACTGGGAAGTTCGAAACGCCGATTCGGTGTATAACATCATCATGAACGAGGCGGAAGAAGGCTCTGTCATTCTGATGCACGACACACACGGCACAACCGCAGACGCAATGGAGCGCGTAATACCGGAGCTCATTGCCAGGGGATACCGGCTGGTTACGGTGTCGGAATTGCTGTACAGCCTGTATGGCGAACTGAAACCGGGACGGATATACGGAACTTACGCGTTTCCCTGAATCTACAGGCAAATCTCAAGTCCATCCCACGCAGGATGAATCACCATCCCTCCAGGGCTTTTACCCAAACTTTCCGTAAACCGACGGCAAAATCCCTCAATCTCTGCATGGGAATGTTCGTGACAAAGGTGGGTAAGGTAGACTTCCTTTGCCCCAAGGCCCGCAGCGACATTCATGGCTTGTTCAAACGTAAAGTGGGTTTCATGGGGCCGCACCCTGAGCCCTCCGATAATGACAACCCGCCGGCCAGTTCCGCCTGAAGCCTGGAGCCGTTCCAGGGAAGAAGGGGGAATGGCGCTGGTATCGGTGAGGTAGAGGAAACTTTTGCCGCTCTCTGTAACTTCCCAGCCCAAAATGTCCAAAACACCGTGTTTTACCGGCACGGGCGTGAATGTCAGGCCGCCTATGCGAACCGGCGCGTCAATCACCTGGGGCGAGAGACGCGGCTTTCCGCCTCCCCGCTGGGCTGTCGCGGAAAAAACATAGGAAAAGCGCTCTGTCATTTCCGCGATTGTTTGTTCGTTCCCGTAAATCGGCAGGGGTTTTTTCCAGCTCAACGGGCGCACATCGTCCAGCCCGTGGATATGATCCGCGTGGGAATGGGTAAGGAAAATCGCGTCCAGGCCGCTGATACCCGCCCTCAGCGCCTGGAGCCGAAATTCCGGCCCCGCGTCAATAAGCACCCTTTCCCCGCCGGAGCCCTCAATATAAACCGAAGAGCGCATCCTTTTATCCCTGCTTTCATCCGAAACACACACCGGGCAGCCGCAGCCCACAACGGGGATACCGTGGGAAGTGCCCGAACCAAGAACAAGTATCTTCATGGCTTTTAAGTATCTACGAAATTGTTATATAATGGAATAGAGATGTGGAGGTATTCATGGCCAGCCAGGAATTAGTGCGAACACTTGAT
>Ga0209755_10008846_pt1 | contig 10698 bp, 7 predicted proteins | sample TergutCo191P1_FD_187301 | JGI IMG/M metagenome (GOLD analysis project Ga0209755, IMG submission 187301) | Cornitermes sp. P1 segment gut microbial communities from Petit-Saut dam, French Guiana - Co191P1 (SPAdes) (version 2) | ecosystem: Host-associated > Arthropoda: Insects > Digestive system >... | reverse complement strand
CTATGATGCGGAATATAAACCGGCAGAATGAGCTTCTTAATGCTTTAAATCAGGCATCCGCAATCCTGCTGGAGCCCGATATTGCTCATATTAAGGACAAATTCAGGTCTGTTATGAGCATTATGGCAAAAGTTGTGGATGTTGATCACATTACAATATGGAGAAACGGTTTTAAAAATAAAGATATGTGCAGTTCTCTCATTTACAAATGGCCGGAAAATAGCGGTGTGGATAAAAACGATTCTTCCCTGCAAAACATTCCGTATCTGGGAACAAGATGGGAGGATATTCTTTCAAATAATGATTGCATCAACAGCGTGGTGCGCGATTTGCCTTCTCAGGAGCAGAAAGTTCTTAAATCAAATGGAATCATTTCCATATTTATAGCGCCGGTATTTGTGAACAATAAGTTCTGGGGTTATGTTGGCTTTGACGATTGCCATGAGGAACGTATATTCGCAAAGAATGAGGAGATAATTCTGCGTTCCTTCGGGAGAATTATAGCAAATGCCTTTATTCGCAGCGAAATGTCTGAGAAATTGATTGCCGCAAGGAAACAAAACCGTGCCAAGACAACTTTTCTCGCCAAGATGAGCCATGAAATACGCACGCCTATGAACGCCATAATAGGCATGGCTGAACTAGCCCTGCGCAAGGATATGTCCAGCATTGTTCGCGAAGAGATAGTTACTATTAAGCGAGCCGGCACAAATCTCTTATCCGTAATCAACGATATACTGGATTTTTCAAAAATTGAAAGCGGAAAGCTGGTAATTGTTCCTAAGGGCTACCACCTGTCATCTTTAATTCATGATGTGACAAGCATTATCAGGGCGCAATTAGTTGAATCAAAAATACGTTTTGATTTAAAAATAGACAGCAAGATACCAAATATGCTTTTTGGGGATGAAGCCAGGATCCGGCAAATATTTCTCAATATCTTGGGCAATGCCATAAAATATACATGCGATGGTTTTATAGCATTCTCCGTGAATGGGAAAATAACCGGAGATACTATTATTCTAACCGCAAGCATTACAGATAGCGGCAGGGGGATAAAAAGTGAAGATCTTGAAAAATTATTCGGTGATTTTATTCAGGTTGATATAACTGCCAATAAAGACGTGGAAGGCACCGGGCTTGGGCTTGCCATAACGAAAAACCTTGTTGAGACAATGGGCGGAAGCATAGAAGTTGAATCAGAATATGGCAAAGGAAGCACGTTTATAATTACGCTGCCGCAAAAAATACTTTCGCATGAGCCTATAGCAGCATTTGAAATCTCAGAAGACAACTTTGATTTTGTGGTAAAATTCAATGCGCCTAAAGCCAGGATTCTTGTTGTTGACGACATAACTACAAACCTGAAAGTAGCCGAGGGTTTATTGCTCTCTTACAAAATACAGGTTGATACGGCCTTGAGTGGGGCAGAGGCAATTGACAAAATCACGAAAGCAACGCAACTTGGCAGGCATTATGATTTGGTGTTTATGGATCACATGATGCCGGAAATGGACGGCGTGGAGGCGACAAAGCTCATAAAGGAACATGAGTATGATTTACCGATTATCGCATTGACCGCCAATGCGGTTTCCGGCACGGAAAAAATGCTTTTGGCAAACGGGTTCAGCGACTTTTTATCAAAGCCAATTGACGTAGCTAAATTGGATGCTATTTTGGAAAAATGGATTCCAAAGGAGAAGCAGGAAAAGGCAAAAGGAATAATTAAAAATGAGATTAATGAGCAAACGCTTGCGGTATTCTATGACGACGGGATCACTAAAATAGAAGAAATTAAAAAATGCCTTGAAACCGATAATTATTCTCTATACGCAATCTATGTCCACGCTTTAAAGACCGCTTTGGCCAACATAGGCGCTAAGGAGCTATCCGAGTTCGCAAAAGCATTGGAAACTGGAGATTTAGGATTTATCAAAGCGAATACGGCCAGGTTTTTAGCGGAGTTGAGGCGGCTTTTAAATGATATAAACAAACGTCTCGCAGGCAGAAAGAAAGAAGATCCTCCGAACTTTGAAGTGCTAATCAGCTTAAAAGAGGCGCTTCAAACTATGGATTTGAGCGTTATAGACAATGCGGTAAACAATCTGCACCATTTTACGCAAGCTGAGGGCATTTTGAAAAACGTGCTGATTGGAAACTACGACGATGCTATTGCCATGATAGATGATTTGACATCTCAATAGCAGACTATCATGGGAAATTAGTTTTTGGTATTCTTGATTTATCCAGAGCCATAGCTGCATAAGAGCATAAATTGCCGGTATCCGGAAAGCGCTTTGCGTGCAGTCTTAATACGAAAACAGTGCGCGGCGTTTCTATTTCCCGTAGCAAAACTTCAAAATTATCTCTTGAGGCCCATATAACGCCATCCCAATTGCGTTCGTAGCATCTTGTTGTTTCTACTGCAACGCCTTCGCCTAAAGTACCGGTTTCTTTTTTTAGAAAATGCCCGTATAAATCCTGAATGTAATTGTAGGAATCTGCGTTTGTAGAATCTGTAATTATGGAGCGAACGGCATAAAATTTCTTTTTGGAATCAAAGAAAATCGTATTGCTGTAGGTAAAGGAATCTATTTTATATCTTTCGTAAAAATCTTTTTCGTTCAGCCTTTTAAACCTTGTCACAGAATATTTTGAGAAGAATTCTTTGAATGTCGCTCCATAGTGCGCAAAATAACGGCCAAGGTCATCATAGTCAGATTTTTCGTGCTCACGCAGGACTGCGAAAGTTTTGGCTAGAGAGTCCGCTAGATTTTTGCTGCTTTGCTGCGTGGGAGCCGGTATATACCTGGCTTGCTCTTCCGTTGTCTCATCAAGAAGTTTCCTTATGTTCGGGTATTCAAAATCCTGGGAGTAAATTTCAGAAAATTGCAGGCGAGCTTCTCTCATAAGCCTAGCTTTGAGATAGATTCTTCCCATGGCTTCGCGAAGCGGCAGATTTTCTGGATATTCTTCAATTAACGGCAGAATTGTTTTAGCGGTTTCTTTTGCCTGGTCTCTTAAAAACGACATGCTTCCGCCGGTAGAAACCATTGTTGTTCCGGCGGCAGGCGGAGTTTTTTCACCCAGCGTGGCTATTGCGTTCAGAGCACTTGCATCACCGGGTTTTAAGGCCAGAATTCTTTTGTAATCGTTTTGCGCCTGATCGAATTCCTTGGAATATTCGTTTAAATAGCCGCGCAAAAGCAAGAATCCTGTTTGCGAAGGAAATCTGGGCAAAGCGTAATTCACAAGCTCTGAACATTCTTCCAAATTGCCCATTTTATGCAGGGCAAAAGCGAGCCTAACATAGGCTCTGGCATCTGCTCCTGCCGAGAGCGAAACTGCGGTTTTAGCTTCTTCGGCTGATTTTGCGGATTGCCCAGCTTTAAAGAGCAAGTCCGCATACCTTAGCCTTGCTTCGGGAAAAGCCGGAGACTTTGCGGCGAGTTCGGCTGCCATGTCCAGCGCATTGCTCAGATTTCCATCGTGTTCTTTTGTGAAGGACAAAAGCAGTTGAACCCAAACCGAACTTGGCATTTGCCGGGCTAAATTTTCAATTAAGCTTTTGGTTTGCGCAATTTTTTCCGCAGAAACGGAGTCTTCTGCTATAATGGAATAGGCTTTTCCAAAGAGCGCTTCCGGCAAATTTGAGTATCTCAGCAAAATTGTTTCGTAATTATCATGCGCTGCCCGGAATGCGCCGGCCATTCGCAAATCATTCGCTCGCCGTAAATCAGCCTCGGCAGATGCTGGCGGGGATGGAAATTTTGCTTTTTCGCCAACGGATATTTTTGTTCCCGCTTGCAGCCCAAAGGGCACAGTGGAGACTGTGATTGGTTTATTTACATATAAGAGCAATATGATTGCAGTCAATAAAAGAAAAAGAATCGCTATTACCCGGTATTGTCTCACGAGAAGAAATCCTTCAAGTTCTCATGCAGTTCCTTATTTCTTTGCATTCTGCGGAGAGCTTTGTTTTTTATTTGCCTTACCTTTTCACGAGAGAGCCGCATATCGTCGCCTATGTCGCGCAGGGTGTTGTCTTCTGCGGAGTCTATGCCGTAGAACATGCGGAGAATTTCGCTTTCTCTCTTTGGCAGTTTTGACAAAACATCGCTTACCATATTGTGCAGCTCTGCTTCCCTGACATAATCGTCCTGGTTTTCCGAAGTGCCTTCCAAAACATCCAAAAGCGTTCCTACGGTATCGGAGTTCGGATCATCGTTGGCCGGAGTGTCTAGGGAAATTTCCATCATTTTTTCCATTATGTCTATTATGTCTTTTTCGTTGTCTTTGAATTCCGGCATGCTGAATGTTCTCTCATAGTCACCAAGATTGCTGGAGAGAGCTTTTTTAAAGCGGCTTACAAGGGTTAATTTATTCGGTGGGATTCTCATTGTGCCTATTCGCTCAAAAATGGCTTTTTGTATGGCTTGCCTTATCCACCAAACCGCATAGCTTATAAAGCGAACGTCTTTTGCGCAGTCAAAGCGGAGCGCTGCCTTGAAGAGCCCAAGATTGCCCTCGTTGATTAAATCCAGCAAGCTCAGGCCGCGTCCTTGGTATTTGCGAGCAACGCTTACAACAAAGCGCAGATTACCGCATATAAGCTTGCGAAGCGCTGCATTGTGGATGTTCTTTTTGCTTTCGTCTCTTAAAATCTGTATAAGTGCCTGCTCTTCTTGAGTTGAGAGGGTTTGATAATGATTCAAATCCTTGAAGTAAAGTGCTTCAACAGGCGTAGACACTAGCGAACCACTCCACTGAATTTGGTTAGTACGGTGCTTGCGCAGTGTTCCAAGACAACGAATATTTCAAAGAGCCTTGCTTCGCGCCATTTTACCGCATATTCGGCTTGCCATTGCTCGGCTATGTCTTTTGGGTTTTGGCTTCGGTTTGCCGCTTCTCCTTTGTACCAAATCTCCTTATTGATTTCCTTAATCATGTCTGCGAGTTCAGCGGCAGGCTGTATTGAACCTCTAGCGAGAATTTCGCCTTTAATAGCATTCAGAATGTCTTCGTCTTTTGCTTCGCTGCTTTCGGCAGCTATATCTATAATTTCTTCCAAATGCCTTTCAACGAAATCCAGCAGGTGAGTCTCTGTTTGTTTTAGAGCGCCTTCGCGATATTTCTTTTCAGCTTCCTCAAGCGGATAATATATGTGAACTGGGTAGAAGTCTAACATCAGTTGTAATATAGTAAATTACCCCTATGCCAATCATAGGCGCAATTCTTGGTGCTACAGGTTCCGGTAAAACGGAGTTTGCTATTTTGCTCGCTAAAAAGCTGGGCGCAGAGATTATTTGCATGGATTCCAGGCAGCTTTACAAAGGATTCAGAATAGGAACGGCGCAACCCACTGAGGAAGAGTTAAGCGCAGTGCCTCATCACCTGGTTGATTTTTTGCCGCCAAGTGAGCAATACAATGCAGCGCAGTTCGCAAAAGATGTAAAAGGATTGCTCGCTCAAAAGCCAGATGCGAAATTTATTCTTGTTGGAGGAACGGGGCTTTACATGCAAGCCCTTTGCCGGGGGCTCAGTCCTTTGCCCAAGTCTGATTCGGAGGCCAGAGAGCGATTGAAGAAACTTTATGAGGGCAGAAAAGACGAGCTTTACCGGGACGCACTGAAAGCAGATCCGAGCATAGAAGGTAAAATTATGCCGGGCGATGCGCAAAGGCTGCTGCGAGTTTTGGAGCTGGGAGGAATGGCTAATGGCAGAGTTGGCGGAATAGGCTCTGTTCCATCCGTTTGGATTGATTTTCATAGAGATGAGCTTTACAAGAGAATTAATGAGCGAGTTGTTGGAATGCTTAAAAACGGTTGGGTAGAAGAGGTTATGGAACTCTCTAAAACCGTACCGGCAAATGCGCCTGCCTGGCAAAGCCTTGGTTATTCGGAATTAAAAAACGCTCTGGAAAAGAATGAAGATCCGTTTTCAATAACCGAAGCTGTTGCTCTAAAAACCCGCCATTACGCAAAACGGCAAATAACCTGGTTTAAACATAAGGAAAGCCCTGTTATAATTTCCAGTAAACAACTCTCTCTTGATATGCTTGCGGCAGAGGGCTGTGGGTTGCCATCATCCACCATTGCTCTGTTTCAGTAGTGGCATTCCAAAACGCTTTGAAAATAGGTTCTTGCATGTCTCGGGAAATATAAGCAAAAGGCTCATCCAAAAACAAAAACGGCTTGCCGCTGACAACAGCCCATGCAAGGCCAATTCTTTGCAATTCGCCGTTTGAGTGCCCGTTTTTTTTCAACAGAGCTTCCAACCCTAAAACCTCAAAAAAGTTCCGTATAGTGTTGCTCCATTCCTTTTTTCTAATCGCTTTATTAAGCCAAAAAATAGGCGGTAAAAATAATCTTTGCGAAAGATAGAAGGAACCCTCTTTTGCTTTGGGCGGCATAAAGATATTGCCGGCTTGGGGAATTTCCAATCTTGATAAAACACGGAGCAGAGTAGTTTTTCCGGAGCCGTTTTCTCCTTGCAAAATCAATGGGCGATTTAACCTGATTGTGCTGCCGAGAGACTGAAATATCCAAGGCTCATATTCTCCGTACTTAAAAGCGAGATTTTCAATTCTAATGCAATCTTCGTCCTTTTCTTCAAAGAAATTCACTGCGCGATCCAAATCTTCCAAACTGCTGAGACCTGCGTATGCTATCCTTAAATCTCTTAAATTGGTTAACAACTGGGAGCAGTCTTTCAACGGTTTGTAACATATAAAGAGTGCCACGCAAAATAGAATTATTATCAATTTATCTTGGATGAAAACCGCGCAAATAACCAAAACAATGCTCATGACCAAAATGGAAAGAGTTTCAATGCTTTGCGTTATGGTTGCGTCTCTAACGCTGCTTGCTGTGGAAGCTATTTTCAAATTGCGAATTTTATCGAAAAGCAAGGACAAATATTTTGCAAGCTCCTCTTGGTTATTCCAGCACTTGCGAAGGGCCGTCCAGCGCCATAAATGAGAATCGTAATCGCCGGAAAACAGATTGAAATCGTCAATATCCTTGCCGGTCTTTTTTATGGCTCTTTGCAAATACAGAATAATCGGCGCAAAAACAAACAGCAGCACAATGGTTAATTTCCAGGAGATGAAGAATAAAACCGGGATAAAAAACAGTAATTGCGAAATAGCCTGTATGGACTGCGTAACTATCTTGCTGCCTTTAGGGAGCGTATAAACCGCAAAGTTAGCATTATGCAAAATGCTGTCAATTTCCGGCCTGTGGAATTGCAATGGATGCAAATGCTTCACCATGCGTATCCACCAAGCTCGCAAATGGCTTTCAAGCTTGTAGGTGAGCCTTTCTTCCGTGCGCATCCTGAGCGTGATAAATAAATAGCGCAAGGCTATTACTATAACCATAATAGATATCCAGTGCTGAATCTGGATGTTTTGCAAAAATTTAAAATCGGCGAGATATTCCCATGAATTAGACATCATTGACAAAAACAACCGAATTCCGCCCAGCAAAAGCAAATCCGTAAAACTAGCCAAAAGAGCTAACGGAACGATTAATATCCAGCTATAGAGCCAAACGCTTTTTAAAAGTTGCTTAAGGGGCATGGAGTTAATTTAGAAATATTACGTTTTGCCCGTTCACATTGCATTTACCCTGCATTTCCATTTCGGTTAGCATTGCTAAAACCTCATTTATGGGCTTATGGCTTTGCTGGCAGATGTCATTTATTTCCAGGATTGTTCCTTTTGCGGCCCAGTTGGGGGCAGAGTTGAGAGTGGGGAGTTGATATTGGAGAGTTGGAAATAGGGAGTTCAGGCCAAGTATTGTTGGAAGCTCGTTGACATCCCATATTATTTGCGCCTGCTTTTGATAGAGCAAGCGGTTGCAACCGGCTGAGGTTGGAGCCATGGGTGAACCTGGAACGGCAAATAGGGGCTTGTTTTCTCTGGCGCAAAAATTTGCGGTGTGCATTGCGCCGCCTTTTGTTCGGCTTTCAACTATAATAGTGGCATTTGACATTCCGGATATGATCGTATTTCTCTTTACAAAATAACCCTGATAAGCCAGCGAGCCCGGCGCAAAAGGAGAAATCACATTGCCGCCATGTTTTAAGATTTTTTCTGCCAAAGCTTTTTGGCTACCTTGCATTGGCATGTCTAGCCCCTGTGCTATAACGGCTGTGGTTGGCAAATCATTTTCCAGAGCGGCATCGTGGCAAAGCGAGTCTATGCCCTGAGCAAGGCCGCTAACTATGCGAACATTATAGCCCTTTAAGGTTTTTACCAAGGATTTCACGGTATTTGCCGCAAGCCCGCTTGGGCTCCTGGTACCTACCATCGCAAGGCAGAACTCATCTCCAAAATTTGCAATACCGTTAATCCATAACTTTGGAACGGCATATTTGGACTTTAAAAGTTGTGACGGATATTCCGGCGTATTAATGGTTAGGTAATTCAATTTCTGCCTTTGGTTTTAATTCGTTTAATTTTACGCAATAAACTTTTGTTCTTATTATTTTAAATGAAAATGCCAAAATTTTTTTTGCTATTTCTGCGGTTAATGTTTCCAAAAGACTGAATTTGCTGCTTGAAACAAAGGCCCTTAGCTCGTCTGTTAGAATTGCGTAATCCACTGCGTTCTCAATGGAATCTGTTGATGCTTCATATTCAAATGAAAAGCCAAACTCCACCTTTTGAGGGGTGTAAAGCTCATCGGGATAAATCCCGATGATGGTTTCGCATAAAATTTTATTTACAGAAATCCAAACCTTTACCATGCGAATAGAGTTATGCTGATAGCTGCGGAAACCCCGGCTGCGCTGAACCAAATTATACGGCTTTGGTTAAAACTTTTCTTGGTCTTTTCGTTTATGCCTCTGGCTTTATAAAGCTGGTCAAGAGGATCTAGGCGCCGTCCATCGTCAGTAGCATAGCCTTCCGTTTCGGCTACCATCGTGGCATTCCGTATGCAGTCTTCCGTGCTTATAGGGGTAGCAGCTTGATCTTGTGGAGCCCTGCAAGCCTTGACTATAGCGGCTTTGACTTCATCTATTCTTTGATTTGTGATTGACAGCGCATCGCTTGCATCCATATATTTGTTGTTTTCCAAGAAGCCTACTATGCCGGTTCCGACTGCGGCGGCAGCAAATGCCACGCCGGTCCAAAACAGGATTTCGTCTGTGTTTCCAAAAATATCCGTTGCGCTGCTCATCGCTCCGTAGCGAGAATAATCGCGCTCTTCCTGCTCTTCCATTCCATCGTCAAATTCATCATCGTCTTCATCTTCGTCATAGTAAGCTTCCTCACTCACCGGCGCCTTAGCGGCTACATCGGGAATTTCGCCTTTGCGGAGCGCTTCCAGAGTTGCGGCTTGGTCTTTTTTGTCCCATGCGGCTTTGCCTGCATATTTGGCTATGCGCGCGTTTAAATCTTTTTCCGTGGCGCGAGAAGTGGCTGTAGCATCGCTTAGCGTAAAAGTCCCTTTGGTTAACATTTGCAGCGGAGTTTCTTTGTAGAAAAACGCTATATCGTAAATAGAGGCATACTTATCATTTTCATTCGGAGTATCCCAAATCTTTAGCACGCCATGAACGTTTTCTTCGTTTTCCGAAATCTCGCTGCGAGGTATGGAACCATAGCCAAGCCTGGCTTTTTCGTATTTAAATTTAACTCTGGAGTTTTCATGCTCAACATTTATGGAAAAATCTCTCACGCCCATATTAGTGAAAGTTATTGCGTCAGTTGGAATATACTCGTATTTTAAAGTAAAATCCAAATCTGCGGCGGCGGAGTTTGCGTCGTTAGAGAATTCCTTGAGCTCATTGAAATAGACTGCAGCCTCTTTGTTCAGAGTGTCCCTTTCTTTGGCTTGCGTGTTAGTCCATAGGTTTTGGCGCGCGGAGAAGTCATTTGCGGTTTCGCTTGGAGCTTTCGGTGGGTTCGCCGGGAATTTTGCCATAATGGCATCTATGTTTTTTTTGCTATCCGCATTATAGTTTCTCAGAGCTATTTGAACTTCGTCCCTGATGTTTTTTATAGTGTTGACATCTTTCGCCGCAACAGCGGTTTGCAATCTGGCCCTGAAGGCTACCGCCGGATTTACAAGAGGCACTTTCTCGGTTAAGAGAAAGCCTTCCTGGGTTGTTTGCTTGTCGGATGGGGTAATCGGCTTAATGGTCGTGTAAAAACCTGTTTTGGATACAGACACCGAAATTGTTTTGTTTGAAGGAACCGAAAAAGTTACCGGAGTTTCGCCTCTGCTGTTGCCGCCTACGGTCACTGTTGCGCCGGTAGGTTGGGATGTTATTGAAATCTTGTACTCCCTTGCGATTACGGGCTTTAGCTCTTCCATTTTTCCGTTCAGATTTATGTAAACCGGATCGTCACCTTCTACAAAGATGTCTTTTCCGTCGTAGTATACGTTTTCCAAATCGTCATCACCGGAGGCATTTCTTGAATAAAACAGCTTCATTTTCAGAAGAGTTTGGTATGGAATGCCATCCAGGCTTATTTTACCTAAATTTTTAGCGGCTTCAGTTGCGCGTCCCTGAAAGATCTGGTAGGTTGCCTCTTCGTCTCCAAAGGGGTCTTCAAACTTCTGCCTTACATAAAGGCGGCCGCTCTGTTGAGTTACCTGTTCGGGTTTAACGGGCTTCAGGCCGCCGGAGAATTCCGCTGCCACGTAATTATCAGCTTCGCCGGGTTCTGAAGAGTTGTCAAAG
>Ga0209755_10008845_pt1 | contig 10699 bp, 8 predicted proteins | sample TergutCo191P1_FD_187301 | JGI IMG/M metagenome (GOLD analysis project Ga0209755, IMG submission 187301) | Cornitermes sp. P1 segment gut microbial communities from Petit-Saut dam, French Guiana - Co191P1 (SPAdes) (version 2) | ecosystem: Host-associated > Arthropoda: Insects > Digestive system >... | reverse complement strand
CCCCCCCTCAAATATGCTTGGTCTGAATTTTGACCCTTAAGCCCACTGAACTGGTGGACATTTGTGTGGTTTTCATCATATCTTCCATTAAAATTCAGAGGCATTTCTTTCAGAGAAGGCTGTTATTGTCATCTTGAAAACCTACTTACTTTCCATAATCTACCCATTACTTTTCTTTGGTATTTACTAACAGAATCATTATCATGAACATTTTTTGTTTAAGAATATAGGTTTTTTAATTCCTTTGTGCTGTGGGGCTGGTGGCTGGAATTTGACATGGGGGTCACAGAATATTGATTTATTTTAATGTACTTTATTGAATAGCACTGTCAGTAACTCAAACTTCGTAGAGCTGAATGACTGCGTGACAGTGAAGTGAATTGGAAAGGATGTGTAAGGAATCACTTATAGCTGAATTTGAGATAAGGTTTACCAGGAGGGATTGAGGAAGCATGTGTATAAACCAGGTGACATTACTGGCTGCCCTTCTTGAGATTTCATCTGTGTACTTTTCAAATACAAACCTCAAATGTTACTGCTTGACCCAACTTGTGCAATGCTAACAGTGTAGTTTAAAAAATAAAATGTAATACTGTGCCAGTTGTGCACATATGCTGTTACAGTTGTGGAATGTACTACCAATAAATGTTGAAGATTATTGGAGTCATTGATACAAAGCAAGTGATAAATGCTGAAGTTTTTAATCTCATTGTGGTAATATGTTTTGCTTACAGATAAGTGGGTGCCTCAGCATATAAGTCGACAGTTAGGCAGCCCAGATCTCATCCAGTTAAGTGACACAGACAGGACGCCAACTCCACAGGTCTGAATCAACCTAATCCTTTGTTTCTTATTTGATTCTTTTATGTAATAACATTAAAACAATGGCTTTGAACTGGGGAAACTTTAGTAAACCAACCTTAACTTATGAAGATTCAAGTCTTCTGAGATGTTACGGTGTGTTGACTGGTAAATAGTTACTGACATTGTGGAGGTGCTTACATCTTATGGGTCAAGCAGTCCAAGGAGGTCCTTTATGTGTGCTTTATGTAATGGCACAGAAATAGAAATGATATAAGGAGAGTTTTTACAGTGCATCAAATTTGATGCAGAACCCCCTTACAGAATTTATGTTAACAGTCTGTATTATATAATTCACAGACATGCTTGACACATTGGGAACAGATTAGTAAAAGCTGTTTGAAGTTCATGTAAAAGTTGCCAATTCCACTACATTGTATACTGACATGCCTACAGCGTGAATCAGTTCCAACTGTTCCAACTAATGAAGGAGGGGTGGAGGCTCATACAGAGTCTCCGCATCCCAATGGGAGATCCTTCTCACCAATCTGTGGTTCTGAACCTAAAGGGATGTCACCTGAAGCTTCTAGCACAGCCAGTGACTCACCTACACCAACCAACAGTGTTCAAGAGAGAAACTGGGCTGCAACCACACACTGGCATGGTTTGGGTAAGTTACTGCTTTTGATAAGTTTTTAAAGAGATGTAATCAATTAATCAAGAAAGGAAATATGTTTATACTATAGTATATATAGTGTATTATTTCATCCTGTTGTCCACTTTCATTTACTTTCTTTAAAATCGTAATACTTGTTAAATAAGTGTACTGTGTGTATGATTGGTGTTTCATTTTTCTCTATGTCTTTTCGCAGAAATTTATTGCTGTGGAATATATTGTTGAGTTATGTGTGAGTTAAGCCTGAGATGTGTGCAGAAACACTTATAGGTTTTCATGTATATTATCAGTTATTGTCTGGTTTTAACTGAACTGGGGTAGGTGGACAAATTTTAGTGAAGATTCCTGATATAAAATATAAAATGAAACTCTATTCAATGTTCTTAATTGTTTCATGTGTTTACATGAATGGGTGTAGAGATTTTAATAGGCATTCTTCAGGAATACAAATGCACTTGAGGAACTGTGTGTTTGAGTGTCATATCTGTCTTTGTGAATTTATTCTAGGATATCTCCTTTCTTCTGTAGGTTAGCTCTGTTTGTGTATTTTTATGGTAACTTCTGATCTGCAGAGCTACTATAGGCATTTGGTGAGGTTGAAACTGAATGTTGCAGTGTAGTTCTTAGCACTCCTGCTTTAGGAGATAACAGATTTTATTCTTGGCATGAAGGCTGGCTGTTTGTAAATATTAGGATACACCATTTTTATGGGTCTCTCCATCTTTTATCACTCATAAACATTCTCTTGTTTAATCATATGTTATAAAGGGAGTCGTCAAAGTATTGCACAGTAGATCAAGACAATAAGATGCTATTGAATATTCCAGAATGATTCTTTTTGAGTTTATCTGTTCTCACCTATCCTGTTTCAGTTTGTGAGGAGCAGCGACAGTTACTGGGTACTGAAGAGGAATCATCAGATCGCCACAGCAGTGAGGAGGATGTTGAAGGCGATGGGGAAGTATGGACCATTACTGAAGAGCAGAGAGATTATTACAGAGCTCAGTTCAGGTCTCTTCAGCCAGATCCAACAGGACTTATTGCTGGACCTGCAGCTCGACTATTTTTTGAGAAATCACGCTTGCCAGTCCAGGAGCTTCGCAAAATATGGTAGTACAGCGCACTTCAATATGTCATCTTCATTGCAGCATTATGTTTTCTATGTGTGTACTTGCAGTGTAATTTCAGTTCTCAGTTTTTAAATTTAAAATTGGGCTTGAATTTGTTTTACCATATGTAGTGATAAGTAAAGCTTGAGAGAGTGAGACACAGATGGTTTAGGGTTAGGTACACAAATCCAGCCATGTCATGCAATTTTATTATGTAACACTTTCCAGTGATTTGAATTGTAATCACTCTTCTGATATAATGACACAGGCAATAACTGTATAGTAACTGAAGTAATAAATGAATATTTTTCTGCAGGCAGCTTGCAGACGTCACCAAAGATGGAGCTCTGTCTCTTGATGAATTCAATACAGCAATGCATTTGGTAGTGTTACGAAAAAACAACATTGACCTACCAGAAACTTTACCTCCTTGTCTGGTTCCACCCCGTCAAAGTCATGTAAATGTTGCACCAGCAGAGCCACCTAGCAGAGAGGGGAGCCCTCCAAGTCTGTCTCCTTCAGGTGGAGAGCCTACATCTCCACCTAGAAGCAAGGAGGTATGGAAGTTAAAGAAAAAAAAAGCATATTGATTTTGTACAACGAAATGTTTATATATGATTCCCTGGTTACGGGTGTTTTCAGGTTCAAAACTGATGGCCCAAATTCCCAGTACTGGTTCTGATCCTAAACCCAGTGTCCTGTCCATATTGTTGCTGCCTGTTTTTGCATGATTCATTGCAGTAATATTTTTTATGGTCTAGAAGTTGGATGAAATGATCACGTCATTGCTTAACCACCACCCCACGATTTAATTTGTGGGTGTGGAAGTATAGTTCCTTAGATAGAGTTGAGTGGTCAGGTTCATGGCCTGGGCACTCTACCTGCAAGGAAAGCCTGAAGTACCCACTGAAGGTTGGATGGGCCCCAGAGCTGGTCTGGACTCTTCCAGGAATTGAAAAGATCATTCTCCCACCAGGAATTTAACCATATTTATGCAGTGTTCCATCCTCTGGCCTAGTCACTATTCTGACTCACCCTGTCCCATGTCCTTAAAGTTGCATAATTTTCCTGCTATGAACAGAATAGATGTCAAGTGTTGCATGAAAGCTGCTGTGTGCTTCTGGACCTTAAAATTCACATTCTTTTGTTCGTGAACTTTACTGGGAACATGTTACATGAAGATTTTGTAGGGAACGTTGTAGAAGGCAGCTGCTTGGAAAAGTAAGACAAGTGGGAAGGTAGTGTTGCATTTAGTGGTGGGTTTATAGGTTAGATTAATAGTTAATAGTTGTAGTAAGTGGTATGTAATAGTTACCATAAATTGCCTAGACCATTTTTTCTCCGTTTCTGGTCAGATTCTTATATTTTAATGCCATGCACATTTGGTACTCTGAACGCACATCTTTTATCATCTTCATGAACAAAAACATTAGAATACTACTGTTACACCAACATACAAAATCCTGCACATGTGGATACTGCTGGAACATTAATATCTGGATGTCATAAAGGAATATAATATTCCTATTTTGTTTTTTTGTTTTAAATGGAACTTGTATAACATTTGTTTCAGTGGACCAAATTTGTAGACTCGCCAACTAGTTCAGTGTCTTCTCCAGGCCCAAAGCCAGTTAACTTTGATTTCCATAAGTCAGCAGTGGAGCAGGTATGTTTTCAATTTTTTTGTCTGCCTCTTCCCTAATAGTGCATTTAATCACAGGTATGATTAAGCTGTGTTGCTTTTTTAATTAGGATCCAAAGATCTTGCATCCTGTACCATTGCGCCTGACTCCAGAATCCCAAGGGCTACCTCCTCCAGAGGATGAACCTTGCCGATCACCACGCAGGCTAACAGAACCTCAGATACCGTATGAACAACTAAGTGAAGGTGGAAGTCCCAAGAAAGCCACAACATTGGACAACAATGTAACAGCAGCATCAGACATTAGACCAATTCAACGACCACAACCAAAGAAACCAGCAGGTGTGTAATGAATAGGTTCTCATATTTGCTTACATGATTTATTTGGAAAAATGACATGCTTATGAAATGTCTGTGTTATCTGTATTGTTTCATTAACATTATAATTTAGTAAAATACAGATCACAAATTTCATTCACTATGTATGATCATAATTTGTTGAAACCATGCCAACGTACTATCTAAGCCCATGCATATGCATGCAGGTATGGGACCTGCTGTTCACAGTTTATTGTAGGATTGAATAGATACTGTTTACAAGTATTTTGTTTATTAGTATAAAGCATCACTTGAGTGTTTTAATGTTCATGGAAGATGTTCAGATTTAAAACTTTTTAGGGCATGTTGATTGTAAACGTAACATTGTTGTGGAAATGTGGAGTATGTAATACAGTGTAATGTGGTGTAAATGTGATCTGTGCTTAACTTGTGGGATGGGCATGGAGAGTAACCTAACCCTTGTGTTCCATGCCTGAAACCCATAATTTGGAAAAACAATGTAATGTCCTGCAAAGATGACTGTCTTCTGAGATATGATGCCAAATATTTTTTTGGTAGATACCAGTGGGTCTGCTGCCACCATATTTTGGGTGGAAAAGGTGGAAACAGTGGGTTCCTTCAAACTGTTGTACCTATGTGCTAAACTACTTGATGTCACTTATCACTATGAGAATCTAAAAAAACAAATAATACATTATGTTATACCAACAGATGAGCTCTGGAAAAACTGTGGACTTGCTTAACTTCCCACTAAGTTCTGTTATGCTGTCTTTTGTTATTCTTTATAACAATTTCAAAATTAGTGGAGTGAGTCCAGATTTTGTGTTTTGAAATCCTTTTCCTGTATTTTATTTGTGATTATAAAAGGTACAGGATATTATTCGGGTAAATCTGCATGAAGTTTCATTCTGGTTTTGCATAAATCTCTTGGTAACCTTGTATATTTTTTTCTTGTAGCACCAGGTCCTGGAGCAATTCCACCTCCTCCTCAGCCCACAACTCTTTCTACCCCTGATGAGTTATCAGGAGCAACCATTGCAGCAACTACACAAACAGCAGGGTGAGTTAAGTACCATATTACCAAGCTATAGGATATCTGAGATCTGTTTATTCATTTAACATTCTCTTTCTCCCTCCTTCCTCCTCCTCCCTTCAGTACTTGTTAGTGCAAAAACAATGGTACACTTAACTATATATTTTTTAGTGGAAAGGTGTGAAAGTAAGCTTTTGGACTGGCAGTTTATTGTCCTTGTTCCAAATCAGTCACTTGAGATGGGAATGTTAATTACTGGAGTGGGTATGTGTCTTTATTGTTTTGAAGAAGGTGCCAGTAGTTGTATTGGCACATGACTATCTGTGCCTGTGATGATATAAAATTGTATTTGCATAAAAAATATGAAATGAGGATCAAGGTATTCTGGGATGTGATACTTTCTCGGTTATGGTGTTCTCACATTTCAGAAAGGGAAACGAGTACCTTTGTCTTTCTTCTTGGACCACTTTATGCTCGAAGATGACACAAAATTCATTCACAATGTCAGGAAATAGTAACCCAGTGGATATTAATTACAGTACTGCCATGCAGATAACAAACCTGTCAAATTGTGAAGTGTACTTGTGGTGTAAGATTTCTATTTTATATTGAAAATAGTGAGACCTAGGGATGTAGTATGTTTGGCATTAAGTGTATCATTTTGTCTATGTATCTTTTGTTTGAAACTTGTTTTTTCTGTCTCTGATAAATACTTAAGGGATATGCCAGAAATGCGCACTGATGTTCATGTAGGTTTTCGTTTGCCAGAAATGCGCACTGATGTTCATGTAGGTTTTCGTGTAGTGTCCGTTATTGTTTAATGTTAACCCAAAGTTGATCTGTTGACAAATTTTTGTAAAACTCCCTAACACAGATTTCACAGCAATGCATGTAGTAGCTGTTTGAGTTGTTACTGGTGGGCAAACAGACATGGTGACCCTTATTATGAGTCCAACAAAATTGCCCTGTAAGAAGAAAACAGTCCTACAATTGTATGTTGAATTTTTTGTTTGTAACCTGACCTTTCTATGGTAAAATCAAAAACAGGTTCTGTACACAAGGTCCAATCACACCAGTGGGTCTTACTGGCAGTGCTCTTGGTTGTCACTAAACATACTTTCCCACACAGCTTTCATATCACGGCTGCAGCCAGTTGAATCAGAGTTTGTACTTCTTTGTGCAAAACCATATGTATAATCACTGTAATTTGAGCCACTGTCAAGTGCTAAGATGGATGAAACAGTTGGCCTAAGCATTGTTGTACTTGTCATAGAGAGTCGTGATTTTCAGTCTGTAATAATTTTGTTATTATTGCTGGATTAGTGGTATTGTCATAATGTAGAAATCATAATACAGTAGAGTTCCTTTAATCCAGCACCTGGTAATTATCTGGCACTCCTGATAGTTTGGCACTTGAGGAAAGTAGATCAAAGTCCGGAAGTTCCACAGGCTGTAGATTCAGGTGTACTTTTTCAGTGACTACCTTGGGTTATCTAGACCTTATTGAGCCCATCAGGCTATTGTAATGTTTTAAGATGATCCAAAGGTGAGTAAACAAGGTACTGCTGGATAGAGGAAGCATGTAACTTTAACGTTTCCTCAGAAACTTGATTTAATTATAGGCCTTGAAAGTGGCAGGTGTCGAAGAGATGTTATGGCTTCATGCAGAAGGGCCAATTGTGATCCTTTATGGCATCAAGTTGTAGTATGAAGAATTTTTATAAGCAACAGACTTTGAAAGAACCTAAATTAATGCAATTGGACTAGGTGTTGTATAAGTGGTTTACAGCAATGTGTTCTGAAGGTAAACCCATGACTTTGCCTGTGGTAATTGAGAAGGCTAAGCTTTTTAATGATGAAATTAAAATATCTACAAGTGCACATTCTCAGAGGATTGGTCACAAAATTTTAAAGGATCAGCAGCTGAAGGAGATTTCCAGACAGCATACCCCTCCAATTAGTTGTGTAGCCCAGTATAGAAGCAGTAACAGAAAATTATTTATAAGAACTCAGGTCAGTATAAGTACTGTCTGTTAATCCACAACATTTGATAAGCCATCACCTGTCCAGTCCTGTGGTTGCTGGATTAAAGGAATTCTGTATATGTATCATTCTGCATAGCAGCCAAAATACAAACTTTCCTTGGCTGTAGGGGGCAAAGGATGGTTTACATTAGTCAAACCCCCTTATCAGCTCTGTGGTACACTCTCCTGACAGAAACTTGATTACAACAGCAGTTGCAGGGCACGAAGGGCCTGTCAAAAAAGCCTACATGCTTTGGGACTGAAAGGGCTTGAACCCATTTACTATTCTGTTCTGTTCACAGCAGTTGCAGGTAGGTTAAAAATAATGGCCCTCCCATTTTATGACACACAGTCCAAAAGAAAGGAAAATCGCTGTCGCCATGTGATTGTGCATTACTGATAAATATTAAATGCATAAGTCATGGTAATTCATACAAGAAGAAAGAAAAATGCAGCTTAAATTAAAGTAAGAATCGGGAAGGCCTGTCAGTAGCATTGTTCAGAGATCCCACAGTAGGCAGCAGGTTTTACCTGAACTGTACATACTATCATAGAACTTTGCCTTCACTCCCTATAATCTGCAATGTAAGGTGCTTAGGAATAGGAAATAAACATTTATATACTGGAAATATGAAATAAGTGATAGCTGTTGCACAAAACTGTTCAAATAGTGTGTTATAATTTGTGTATTTTTTTACATAGAGGTCAGTCTGGCCCAACAAGTCTCCCTGTGTCAGTTGTAGCAGCACAGATGGGTCCCAAAAAGGAACCACCACCTCCACCTCCACCACGACCATACCGAACACATGCGAGAAGTTCATCTTTGGATCTCAATCGATTGGGTAAATATTCCTGCATTTTCAAGTTAAACTATAATTTCTGCAAATTATGTGTATATTAAATACTCTGCTTTATGTCAGTATGTACATTTCATGACCTGGGATAGTGTAGTCAGGTATAGCAACTCGCTGTGCCTGGATGGTCTGGGGATTGAATCCAGTAGGGATGAGACTTTTTGCACCTATTCAGACTGGCCCTAGGACCTACCCAGCTTCCTGTGCAGTGGGTACCAGGTCTCTTCCCCAGGGAGTAAAGCAGCCAGGGCATGGCATTAACCACTCACCTCCCATTTAGTGCCTAGGTTAAAGAAAGCATAGAGCTGTACCTGTACTCCTCCTCTTGGCCTTCATGGCCTGTTACAGGGTGAGCTGTACCTTTTAACATGTTTCGCATTAAGTATTCCCTAAAGCATAAAGTGTCAAAAATGCAATATGTTCAAGGTATTGAGGAGAACATCCACTGTTCTGACATATGGTATGTTTATAATTTGGTGGGATACAGAAGCATATCATACATGATTGAAAGCTCACTTCCATGGAGAGTTGTGTATGTGTCCTCATGGAAACTAATGTTCAGCATAAGATATTTTGACCTCATGGAGTCACTGTAAACAAACTACAAATTTATGAGCTGTTTCAGTATGCCATCTCTGATCTGTTGAATGACAGCTTTAATTTTTTGTTGCAACCCCCAGAGCATAATGTAGGTTGAACATTGAACTAATATACATCATTTCATTGATAGTCACAGAGGTAACATGTTAGTTGGGACCACACACACCCAAAAGCATCCTGGAAATCAGTTCAGTAGGACAGAGCTGCTGAACATATGCAGGATGTCCAAGACATCTGTTATATCTGGGCCTGCACCTTCCTGCTAGACCTGTCCATGAGGGTCTGTGTGATGCTTACCTTGCCACATGTTTCTGTGGCTAAAGGGTACATAAAAGAAGTGGAATGACTGTCCTGCCAAAGTTAAAAGAGTGTGATTTCTATAGAAAGTAACCCTACTTTGTTGTAGTGTTAATATGAACTGTAGCTTTTAGTGTTATTTGATGGTTTGTGTGGTGCCACGTACAGAAATCTTGGTTGTCCTTGCTTCCAGTATTCACATTGTTCAGAATGGTGTTTTATCCCATATAGAACTATGCATATGGACACACTCTGACTTACACAGTAATAGTGTTCTCAGAGATTGGGCATAAATCCAATTTTGTGAAAGTGAGAATTGGTTATATACATGGGCAACGATATACATATATACAAAGGGAGTCTAGTTGAAATCCACACTCCAGCACAGTGGAACTGGACTGACAGCAGCAGAACTGCCTCACTACCATTCTTATCACCCAGCAGTACTCTTCTGCTATTTGTCTGTCAGTGAACTTTCATTCCTGCAAGAAAAAAATTTGGCACTCATTTCAGAAAATGTTATCTCAGTTTTTATACTTTCTTCAGAATTATGTAACTGAAGTGTGTAAGCCAGGGAATGTGTGTATTTGCCAGGTTGTTTTCTGCTGCACCAGATATATATGCAGCTAACTTTACCACATGGCCCAGTGACATTTAAGAATTCTTACTCCCACCTTCTGTGAAGAAGAGCATGATAAGTGTGGGTATATGTGTCTTAATTAGGGAAGGGACCATCTTTTGAGGCAACATGTGTTTTTAAGAATGTGATAAAAGTCTTGTGTTGAGCAAGCAGGAAGCCTGGTTGGTTGTGTGTGCTTCCTATCCATGAGGTCAAAATTTACCTTAAATTTCACTCTAAATTTTTGTGTTACAGATAATTAAATGACTATGCCTCAGTGAATAGTGTATAAAAATTTCCCTGGTTAAAGGTGTGTTTGAAATTCTCTGTGTAAGTACACTGTTAATGAAACAAAAAAAAAAAAATGTTTTTCTGTTGAAATAATATGGATATCTAATCAGATAGAATATTCATAGCTTTCTTCAGCCAGTACTGTTTGTCCAAGTTTTATTTCTATTACCGCTCCAGTATAAACCTCTTAATGCTTTATAACCTTATTACTTACTTACTTACTCCATGGTGCAGAGTCCTTCCTGAGCAGCTGACTGGCTTGCAGCTAGTCAAGAAATTCCCCGCATTTCAAGGAACCCGAAGGTTCATTACCGAACTCACAAGCGTCCGCCACCTGTCCCTATCCTGGGCCAGCCCGATCCAGTCCACATGCCCACATCCAACCTCCTGGAGATCCATCCTAATATTATCCAC
>Ga0209755_10008844_pt1 | contig 10700 bp, 8 predicted proteins | sample TergutCo191P1_FD_187301 | JGI IMG/M metagenome (GOLD analysis project Ga0209755, IMG submission 187301) | Cornitermes sp. P1 segment gut microbial communities from Petit-Saut dam, French Guiana - Co191P1 (SPAdes) (version 2) | ecosystem: Host-associated > Arthropoda: Insects > Digestive system >... | reverse complement strand
GCGAAAGCGTTCCACTGAAACTGCCTTACCGCTTTCGGCAATTTCAAAAAAAACTCCCTGAAGTTCAGGTTTTTCCCAGGCCTCTACGGCCCAGTTGGGAATCCCCGAAAGGTATTCCTGTATCCGTGATTCTTTGTCGTAACCTCCCACAGATTCTATGCTGCCAGTGCGGCCCGCCTCGGTTATAACCGCTGTTCCGTTTGGCAGCAGCCGCTGGTCAGAAGTTTGAATGCGGGTATGAGTCCCGATAACAGCCGAACAGAGGCCGTCCGCCATGGCAAAAAGCGTCTGCTTTTCCGCTGTTGCCTGGGCATGAAAATCAACAATAACATATTGCGTTTCCTGGCGGAGTCTTTCCAGAAGCGCAGGGAGGGGCGAAAAGGGATTGTTGCCATGAAGCCTTGTGAAGGAGCTCTGCCCCAAAAGGACAGCCACCGCCACTTTCCGGTTTTCATCTAGACGGTAAACCCTGGAGCCAATGCCTGGAGCTTCCATGTTGAGGTTATACGGCCTTAACACATGAGGCATTTTTTCCATATTTTCGGTCAGATCTTTTTTGTAAAAGCAACATTCTCCTGTGGTTAGTACATCCACTCCCAGTTTTCGAATATAAGCCGCGTGATTCCTGCCAAGGCCATTTCCGCCTGTAACACCATCCGCGCACGCGATGATAAAATCTGGGCTTTTTTCCTTTTTAAGTTCAGGCAGGCATTTTTTTAGAGCGTAAATTCCGGCCTTGCCGACTATTTCGGCAATAAATAAAACTTTCATCCTTTGCCAAGTTCGCGAAGCGCCCGCTCAAACTCCGCAGCGGCACGAAAGTCTTTCAGCTCCCTGCAAGTATCCCGCAAATTATAGAGGGCATCGTAATACATTGGCATTAAGGCCAATGCCTCTTCAAAACAACTGCGGGCAGCTTCGTAACTTCCATCGGAAAAATAAAGCACTCCCATATTGTTCCATATTTTCGGGGAATTTGGATCCCGTTCAAGAGCCTTAAGGTAACATTCTTCAGCAGAGCCGAAAGCATCCTGCTCAAAATGGATAAGCCCCATGGCGCACCATGACTCAGCCAGGGCGTCATCAATACGAACAGACTGCCGAAACGAATCAAGGGCTTCTTTGTATTCCCCCAGCTTTTGCTGCGCAATGCCGAGATTCAGCCATAACATGGGATTCCCTGGCTCCATGACAAGGGCCTTCCGAAACAGCGGAATAGCGTCAAAAGGCCTATTCGCCTCAGTCAACGCGATGCCGGAAGTGTTAAGATATTCGGTTGTTTCCACCTTTACCCTCCCATATTAATATACTGGCTTTTGCGTTTCTTTTCCATAGTATACCGGTTCAATACGCTGGTTTTGCCCCTGTATTACAAATTGTATTAAGCCACTTAGCCTTGGTTCTCGCGGTAGGATGCGGGGACAGCAATGGCGGGAACGGCGATGACGATATTGTTGTTGTCGGTCCTAGGCCTATCCATCTTGAGATTCTGTCCGGTCCGGATAATTTTAGCTTCATGGGCCTTCCTGTCGATTTGACAGGCGTTGTGCTCAGGGTCACATATTCTGACATGACACAGTCGCTTGTTACTGACATAAGCAGGATGAGGACTGAGCCTGCTATAGCGCACGGCTTTTTGGACTTATCCGGACTGCCTGGGGCGCCTGGGGAATTTACAGGAAATCCGCTTTATACGGTGCTTTTATCCCATAATGGGGTAGCTCTTGCGACAAGTATGGACATTAGGACGACCACCGGTGTGCCCAATACTGCTCCGCGTACAATCGATGGAAATGTCAATGACGACTTCATTGTAGAAGAGTTTGGAGCGCCTGTCGCGTCTAACTGGATAGTCCCTGTCATGAGACTGGATCCAACGCTTGTCAGTATTGATGGCCGCGATAACCATTTCCTTTCGGCTTCCGGATTTCAAGTGACTGGTGCCAATAATATGCGTCAGGAATACTATGTCGATGATACACCCGTTTTCACAGGATTGACCGCTGAAGCGCGCTTCGTTGACGGATCGGTACGTACAATACCCCTGAATATTGATAGTGTTGACTGGGATTTGTTCCCTAATTACGATAATGGTAACGAAAGCGGAACGGGAAATCTTTTTATTACCATCGGTCGCCATCCTGACTTCCAAAGAGCACTTGGATTAGGCCAGACGCTTGTTAATGCGTCTACGGTAGGGGTTCCGGCTGACTTGGTAGTGGAACATGCGGACCCTGGTATTACAGTTGTCCTTCCTTTGAGGGCTGTCCACCATGTTGTTGAGTTTGGGTTTTCTGTGCCGCCGAATCTTCCCCCGTTTTTCTACTTTGACGCAGATAATCATGAAGCTTGGTTAGCCAGATCTGCTGGCACAGTGTTTTCGTTACGCTTCTCAAACGGTACAACCAGAACCTTGCCGATTGAACAAGCGCAATTTGAGAATGAAATTTGGGAAGCCCAGAACCCGGGTGGAGATGATCCTTTGGACTTGGTTGTGCCTGGTTTGGTAGGAGCAAGGCCCTTCCGCATTGTTCCCATAGGAAATATGGGTACTGGCAACTCCCCGCAGGGCACCCACTTTTTTAACAATAGGACCCCTAGGATTACCTACTACTACCGTGGTCATAGATTAGACTATGCTGTGCCAGTTTTAACCAGGTTTATCAGCCTTAACGTGGACTTTGCAGGGGATGTGATTGATGTTAATGCACAGCGCAGTGAGAACGATTTCAGGGTTGGAATGGATGCCAATGCGTTCGCTCGGTTGCTTACAGTGACCGCAACCTACTCGGCCTTTGCTGATGCTAATGTTACGGCGGATTTGGTGCTCACCTATAGTCACTGGCTTGCTGCCAGTGGCGTTCCTGGCGTTCTTCCTGGTGCAGTTGGTGCGGCAAACTGGGAACTTGTAGGGCTGTATGCTCCCGGACAGGCTCCTGTTCCGAGATCTATCGCTACGGTGACGGATCTTGGTCTGCCCACAGGTATGCGCGAAGGAAGAGTATTCACCATGGATTTTGGCATTAACGAAGCTCCTTGGCCAACTCTTGCTGCGCGTCCTGGTGCTGGGGTTACTCCTAATACGCCAGCACCTGCAGCTCCTCCTGTTTTTCCACAGCCCGGCGTAATAGCCTCGGCTTCAGATTGGGGGGTAAGTAATAATCCTTCAAACAATGACAGGGTATCCCGTGTAACTATTTTCTACAATCAGCCGCACTTCGGCCCAGATGACTTTGAACTAGACCCAATGTCTGGTGTCCTGGTGACTGGGCAGCCCAACATCGTTGATGGCAGGGTGAGAACCGCTAGAGTAGACGTTCGCTGGAGCAATATTGATTAATTTAGGATTTGTCGGCCATGCAGTATTGGCGAAAGCTTTTTTTGTATGGCTTGCAAGTTTGGTTTTGCGATTTTTGAGTAAGATGCGAATGTATCTTAAACTAAACTGATTAAGGAGTCTGTTTTATGAAAGCTTTAAAAGAAAAAAGGACTAGCCTCCGTTCCTTTTTAAGGAGTAGTCTTTTCGTTCTAAGCATTTTGGCTTTGGCGTTTGCTTTTGCGGCATGCGGCAATGGTAACAATAATGATGGCGGTCCTGGTAATGGTGGCGGTAATAATGGTGGCGGTAATGGTAATGGTGGCGGTAATAATGGTGGCGGTAATGGTAACGGTCCTGCCCCCGCAATTACAGCGCTGTCAATTACTATTCTCACCCAGCCTGCTCCTGGTAATCTTCAGTTTGAGGCTATGCCTCCTGATCTTACCGGTACAACTCTGTCTGTTCAGTGGAGTAACGGCACTACAGAAACCGTAATAAATATGGCCGATTTCTTTACTATTCCCTCAAACATTCTTCTTGCGAGTCCTGGCGATCATCCGGAGTTTAGGATAGCTCACCGGGGTAGCACTGTCACTTCTCAACCCTTCCATCTTAACACTGACTTTCCGTCGGGTGCTACCCTCGGCGATCTGCAAGCAACTACTACTAACCTCCAGAGACTCGTTATTCCGCTTATAGACGCTAACTTGTCAAGGACTGGTCCTGTTGTTTGGTTTAACGATCAAAGGCCTGATTTTAGCAATCTGGTTCTTCAGGGAACTTGGGAATGGCGAGGAGCAGGCAACCGTCTTGGCACCCCCACTGATTCAATGACGGCAAATATCCCGATGTCCCCGACCTTCCCTGGGTTTAGTATGGAGCATGCTCCTACGCGGGGGATAGTAACCACGAGTGTTGGCTATACACACCCGAATCCCCAACTCCCGGCATGGGAAAGAAGCAGACACCCCACTAGTAATGCTAACCCTGCTGACTTTTCATTTGATTTCGAGATTTCGCTTGACGCCTTCTACGAGGTTATCTCAGTAGAATTTAGGAACGCAGGGCCTAATTTCTTGCTCTATGATGACCATTTCATGACCACAATTGCTTCTCCTACAGAGGCATTGCCGGTTAGCCACCCTGTGATACGTAACTTATTCAGGGACAATGATGCGCAATTCCGTGTCTTTTATACTGGTGGTCGTTATAGGGATATTTTATGGCCCGAGTTCATCGGCAACCGCGAATTCTTCTTCGACTGGGCATATGGTTTTGGCACCCCTGCGGTTGACCTAGACGCTGTGGTAGTTGGTCATGATGGTCAAATTACCGCTGCTACGGCAACCCCTGCTCGCCCTATAGGTACGCTAAACTGGAATGATGAAGAAGGAGATCCTGTTTGGAATGTTGTCCTCGAGTATGTATTCATTAACTATAATCAGCTAGCTTGGGTTACCAGATTCCCTGTTGAAGTTCCTGTCTTTGTATTCGACGAGTTAACTGCGGTTACACGCAGGCCCGGTACTGGCACAGCCAATATTTGGATTCCTGCTGCTTCAGCTTCAGATCATACGGTTGTGACAGATTTTGTAGCATTTCCGACAATAGTATCTGCGACCCAGGGGACTTCTGGTACACCCGGTACCCCACCAGTGCACGGTAGTGAGGTGCGAAGGGCGCTTAACGACTTTTACCAAGTGTGGGCTAATTACGAAAGAGGTCCAGTATCAAGGTCAAGAGCAATTCCTTGGGACCGTGTTCAATTAGGCCAGCATAATGATGGCTTATTGGGCCGGGCTCTTTTGTGGCCCATGCCCCCTGCCGTTGCCAATGTTCCTGATGCAACGGAAGATTGGATCCATAGGGATTTCTTGCTCCACATATGGTACAGGGGCACTGTTCTCAATGACGATGAAGAAGATCTGTTGGTTGATCTTCAGTGGGTAGGAAATTGGCAGCCCTAAATCAAAGGTTCATTTGAACTTTTGATTTGAAACTAAAACAAAAATTAACCTGGCGCTTTAATAAGCGCTGGGTTTTTTTGTGGCTTATCCTCCAAAGTGTGCTAAATACAATAAGGACTGTTTTTGCAACAATTTTGCCTTATACATCCGGTCATCATGGTTTATTTTCTTATAAGCAATAATTTAGTCATTTGAAAGAGGGTGGCTGCGGTAGGCAAATAAGGGAAAGAGAATGGCAAAGAAGCTTTTTGGAATGTTGGTACTAGTGTTGGCGTCTGCTTTAATCGTTGTTGGATGCGAGCTCTTGCCTGAGGATGATCCGCCTAGAGTTGTAACAGGTGTAATCGCAACGTTTATGCCAGGCACAACTCCCCGTGGAGACTCTATCCATATCACGTGGAATACCGTTCAAGGAGCAACGCGTTATGAACTTGCATACAGAACAGAAATGGATAGTCTGGATACAAGGATAGGGATAAATTCTTGGCTTACCATTACTACATTTACCCACACTGGGTTTATTAGAAATCGTGGCTCTCTTACTTATTATGTGCGGGCGCATGGTACCAGGACAGACTCCGATGGCAGAACAGTCCCATGGGTTGGTCCATGGGCTAGGTCTGGTATCGTTGACGTTCATGAATAAGTTAAGACAAGGAAAATAATGTCTAAAGAAATATTTTTGTAAGGAGAAAACAATGGTAAAAAAAATTTTTGGAATGGGAACGCTGTTGGTGGTGCTGGCATTCAGTTTAATGCTTGTTGGATGTGAGATGTTTGGCAGCGAAGATGATCCTCCACTTCCGATTCCTCCCACACAGGTAAGGGCAAGAGTGTTACAAGATGGTCGTATTCAAATTACATGGAATGAATCACCGGGGGCCATGCGATACGACATTGCGTTCCGAACAGAATTTGAAAGTGAGAGTACTCGAAGGTTGGTTGGATCGGCGTTCATCACCTCGTTTACCCATCGCCCTGCTGGGAGTATAGCAGGTATTGATCCGGTTTTCATTTACTATGTAAGGGCTGCTAATCGCACTTCTCCTGCGGAAGGCGGGAATCGGGAAACTGCATGGTCTGAGGGTTTTGAAGTGAGTTCTACCCCGTGGACCACTGGCGATACTCCACCACAAGACCTGAGAGCGATAAGGGACGGTAACAGCATACGGGTTACATGGAACCGTATTCCGGCGGCCGTGCAATACGAGCTTCAATTCTCAAATGACAACGTTAATTGGTCGACCGTTTGGAGAGGGCGTCCTAGCGTTTATGGCGGTAGCACTATCACCCGCGTACACTTTCCTGATCCTGAGGAAAGAGAAAGAGGCACCTTGCATTACCGTGTACGGGCATCCAATAGTGCTGTTGAAATTGAGTGGCGTGTACTTACTAGGTGGGCTACAGTTACGGTTCAATAGTATCCAAGGTATAAATAAAAAGATTTTCAAGTAGTATGGGAGAAAAACTACTGCTGCATGGAAAAAGAGTCCATAGGGAGGCTGTCTGAGAGGTATCTTTTCAGACAGCCTTTTTTATGCGCCCAGCACGGGCGGTAACCTGGTGGAGTGACATAGAGCTCTTGCGCCTGTGGCTTCATCCCAAAGAAAGACAGGCAGGCAGTCCGCAACGGTAACACCTATAATTGTTTCCGCGTCATTTGTAAGCGGAATGCTCATCAGGCCATACAGCGAGCGAAGGAATATTACGAGGCAGGATATACTTATGTGGTAGACCTTGACTTGGAGAAGACGAACGGCCAATAGGCCTCTAGTACAAAATGCTATATTTTTGTATGTTTTCTTGTGTTATCTTATATATTTCTGGGCATTTAATTCGCAATTTGTGGTAAAATGTCGTATATTATGTATGGGTAAGATTTGCTACAAAACCCATTGAGGATGGGTTATATATTGTCCTTTAAAATTGTGGGAGTTTTGCATGGGTAAGAGGAGCTCGCGAGCTGTCTTTAGCTTTTTCTCTTTTTTAAAACAATCCATCAACGATTTACTTGGTGATGAAAACGGTTACGCTGAAAACCCAAAAATAGATATCGAGTCACTTTCCAAAAGTGTTGGTATTAAAGATGTCCAATATGTTTCAAAAGAAAAAATATGGGAAAAATATCCATACGCTCATGCTTATATTGATTTAGATGCCTTAATAATTTATGTACGGGAAGACGTTAATCCAGAAAAAAAGCGTTTTGCAATAGCTCATGAACTTTTTCATTTAAAATTTCTCTTAACAAATAATGACGGAACCGCTTTGAAAATTGCTGCCCGTCGGGGAAATACATGGAAAAAGGAAAACGCCGGAAGCGAGGAAGCGGAAGGTGAGGATATTGCTGATTTTTTTGCAGCAAATTTATTGGTTCCTACTGAACGATTTGTGCAATGGGAAGATAAGACTGACGAAGAGATCGCTCATGTGTTTGGAGTAGAGCAAGAGTGCATCAAAAACCGAAGAGACGAGATTGAAAATGAAATCCGGTTATTGGCGAGTAAAATGAAACCATGCCCAATAGATCAATTTGTTGATCCCGCTGTTAAGCTTGATGTTGAAGCCTACCTTAAGGAGCTTAATAGCTAGGGTGTCAATCGAAGAACAAAAAAGGATGAAATTTGTAGCAGAACTCAAACAGTTTACAGATCAAGGTTGGGCTATCGTCAGAGAAGCCAATGTAAGCATTTTAAAAATTATTTTATCCCATAATGGCAATGAATTGGATAAGTATATTGCGATATTTAAAGTTATGTTAAGAAATATGATAAACAACGTAAGGGTCGAGCCTGATAAATATTCGAACGATCCTCCGGCTAACGGGCAGTGTACAACATCATTTATAGGAGCACAGAGAACAACCCGGAACTACGCACTCAATTATTCGTTGCGCTTATATTTCATTAAATCAGAGAAAAAAATATACAAATTTGAAGTCTTGCGCGGCTAGTTTTTTCCCCCTAAGTCCAGGCCTTATCACCCGGCGTGCTCCGCCTCTCCGCGCTTTGCGTGAAAATTTGCAAGTAAAGAATAAATTACTCTTTAACCGTAAAAGTAGTGTTAACAAATCGCTTTTAGTGTATAGTTAGGTATTCAAATCGGAGGAACCTGTGAAAAAACTTTTTCTTGCTTGTGTGATGGCGCTATTGACAATAACGGTTTATGCCAGGCCCTGGACAATCGACGGAAGCGTTGACCTTTGGTATAACGAATGGCAAGCAGCCGATCTTTCAGACGATACATTAAATTTTTCCCTGATCGTAAAAGCGGGAAGATACATAACGGACAATATCAATATTGGGATAAGATCCGGCTTCGAGTTGGCGAACGTAGGCAACTCCTTTTCCGTAGGCCCATATTTCCGCTTTAATTTTTTTGAAATCAGGAACGTATATTTTTCGGCAACGGCAACCGTCCATTATACCAGGTATAACAGGTCATTCAGGTGGAATAACTTCTTTCCCGAAAACGATGCCCATAGAATTACCGCCTCAATAGCGCCAAGCGTCGCATTCAGAATAAACAACAACGTAGAATTATACTGGCGATTCGCGTCTATTACGTATCGCACCGACTGGGTAAACCTGGCAAATACAGACTTTACCGCCAGACAAAGCGGCTTTTGGATACTGGGCCCCTTCACGAACAACAATTTTGGGTTCATCATCAGGATTTAAACTCAATATTTATTCCAGTCTCTTTATCAACTCCCAACAAAATGATAAACTCAAAATCGGAGATAAACCTTGCTTTTAAAAAGCCTTGATATAGTCGGATTCAAATCCTTTGCAGATAAAACACGGGTAGAGTTCTCGAGCGGAATTACGGCCCTTCTTGGTCCCAACGGCTGCGGCAAATCCAACGTCGTGGATGCTGTCAAATGGGCGCTTGGCGAGCAGGCTTCCCGGGCCATGCGGGCAGAAAAGATGGAAGACGTAATTTTCGGCGGAACAGAAAATCGCAAACCTCTGAATGTCGCGGAAGTGATTCTTACCCTGGAGAACGATACCGGGCTTTTGCCCCTGGATGTGCCGGAAATCGAAATAAAACGGCGGCTTTTCCGTTCCGGTGAAAGTGAATACTTCATTAACTCAGCTCCGGCCAGGTTAAAGGAGGTGCGGGAGCTCTTTTGGGATACAGGCGTGGGCAAAACCGCCTATTCTGTGATGGAGCAGGGCAAAATCGACCAAATCCTTTCGTCCAAGCCGGAAGAACGGCGTTTTCTTTTTGAAGAAGCCGCCGGAATTACGAAGTTCAAGGTCAGAGGCGCCGAAGCGGAAAGAAAACTCTCGAAAACCGAAGAAAACATGCGTCAGGTGGAAGGTATTCTTGGCGAAGTTAAGCGATCCTACGATAGCCTCCGTGTTCAATCCGAAAAAACCCTGAAATATCGCACGTTAAAGGACGAAGTTTTCCAGCACGAGCTGGATATTCAGCTCTTGAAACTTAAAAATCTCCGCGATGAACGTGATGAGCGGCAGGAAACTCTGAAAAAAAAGGCTCTCGAAAGGGAAGCTATCAAACAGGACATTGAAGCTGCAAACAAAGCCCTGGAAGAAAACATGGATCTGGTAAATTCTCTGGGGGCAAAGCTCGCCGAGCACCAGAAAACCATCTTCGGCCTTGCGGTGGAAAAAAATGCCCGCGAGAAAGAAGTGCGCCTGTTTTCGGAGCAGCAAAGCGATACGAAAGCCAAAATTAACATAAACGAAAACCGCGAAAGAGCGGCGGAAACAAAAATAGACGAGCTCATTCAGGACGCGCAGGAGCAGGATGAGGTTGTTCGGGATCATCGTAAAAAAGTCAGCGATATAGAAGAGAATATCCGTTCTTTCGAGGGAAATATCCAGCATAGCTCCGCCCTTGTTGAAGAAAACGAAGCTGCTGTCCGGAAAAACGAAGGGGAAATACTCCGTCTGGAGGCCGAAAGAGCCGGCCACGAGAAAGATCTGGGGGCCATTACCGACGACATAGTAGCCGCTCTGGACGCCGGCCTGAAAGAAGCCGGTTATTCCGCCGCGGAAAGGCGCAACTCCGAAGCTGCCCTGAACGAAACCCTTACGCTGCTTAAAACCACGCTTTCCGGCAGGGAAATGTTGATGCGCGACCTTGCCGACGCCGCCGAAAGGGCCGTTTCCGGAGGAACGTTGCCGCCTCCCGAAGAGCTCAAGCGCATGGCCGAAAACCTTGCCGCGGGTCTGGCAGAAGCCGCAAGCCGCGCGGACAGGGTTATCACCCTTTTCGAAGCCTACCGGAAAACGTCTCCATCCTTCCTTGACGATTTTCTCGCGCCCGAGGGAATTATCACCAGAAAGCGTTTCCTGGACGAAAAAATCAACTCTTGCCGGGAAGGGGTTTTGGAAAAACGGGAAACCATCGTGGCTTTAAGAAAGCACAACGAAGACCTTGGC
>Ga0209755_10008843_pt1 | contig 10701 bp, 4 predicted proteins | sample TergutCo191P1_FD_187301 | JGI IMG/M metagenome (GOLD analysis project Ga0209755, IMG submission 187301) | Cornitermes sp. P1 segment gut microbial communities from Petit-Saut dam, French Guiana - Co191P1 (SPAdes) (version 2) | ecosystem: Host-associated > Arthropoda: Insects > Digestive system >... | reverse complement strand
GGGTGTAAATATAGCCCGTCGGATTGCCCGGATTACTAATCAAAATCGCCTTCGTTTTTGGCGTAATAACCTTTTCAAATTCCTTAATCGGTGGAAGTGCAAAACCACTATCTATCGACGTTGAAATCGGCACTAATTTTGCACCAGCATACACCGCCATTCCGTTGTAATTCGCATAAAACGGCTCAGGAACAATAATCTCATCACCCGGATTTGCACATGCAAAAACGGCAAACAAAATCGCTTCAGAGCCCGACCCTGTAATGATAATTTCACTTTCATCAACAGCGATATTATTGCTTTGATAATACTTCGCCAATTTTTGTCGATACGACAAATGTCCAGCAGAATGGCTGTAATCAATGAATTTAAGCGTGTTTTCGCGCACCGCTTTAAGCGCAATTTCTGGGGATTCAACATCCGGTTGACCGATGTTCAAATGATAAATGTGAACACCGCGTTTTTTAGCATCTTCCGCGTAAGGTACTAATTTCCTTATCGGAGAAACAGGCATTTGGATAGCCTTTTGAGAAATTGTTGGCATGTTATGTTTTTGTGTTGGGAGTTTTTTTATGGAGTTTCTGTTCGTGGAATTACACGCCCTGTAATACGCAATGTCACACGATGTGCATTGTCCACAGAATTTGAATGTACGACAGCGGCACGACCGATATGTCCAATACGATTTGTGTCGTAATGAAGAACAATCACGCCAAATTCGCCAGGCATTACAGGTTCTCTCGACCATGTTGGACGTGCGCAAGCACAACCCGTTTGCACAAGTGACAAAACCAACGGTTCTGAACCAACATTTCTAAAACGAAATTCAGCATCGCCATTAGCGCCTTGTACGATTTCACCATAGTCGTGAACGAGACGTTCAAATTCAATTTTGGGTCCTTCCGCTGTTGGAACAAACGCAGGGACTTCCTTAACCGCTTCTTCCGCTTGACGGGCAGCACGGTTTCGTTGTGCATCCGCAGAATAAATCACAAATGCAAAAAGTGCGAGGGTGCAAAGAAACTTTTTCATAACTAAAAAAAACTTAAATTATCGAGCAGGAGCAGTGATGTGTCCGTTGATACGCAAAATAACACGGTCGCTGCGGCCGTTAGAAAGAACGGTAATAGTGCTTGAACGTGGACCGAGCAGATTTGAGTTGTAATGAATCCCAATAACGCCTTCTTGTCCAGGCATAATGGGCTCGCGAGGCCAACATTCAACGGTTATACAAGCTGCACACGATTCTCGAACGCCAAACAAAACCAACGGTTCCGAACCGATATTCGTAAATGTAAAGTTAATGTTTAAGTTTGAGTTTTGTAGAATTTCGCCGAAATCGTACGTTGTACGTTCAAAGCGGATTTCAGCGCCTTGAACCAAAGGCACAAAATCAGACTGTGCAGGGTCGGCAACTAAATTAACACGCTGCTGTTGTTGAGCATTCACCAAAACAACTGAAAGCAGTGCGAAAGCGAGGATAAAAAGATTTTTTTTCATGACTGTGTATGTTTGTTTTTTTATAGGTTAGACGTTTTTTGTTGCAAAAGGTTTAATCATTCACATTGCAAAGATACAATTTTTTTTTGATATATCAAATATTTTTTGTATCTTTGCAGTGCGGAACTACGAGTACGCCTCTAAAAAACTGACTTAATAACCTCTAAAAACATTACCAACTAACATGAAAAAAAGATTATCAGTGGTAGCAACCATTGTGTTGTTTCTATTATTTATTAGTACAGGTTTTGCTCTTACGCCAATAGCTCTCGACTTGGGCCCAGGCTCGCACGTGAGAAATTCGATTATCTTTGAAAACCCAGGAGCCACGCCTGTTTCGGCTGGTGTTGTGGTTGCGTTTTCGGCATCGGATTCTGTCTTGCCTGCAGGAAACAGTAACGTGCATTTGCCTGCAACCCCATTCAGTAATGGCTTCCGTATCAATATGGGAAGTTTGGCATTCGACAGAGGAAGCAAAATCTATTTAAATCCAACCGATACCGTGGATGCGGCGTTTAATCCTCGTGTGTCTTGCGAGGATGTGGATATTGGTGCTTACGAACATCCTGTTTTGTCTACACAAATTATTGTACAACCTACACTTGCAGGGCGAGTGTGTGAGGGAAGTTCGGTATTGTTGCGTGTCGAAGCAATCGGCGAGGGCATCACGTATCAGTGGCAACGCAACGGTGTAAATCTCACTGGAAGCACAAGCCCAATGCTTGCAATCACAAATGTGTCGATGGCAGATGTAGGTTATTATCGCGTAATCGTTTTTGGTGCGTGCTGTAATGATACCTCGCAAGCTGTGCGTTTGGATGTAGATCTACGCCCGATGGTTATAGCGATGAACGATACAACGATTTTGCCTGGCGAAAGTGTAACGCTATATGTGAGAGAATCTATAGGAACGGTATTTTGGTTTGAGAGCGATATGGAAACCGTTGTTTTAAATCCGAATATCACAAACATCACCGAAAGTACACAGTTTTTTGCTGTTGCAACCAATGGTGTGTGTGCCGATACGGCCGTTGCATCTGTGCAAATTATTGTTGATGGATTTGTTTGTCGCGTGCGAACGCATCCCGACCCAATCGTATGTAGTGGTGACCCGTTCCGATTGCTCATTGACGACGCAACGGTTACGGCACGTTGGTTTTTAGCAGGAACTACCACTGAACTTCCCAACGGTTCGCTTGTTCGTCCAACGGAAACCACACAATTTGTTTTGACAGGTTTTGATGACGATGGTAATGTTTGTGGGAGAGATACGCTAACAATATTTGTGCCTACAGCTGACTTCACTGTTAGAAACGATGTGTTAACTTGTAAAGGTGAAAACATTTCTCTATATTCAACACCTCCCGCAGATCAATGGTTTGATGGCAATGGAAACCCCATCGGAAGTGGAAATATCGAGATTGTTCCGCCGATTGGAATGACAACCATTTACACAGCGCAACTAACAGATTATACGACAGGCTGCGTGTTTCGTGAGCGTGTGTCTGTGACAACTAATCCACCCGATTTCCGTTCGTCAGTAGGTACACAAATCGCTCCACAACACTACACATTAACTATTTGTGAGGGCGACACAATACGCTTTCAAACCAATATTGCTCCTGAATTGATCGATTGGCGCCAAAATCCCGACGATCAAAACCTGCCTTTACCGAACGATCCGATCATCATCGCCACAACATCCAGCACGTTTCGCGCGTGGGCGTGGGATGTCACTTGTGGCGATGTTTATTTAGATATAGTTGTAACTGTTCAACCAAGACCAGAATTTATCGTTATTTCGCAACCGCCAGTCTACGCAGGAACCGCCGTAAGCTTAACGTCTATTCCAAATACACCCATCTGGACGGACATCGATGGAACGCGTGTATTTATGCCGATAACGCCGCAAAGTACACAGCATTTTATTGGTGTTTTTCAATACGGCTATTGCGAAGTAAGAGATACAATTTTGGTTGAAGTGATGGATGATCCAACACCGCCGCCACCGCCACCACTTCCACCGTCTTCACCAGCAATGGAAGCGACGTTTACAACGTCGATTGCGACCAACCGAGATTGCGACAATGCTGGCATGGTAATTACTGTTACTGGTGGCGTTCCGCCTTATGATTTTGAATGGCGAAGGGTAGGGCATGACGATATTTGGCAACATCCAGAAAATATAAATGGGCGACTATATTTGTTTAATGTTTCTGCTGGTGTTTATCATTTTATAGTTTTCGATAGTGAAGACAGTGTATTAAAGTTTCAAATACCTGTGCGTTGCGAACACGAGCAAATAATGCCTTCAATTCTTGTAACACCGAACAATGACGGATTAAACGACTATTTGTTCATTTATGAAATCGAATTTTTTCCGATAAACAGAGTAACTATTATCAACTCCTATGGCGCAGAAATTATTACCATTGAAAATTTCTGTAACCACGATCCCAACCGTCGTTGGGGTGGTAAAAATCGCCGAGGACAACTTGTTCCCGATGGCACCTATTGGTATGTGATTCAAGCCGAAGGTGTTCCTCCAATGACTGGCTGGATCATTGTTCGTGGTTCACCAGGACGATAAAATAATAGTGATTAGTGGCTAGTGATTAATGATTAGCCACGAAGCAGCCACTAATCACTAACCATTAACCACTAAAAAAACAGAACTCAAACTATGAAAAAGCAAATCTACCTAATAATAGCCCTAATGCTAACCACAGCGGTCAAGTCCCAAACCGCTACGCCAATGGCCCAATATGCCGGAAATCAAATGATCTACAACCCTGCATTCGCAGGTGCTCATGACTTGTTCTCGGCGAATTTAAGTTTCAAAACGCTTTGGATCGGGATGCGAGGCTCCCCGCAGTTGATAAGTTTCAACATGCACGCACCGTTTATCAATCAGCGCAACGCACTTGGATTTATTTTTCAACGCGAAACCTTTGGACCGCAAGCGGTCAATCTAACGAATTTAACGTATGCCTATAATTTTCGCATTGGAGGAGCTAGCTTTTTAAGTCTGGGCATTCAAGGCGGACTGTTCAACTCTGTAACAGATTGGAGCAAGGTTGATCGTGTCAAACATCCTGAAGACCATCTTTACGGTGGAGAGGATCGCTGGGTGACCAATCGTTTTGATATGGGTGTGGGCATGTACTTTCAAGCGCGTGATTTTTACATTGGAATTTCCGCAAGACATCTAACTGCACCAAAATTTGATGAGATCAATTTTGATGGTGATGATTTTCACTCACAGATTCGTCGACAATTTTTCTTTATGGGAGGATACAACTTTATGCTCAGCAACGCTTTCGATTTACGCCCTCGCATACTTTTGCGACACAAAGATGATGTGCCGTTTATGGTCAGTGTAGGTGTTGACCTTGTTTATATTGACCGCTTTTCGTTCGGTGTAAATGTTATGACAGGACTGCCAACCTTGACACTCGCTACATCCGCCGAACTGTTTGATGGGTTGCGCATTGGCTACGCTTTTGATGTTAATTTCGGTATATTAGGCCCCTTTCAACAAGGCTCACACGAAATTTTTATCAGTTATTTTCTACCTGTTTGGAACAGAATTAATGACCCACAAGTAAGACAACATTTCAGATAAAAACAACCTCGCAAAAACAACCTCTAATTATGAAGACAACCCTATCACTAATCCTCACTTTCTCACTCCTAATTGCCACAGCCCAAATCCACGTAACGCCAACGGGGGCTGGATCAGGTACAGGTACAAGTTGGGCAAATGCCACAACTTTAGAAAGCGCCGTTGTTGCAAATGCATCAAGTGGCGTAGCCATTTGGGTACAAGCAGGAACATATAATCTTTCTGCAACGCTAGTTATTCCGCAAGGTGTAAGCGTTTATGGCGGTTTTTTAGGAACAGAAACAACACTTGCACAGCGTAATTTTGCTGAAAATCGAACGGTCCTAAATGCAGGCAACAATTTTGCGGCAGTAACAATGGAGCCTATTTCGGTTTTGAATGGTGTAATGATTCAGAACGGCGTAGCAAATATTCCCCCCCGAATGGACGGTGGCGGTGTGCTCATGCGCACAGGCTCAAGATTGGAAAACAGCTATGTCGTTGGAAATGTAGCCGCCCATCGAGGCGGTGGGATTTTTGCAGAAGCGAATACTGAAATCTTTAACAGTGTTATTGTTGATAATAAAGCAGGAATAAGCGGTTTTGCTGTATCAAGCACAGGTAATGTATTATTCCGTAACAATACCGTTGTTGGAAACACCATTTTTGATTGCGACTTGTTTCAATCTACAGCAACAGAAACAACGATTTGTTCGGGTGAAACAATTACACTTTCCGCATCACAAGAAGGGACATTTCTGTGGAGTACGGGAGCAACAACATCCGCAATCACACCGCCCGTATTCACTGCAAACGCAACATTTACCGTAACAATTACAATGCCCAATTTTTGTGTGGTTACTGATACGTTTCACGTGATTGTAAATCCAACACCAACGGTGACTATAAACGTGAATCCACCAATGGCAAATCCTGCCCAAATGGTAACGTTTACAGCAACAGCAAACCCACCCGGTGGAACATTTATTTGGGACGATATTTCAGCAACAGAAGGTCCCGTTTTAACCGTTCAAATGCCAATGACAGGCGATTTGCAATTTACCGTAAATTATATCTTAAACGAATGTGAGGCTTTGCCTGTTACAGCCACTGCAACAAACACCGATTGTGTGCCACCAACCATTGCTGGTGCGGTTCTAACCGTTGACGATCCAAGTTTGTGTTTAAACAGAACGACAACATTACGCCTAACAGGCGGAACACGTAATTCGGGTGAATGGGTGCTGTTTTCGGGATCTTGCGGCGGTACAGAAATAGCACGAACAAACTTAAATAATCCAACATTCACGGTATCGCCAACCACAGCAACAACATTTTTTGTGAGAGGCGAAGGGTGTGATACGGAAACGACTTGCGTACAAGTTGCCGTAACTGTGCTCCCATTACCAATGCCAACAACAGCACCGTCAAATTCAGTCTGTCTGGGACAAAACATCGCACTAACCAATCCAACCGTAGGCGGTGGAACATGGAGCATCGGATTGGATGGCGGATTATCTATTGTCACGGAAAGTCCAAACAGTGTAACCGTTAGAGGAACGGTAGCAGGAAACAGAATGGTTGTTTTTACAGCGGCAAACGGTTGTCAGCATGTCTTCAATCTTGAAGTGCTTGCTGGTCCAACGCCAATCGCTGGCGACACAAATTTATGTCAAGGACAATCTCGCTTATTCACGTCGACTCCAGCAGGCGGAACGTGGAGCACAGCAGGCGGAAACTCTGTAACAATAAATGCTGTCGGACAAGTAGTCGCATCGTCAACATTAACGGGCGCAACAGTTTTACAATATACACATCCAACAACGGGCTGTTGGGTGCAACAAGCCGTTTTTGTGCATCAACAACCGGCAACACCATCGGCCGCAGCAAATCAAGTGTGTATTGGCGATTTTGTGGTGCTAAATCCGCCAAGTCCAGCGGGAGGAACGTGGTCGATGGCACCTGCAAATCTTGCAGAGTTTAACGCAGGATTTACACAAATCACAGGACTTGTCGCAGGACAAACAACCGTTACATACCAACTAAACACACATTGCTACGCATCGTTTAATCTCACCGTTTTACCGCCAGCTTTGCCGTTCTCGTATGTAACTTTAATTTGTCAAGGGGCAACCTCTAATCCAACAGCAACACAGCCAGGCGGAACATGGAGCTCTACAAATACAGCTATTGCAACCGTGAATGCAACAACAGGAGCATTTACAGGTGTTTCAGCGGGAACATTTTCGCTCGTTTATACACTTGCCAACGGTTGTTCGCACACATCTACGCCAATAACTATTGAGCCAACGCCTGTTATTACGGGAAGTTCGGCCGTTGGTGTAGGGCTAACCTCACAACTCACCGCATCGCCATTGGGCGGAACGTGGATGTCGTTTAATCCTGCTGTGGCATCGATTGATGCGACAGGTCTTGTGACAGGCGTTTCAGCGGGAACAACAACCCTTCGTTATACGCTTGGCAATTGTCATACCGACCATTCAATCACAGTGGATGCTTGTGCAACGTTCACACTTGTCACAGGAGCCGCAAATCAAGAGGTTTGTTTTGGTGGCACAATGTTAAATGTTACGTATAATCTTACAAACGCAACGATTTCACAAGTTTTGTGGTCGCCAACAACACCAACAGGCATAAACTTTAACACTGCAACGCACACCATCAGCGGAACACCTGTCGTTCCTGGGACATTTACCTATACCATCACATCGGTCAATCATCCAGCAGCGTGCGCTCCAGCAAGTGTTAGTGGGACAATCACCGTATTTCCTGCTGTAATGCCAGGTGCAATTGCAGGAACAACATTAAATATTTGTCAAGGTGATACGCCTGCCGAATTTACGTCTATAGCGCCTGGAAGTGGTGGAAGTCCTATCGGTGGAACACACCAATGGCAAGCATCTGCTGATAATATCAACTTTTCAAACATTGCAAATGCAACAGGGGTAAGCCATCAAGCTACACCACTCAATGCAACTACACATTTTCGTAGAATGTTTATCAATGCTTGTGGAACGGCGTATTCTAACGTGATTACGGCAACGGCAAATCCACCGCCACCAGCACCAACGGCAAGTACAACGCCAAACACGGTTTGTGTTGGTACGCCTGACGGTACAATCACTATCAACGCAGCCTTAGGCATAACAGGTTTTTCGTTGGATGGTGTAACCTTTCAGTCAAGTCCAACATTTACGGGCTTGTCGGGTGGCTCTCACACGATTTTCGTGCAAAACGCTGCAGGATGTATAAGCAGTGCAAGTGTAACCATCGCAAACCAAGCTGGGAATCCAGAGTTGGTGGGAGGAGTAATGGCTGTTTCGCCAGGAACAACGATTTGTAACCCACATACAGGGAACATCGTTATTTCGCCAACATTCACCAATCAAGGAGCAAGTCCGATATTCCAATGGAGTGTTTTGGGTGGCGCAACCAACATCGCTACCACGCAAAATCTCACCCTAACAACAGCACCAACAGCACCAACAACATACCGAATTACGGTAACCAATACGCAGAACAACTGCGTAGCATATTTCGACCAAACCATCGTGGTTGTAACTCCACCAACCATCACAACACAACCCGTTGGTGGGTCGATCTGTGTCGGACAAACAGCTATCACGTTGAATGCTGTTGTGTCGCCGCCAGGCGGACATACCTACCAATGGCAAAGTTCTGCAACACAAACGGGAACGTTTACAAACACGGGGCAAACATCAAGTAGCTTTACAGTGGCAAACAATCCTGCATCTGCACTTTGGTACAGAGTGCAAGTGTCGATGGTTGGCAATATTTGTCCGCCAATTCACAGCAATGCTGTGCAAGTAAATGTGCTTGCACCGCCAACAATTGCTTCGACATCTGGTGGAACCCGCTGTGGAAGCGGAACAGTATCACTTTCGGCAACGGCGAACCCTGCAACAGCAAGTATTCGTTGGTTTTCAGCAGCTACAGGCGGAACTTTGCTTGGAACAACCGCATCGGGCGCTACGTGGACCACACCAAGTATCACTGCAACCACGCAATATTTTGCAGAAGCCTATAACGTGGGTTTGTGTGCATCAACAGCGCGAACGCAAGTAACAGCAACGGTTGTACAGCCGCATGTTATCATGCCATCGGGAGGCGCATTAGCACAAGCCGTCTGTCAGGGCTCCGCAATAACTGCTATTAACTTCACATTTTCAGGCGGAGCCACAGGCGGAACAATTGCTTGGACTGGACCTGCTGGAGCATCGGCACCAACGGGACTCTCCTTTACAGGAAGTCAACTTTTGGGAACTGTAGGAGCAGCAGCTGCAGCGGGAATATACAACTTTACTGTAACGACAGCGCCCGTAGGAGGAGCTTGTCCAACGGCAATATCGACGGGTTCGATTACTGTAAATGCATTACCAGCAGCTGTAACCGTTTCGGGAACAACGCCAGCCTGTGTGTCTACCGTTTTGACCGCCACAGGCGGAGCAGGTGGAACCATCTTTTGGCAAGGCACAACAAGCGGTGGAACAAACGCTGCCACAGCTTCAACATCGCAAACGGTAACCGCAACAGGAACCTATTTTTTCCGTGCACGATCAGCCGCAGGCTGTTGGGGAACACAAGGTAGCCGAGCCGTGACTATTGTACCAACACATACCCTCGTTCTGAGTAGTGCTGGAGGAACAAATACCCAGAGTGTACAACTTGGCGCAGCCATCACAAACATCGTTCACACCCGTGGCGGCGGTGCAACAGGCATGGCCATTGCTTGGACGGGAACAGCTAACGCAAACACTCCTCCTGCAGGAATTACGGTTAGTGCACTAACTGGCGCAACCGTCACCATCAGTGGAACACCAACTGCACAAGGCACGTTTGGTTTTACACTAACGACAACGCCAGCTACGCCTTGTACGCCAGTATCACGAACAGGAACCATCACGGTTACGGCCCCACCACTTCCAGCAACAGGCTGTAATAGCAATACGCCAGGCTGGGGATCAAGTTTGGGTACGATTACCTGGGGCAACACCACCAATACCAACATCGAAAGTGGAACAAGAACCGTTTCTGGAACAGGTGGCAGACCTACTCAAGTTTGGTCGGGTGCGGTATTTGCAACGGCATGCGCCAAAGGCAATGCTACAAACAACAACGCTTTTAACGGCGGGTCGTCAGGAAACTTCCATGCTGATTGTCGTCAATCGTTGCATACGTTCAATGCAGGTAGAGCAGCGGGCATCACGGGAGACCTCTTTTCGTGGTGTGCAGTGATGCGTTTTGCGCATCAACTTTGTCCTGCACCTTGGCGTGTGCCAACAACACAGGATTTTGCAATTTTACATCAAAATTTAGGACATTCACTCCCCGCTGTTGGTAGTAGTGTTACTATAATTGCAAATACCTATATGGGAACGTCTGGAACCAATACTGCACCAACGATTGGCGGCACTTGGGGAGGCGCTCGGTTTACCGGCTGGGCAAGCAATCTCACGAGTGCGAATTCGTGGTACTGGTCGTCCTCTGAGCAGAGTGCTACCGGTGCACATAACCTGGTCTTCGGTGCGTCTACTGTGACCCCGCAGAATTGGAGT
>Ga0209755_10008842_pt1 | contig 10702 bp, 7 predicted proteins | sample TergutCo191P1_FD_187301 | JGI IMG/M metagenome (GOLD analysis project Ga0209755, IMG submission 187301) | Cornitermes sp. P1 segment gut microbial communities from Petit-Saut dam, French Guiana - Co191P1 (SPAdes) (version 2) | ecosystem: Host-associated > Arthropoda: Insects > Digestive system >... | reverse complement strand
ATTTAAAAAAAAATGTAAAAACAACAGCCTTATAAAGCAACTCATTTATCCTGGAATGCAGTGCCGAGTTACTGAATGTGAAGCCATACTGCTCAAAATTTGCTTAACTTAATATACATGTAACATTAAGCTCTGAGAGTCATTTAAACTGGATATGTAGGATATGGGAAACCTACCATTTAAGGAACAATTACACACACACACAATAAAAAAAGCCTCTGTGTATTTCCAAACAAGCCATTCCTGGAGAACAAGCCTGTTCAGTCCATTCTCCTCATTCTAGTTGCTTGTGAACAAGTGAAAAACATAAAGTGAAACAAAGTTTCTGCTGCTCTCTGCAACAATAAAAAACAAAATACTAACTGTGTGGAAATATGTGTTATTTATAAATAATGATTTACACTAACTTTAGCCTGACAAAACATTTGGTGGTGAAAACAATGAATAAGACAGCCATTCAAACATGATGCTGGACATCTGAATCTTGAAATAACAGAAATACACACACCGTTTTCACAGCGAGCCTCTTGAAACAAGTTAAGACATCATATTTCAGGATATCAGCCCTCAACTGCAACAATACTTGCAGACATGTATTTGTGCTCATTCTGAATGAAATACAACTATTCACTATCCAAGTATATCTTACAATTTCTCATTTATTTTATTCCTTCATATCTTCTAACAGCACAGAAAATAATAATTCTTGAATAACTGAGGATCTGATGAGAATTTATATTTGCATTTATGAATTAGTACTGAAAAAAGCATGTGCTTAAAAATAAACAATTCTGCATATGACATGTAACTGAGAACTGGTACATTTGTCAGTAATAGGAAAATATTCTGCAGTTATATATGCACTAAATGATGATAAACTTGGCAGAAATCAGTTGAAATTTAGTTACTTAAATATGAACCTAAGATATGTCTCTGAGGTAGTATGATATATTGTATTTTATATTTCAGTGTCACATCTGAAAATTGGAATTCTTTTTCTGTTTCACACCAGACTGACAAAGCAACTGCTCAAGTGGTCACATGAAAACATCATCTGAAATTCTGAACTTTGATAGTACCTGCCCAATAAAGAATCTGCACAAAATTCTGGCTGCCAATACATACTGCAAGTGTCAATAAAAATTGTGACTCCTGGTATAAAATCAATATCAACTGCAATTTGAAGAGTTAAATTAAATAGTATAAATAGCACCAGGTGGTTCTCTTAAAAGGAGCCCCTACCCATGCAGTCTGCTAATACTGCAAACATATTTTTAAAGCCAGTGTATGCTCATACCATTGTCATAACAAATTAAATGATATGAGCTCCTTTTAAACGTGCTATCTGTTATCGTGAGTAGAGGATGCATATACACCAGCAATGGAAATACACTCATAACATAAGCGGAGAGCACATGAACGGGCTACTTTCAAGTGTGCCATGTAGCATAAATTAATTACGTATAAAATTAAGAAAAATAAGTTTCAAGTGTGAAACATGAAAAGTGTATTAGAAGCATGTTTAAATTGCACCATGAACATCAAATAAGTTATGTTGTCTGACATTTCTTCATTTCAGAGAAACTGATTATTCTGTATATGTACAATTATGCTGGTATTCCAAACGTTTGTGGATACACAATGACATATTTTGTTAATGTGTGTCATTCACATTGTGTTAATACAGCTCATAGCAATAAACTTATCAGTCTATACACAGTACTTTAATATAGTGATTTTAACAGCTACATGTTTCTGAAATGTGAAGCCTGATGATGGTTGTCTTGTATAGCCAAAACATGTAGCTTTTTAGGTTACTGTAATACAGTGCTGTGTATTGATTGATTGTTTTTTTATGTACATATTTTGTTGTGTTTCAGAAGTACCTCATGAGGCCTCACATTCAGGGCACTAATAACTGAAAATAAAGAAGTGACTTTAATTTCAAAATACTGTCTCCTTGAAATAACCCAAAGTTTATAGTACTGTTGCAGATGATCTTATCAGGCAAGTTAGCTGAAGAGGTTTGCACTGGCAAAAGTAGTCTTTATTCATTGTGTCTAGTTTTTCCAAATGGAATTTTAAAGATTGTTATGTGGATCCACAGGCCTCCTACTAATAATAATTTTTTGTTTTTAAATACTCTTTTTAATGTAACACTGACTACATTCTTCTTATTCGTAGTTTGTTCTCTTGTACCATTCTGAGTCTCCAACTTGTCTCTATATTGAAATTCTTACACTTCTCTTGGACACTTGCAGTTAATATTGACAGCTGAGATTCTGCACAGTTTGTAACACTTAAAAATTTCATGAGAGGTTTGCCACTTTTAATGACAAGATCTGTAGTGTTATAAAAGAATTAAATGGTATTTCTTGAAGAAAGTTAAAACTGAAAATTTGTTGTCATTTTCTTGTCATTCATTGCTTTTCTCAATGTAACTTCATATTTTTTTTGTGACAAATTCTTGAAAATTAATTTACCTATAAAGCTTGTATACAGATGGATGTACCATTTTTGTTGATCAATATAAAATTTTGTTGACTTTTTTATTTATTACTTTATTATGGCTTACTGACTGACACATTCAGTAGTTCAGATTTTGCACAGTTGAGTGGTAGAATGATATGTGAATAATGACTATGAAAGCATAGGAAGCAATGTTGCTTAATTTTAGGTACTATCCTGGGATCTGTCTGATGGAATTGAGACAAACCATGAAAAAACTTGTCAAAAGAGTCGTTTGCCTGGTTGACATTTGAAGGCAAGACTTCCTGAATAAAAAATAAAAATAGTCTTTATGACCACAATATTAATTTCATTTTCATGTCACTTAAAAATAACACACACAATGAAATTGCTGATCTGCACAGATAAGGTTTTACTGTTTGGTCATGGAATGCTTTGTGATTGTGTTCTACACTTGTACTGATGTAAAACAGTCTCAGAGATTGAGCCAGCCATGTGGTGCTGCAAGTGTGGAGAGCTGTCATCTGAAAAAATATCACTTGTTTCAGATATAACACTGAACACTGCTGTTGGAATTGGTCCACTCTAGCTGTTAGCATACCCCAAATCTTTCTAAATCTTTCTTCTCCTTGCAGAATTGCATGATATTTTTCTGAACAAAAAATAAGAGATTAAATGGTTTGAGGTAGTTGTGAGATCATTTTTAAATTTCAAAGTACTTGGAATGAAAGAAAACCAAGCATGGATTTGTTTAACAGAACAGTTGTATCTTATTTCAAGCAGAATTATTCAAACCAAGAAATTCCATTTGAAAAACCAGAAGTAAATGAGACTGAATGGAATACAGTATATTCTAAATTTAATTCTGTATTGGATTTTGCATATAAAACTGATACTTAATTATCTGAAGTATGACAGATGGCACTACCCATTACACAGTTGCCAAATTTGCAGTAGGTAGTGATATACAGTGACACAGTGGCAAGGTTACAACACAACAAACAATAAATGGATGAAAGTTTTGTACTTTTGAGACAGGATTTGGGCAAGTGTTGTCTGAAGCTTTCACATCAAATCAAACAAATACACTACATTGTCGGCAATGATGAAGCTGTATCTGGCTAGCAGTTAGCTAGGAATATCATGCAAGATGCCATGACTTCATGTCTATATACATATGATACAGTTGCACATCTTGGATGACAATATCCTGCTAAACATGCTGTCTTCCAGTGTCATGTCACATACAATACAGAATAATTATGTTTAGAAAGCCTCACTGTATTTCCTCAAGCATCTCAAAAGTTCTGTACAGAGTGTCTTAAAACCTCCTCAACAATAGGGGTCTACCATATACATTTACACTATGTACAGCAACAAAAGAAAGGGGTTTCCAGGTAACAACAGTAAAAACTCAATACTCTCTGTTCTGAGCAACATACACTGAACAGTAATTATATGTAATCGAGTAACACCAAATACAGTAGCAAATGTACAGTTACAGTTCAATTGTCCAATACCACCTGCTTATTTTCAGAAGGAAGAAGTCTTGACAATGTTTGGAGATAGGTATAGGCTTCAGGATTCACAAAGGAAATTGTAATAATTTAGTTTACTTATTTTACTCTGCACATCTCACAACATTTAAATGTTTCGCTAATCATTGGTAGCTTTAGATTCCTGATAATTGGCCGACAATACAAGTTAAGTACATGAGTTGATAGGTATGTCCAGTACCATATCCCAGATTCTCATTGACCTGACAACACATATGTTGCATATTTTTGCACACGTGTACACAAAACCCTCCTACAGGTGTAGTATCACAGTGAATCATAGTCATGGGGACCGTGGGCCATGCTGTGTCCCCAGATTGCCCCAGCCCAAAAACAAAACAACGTTGAAGCCTGACATTCACTTGGCCCATTCCAAGCAACAACCCGGTCACACACACGCACACACACATATTTATGTATAATATTTCAATATAATAATAATAGTAATAATAATAATAATAATAATAATATTTTTCTCTAAATTCTCGTCATTAATCAGTGAGCTCTTCTATAATCTACACTTCCCTCCATAATTTAAAAGAGATCCAGAGCCACACTTGAGTTAACACTTCTTCATTGGCAGCTCCTCCAATTGGATATTGAGCTGATATAAAACAAGATATAATTTTTGGTACCTAAACTTACTGAAACATTCAATGTTTTATCAAATATTTAACAAGTCTTTCTCTCATCAAATATCTTTGTCTTATCTTTTTTGTCTCTCTTCTCTCTTCAGTAATATATAAAGACTAGTTTCAAAATAGGAACATTGCAGCCACAGTGATTCAGCCAGCACCACAGGCAGGTGTGATGAGAAATACCAAGAAGCCACCAACTTTATGCATATTCATAAATCAATCCAAGTGTATTTAACAGTTAATTAGATATGTGTTTCAGTAGCTGTGCCTCTTCATTGCAGAGGCACAGAGCAGTCTCATGCGGCCAGTCCTTCTCCCCTTGCAGCTGTTTGTGGGTGGTGAGGTGTCACATGACCAGGTGGCGATGGAGATGTGTCCACAGGCTCATCGTTGTTTGCACTAGATGGCTTTCTATCATAATGTAGGTCCCATATTCCCCTGGGCATAACTTCCCGATCTGGACCATCATTTCCTCCTGACTCATGTAAAGGAGGAGACCCATGGTGAGTTGCCAAGGACAGTGATAATGGTGGTGGAGATGATGGCTTGTCTGACAGTGGAGAATTTGGCTGAGAGTGTGGAGGGTCTGATGTAATTGGTTTGTCAGATCCACTGTATCCTCCAAATCCCAGCAAACTGGCATATTTACCACCAGGTGGACTCAACCCAGTAGCACTGTTGCTGTTCACACTCTGGATCACTGAGATCTCATTCAACTGCAACAAGATCAATGGACTATAACAGAAAAAACAGGAATATTTACATACAAAACAGAAGACCACTGTATGACAGATAATAATCAGATTACTGCAAACTGAAATGTACTGTGTTCTGTTTCTGGGGGGAATTAATGTATACAGACTGACTGTATTCACATAAAAATATCATCATCATCATCACCATAGTTGTTGTTATGATTATTTTTATATTTCTTTTCACCTTTATACAGAGTACCTACAATTATATACTTGAAACAAACCATGTTTTTAGGGTATATATTATTGCAGATGCTCTGAATTTACAATTTGTGCTACATATAATGTTATTTTGCTCGTTAAATATGTTTTGTATTTCTATGTTAGTACTTTCCACAGTACATGTGCAGTGTCCAATATGGCTGTTATTTGTATTTCCTTGATTTTATGCTTTCCTAGTGTATTACTCAGGTATTTTCTTCATGATTCTGAGATGCAGTTATTGGTATCACTTTTGCTTTTACATTCAACATGCACTGAATTTCTATTGTAAGGTATTTATATTTTAGAATATTCTCGGCATCCTTCTTAATCAAGTTCCTGTCTCCTAAAATTGAATCATCCAAGAACATACAAGTTCCTTCTACACCATCGTGGGTTATGTTGTCCAGTTTATTGTTAGGATGGTTCTGGCAGTCTGTACTTGTTGATTCTATAATATGATTTCCTTAACCTTAGGACCAGTTTCTACCAATTTTGGTACCTGCTCATACCAATGTTCATTGTCATTATTATTATTGTTTACAGTTGTAAAATATGTCCATTAGTAAAACTGTGCTTATGGTGTGGTTACCTTCTGCTGCATGCCATTAAGGAACGGGGCTGGAAGATAAGGGTAGAAAAGATCTGGTCTCCGTTGCAGAAACTCTGAATCCTTGGGCGTCATGGGTATCGGTGGCAGATCGAGAGACATGCGCCGGCCGCGGCGAGAGGCCCCGTTGCTCCACATGTGAGTGCCCATGTGCACCTGGACATGAGCCATTATTTGCCGTATGGGTGTTTCACAGAATTTTTTCTTTATTGTGATATCATGTGCATTACTTGTTTCAGAGACAAAATCAAACTACGTGAATGTGAGATGCTACAGATTACATAACACATTTGATTAGCTCATATATTTTACTAAAATGTGCTTAGAAACATTTACACAATTTACTGTGTAGTCTGAAACTTCAAATCAAAGATATCTGCAACATACAACACCCAAAATGTTCATGTCTGAACTTTACAGCTGTATGATATATATTTATTAGTAAGCTCTGAAAAGCATTAGTAAAGCCAAAAGCAAGTGACTACAATGCTGGATCTAGCAGGAATTCATGCAGTACTGGAGTTTGTGTGTGTGTGCGTATTTGTACCCTGAACATCCATTTTGTGGAATGGATGTCTTCTGCAGCAAATAATGGGATTAGATTTAATGATGAATGATTACTTAGCTTTTCATTTCTGGATCCCCACAAGACAGTTATATTTGCAGTAATTCCAATGTATAGACCTATGTGAATTCTGTTTCATAAGTACAGTTAGCTGCACACTGAAACTTGCTACAGCTGCTCATAGTATTCTCTAGATACATTTTGACACTTATTTGCATTGTATTTTGATTAATTAGAAAGTTTCAACTTTCATCAAATATGTGTGAATATTATATAGTAGCAATACTGCCCAGGGTTTTTGGTACCCTGCATAGGAAACAACAAAATTTTATGCTTGTCCAAAATCTTTGGTTGCATCTTTGCCTTGCTAAATTTTAAATGTACTTTAAATTCCGAGGCATAGAGTTAGTATTTGAAATGAACCAGCAGAAAGCATATGGTGTGTCACAATACCTAACTGACTGAAGTGAGATTACCTTTGCTTTCTATGAAGAAGTGTAACTTTATATATTTCATTTTCTTATTCGTATCAACTAATGCTATTAGCCACAGTAAAATACAATGTAAGTCTAATCACACTGTTGTTGCTCAGGTTGATTGCTTTTATAATTATGTGAAAAGTAATGTTATATATACGTATATGTATGATTGTTTTTTAACAAGAAGTTCCAATAAGGACTTTTAATACTGACTTGGAAATAGTTAATTGGAAAACTGAGCAGCAGTCTGTTTATAGTCTCTAATACTGGTACACAATTTCTCATGTTTCTAGGCTTCACAATACCAGGCCATATTCATGAAACAATTTTTGTCCTATTCCACCTGTCTCCAAGCCCAATAATATTAGAGCTCACATAAGGGCAAATTTTAAGAAAACGAGCAAATTTCTGTGTGTGGCCACTATTATTCAGGAACATAGTTACCTTAAGGTTGCCCTTAGTGGTGAATGCTTTTTGACAGATTGTACATCTGAAAGGCTTGTCCCCCGTATGGGTGCGCATGTGTATCTGCAGTGCCGATGAGGATGAGAAGTTCTTATTGCAAACATGGCACAAGTGCTTTGGCAAGCCTGCAAACACACACACAACACTCCTTCAGATCAAGCGTCTTGCATTCACTAATGTACAGTCATGTTAGAGCATTACATGCTCATTGCAGGTTCCTTTTCATGGGGAGTGTGCAGGAAGAAGAAGGTGGGAAAAAAAGGAAAGCAAAGTAACTGAAGAGTTCTTGTATATGTACTTATATCCAGTAACATTCCTGGACTTTGAAGTTTTAATTAACAGACACTATAGTCATCTTGAAACACAGCATAGCAACGAGTCTGTAGAATCCAGAATAGTCTGGTGAGAAAGAAAATATAACTCTTTGGTCAGATTAATGCAAATTAATGTTTTAGTTTCTGGTTGAGGAGTAAAGCCTTCTTAAAACCTATTGAATCTGGTGAAAAATTGATCCATATACTCCTATAAATGAAGAAGATAATTTTTCACCAAATTCTTTTTAAGGCAGCTGCAGCAATTGTTCATTAGCAGGAAAATAAATAGTAGTTAGAAAAGTCACACACATTGAAACAGTTTGCATCATACCTGGTTGCCGTTTTGGGATGGGCAAGACAGCTTCTCCTTCAGGTGGTGACCTTTTCATACCAAGGTCTGGCTTGAGTGGTGACTCCAAAGGTGTTGTGCGCATTTCTTCAGCGTTGCTTCCTTCATCATTATTTGGGGTGCTGACTGGAAGGGGAGGTGGTTTGCTGCTCTCAAAGAGATGTGATGGCATGTCCCGGATCTTGTGTGTCAACATATGCTGCTTCATGTTGCCCTACAGAAGAAAAACATCTGATGTAATTATACAGATAAAGTTAAATGCTCTACAACAGGGTAAAAGTGAATGCTCCCTGCTGCACTAAGTAATGAACAAAAGGAATTTAAATTAACTGATCAACTATCTTGATAAATGATAAAGTTAATTTAAGTGGCACAATAAAGAGTAATTCTGTTGTACAAAAGAGATTTAATTGTAATTAAACAATTTCAGAAGCAGTGAAGCTTTTGACAGGTAACTGAGGTCTTTAGGGTTGAATGTGGCTTTTGTAAGTCTGTCTTCCAGAATATAAGAGTTTTATTTTCCCAAAGAAGCCTGACCATTCACCATTTTCATTCTTTAGTTATATCACCTTGAAGATGTGTGAAGGACTAAACAGAAGGAAATAACAATGATGTACTGGTAGGACAAAAAATGCAACAATTTGTGTCACAGAATTAACTTTCAGCATGCAACAACAGCAGTGTAAAGTGCGTGATTCTCAGATGAAATTAAATATGTGTATAAAGTGAATAAATACTTGGGGAAATGAAATTTTAAGTTGGGTATTTTCTTACATGAAGTTATGAGAAGCATCATTAGAAGCAAATTCAGTTATGGGACATACATGTACTGTGTTTTTATCACAAGTATCACATCCGAATATCTGTAGCTGTGTCAACACTTAGAACACAATAGCTGGTGGTATAGAATAAAACACCCTGATGCTATACCATACTTGCCCCAGGAAAAAAATTCTGGCTAAAGAGCTGTGAAACATGTTTCCTTTGTCCTCACAATATAGAAGAGTAACTAGTCAAACACTGCATTCAAAATAATTAAACCCCCACACATAAATAACATTTAAATTATCACATTTGTACTGTCAAAATACAACAATTACAATTATATTTATATCTTCGTACAAGTGTTACATACTTCAGAGCCACAATCTTTACAAAACTTGTACTTTTAATGTGCAAGTCTGATACTTAAAATTGTCTGGGATCAAATAGTACACCAGTATGCTATAATTGAAATAAAAAGCATTCATAATTATTCTCTCCTAATGGTGTCAAGTCACCTTCAGCAATCCAAACCCAGAAATTCTTGAAAGGTTGTGAGCAAACCAAAAAAACACACAGGCCTGTAACATGAAACATGAAATCTCATGACAGTTCAGCAAAGCTGTCACAGTAACAGCTGCTGATAATCTGCTGGAAAGCAATTATAGAGGGGGAGTGGACTCATTGACTGATGAGTGAACTCTAAACTAATTAATGTAACAGCCAACTCAGTCTCAAAGAATAAACACTATATTTTATTGAGGAACTGAATATGCTTCACACATTACATTGTGGGTTTTAAGGTGTGTATAGGATACTGGTTCATGGCTTTGTTGTGGCCTTGATAAATGTTTGTGTGACAAAACATCTGAGATTCAATAAATGTAATTATGACCGTTTCTTGAGTCTAAATGGTGCATCCTATGAGTCAAAAGTGGAGAAATGTTTCAAAACACTCCTAATGCAATGAAGGAAGATACTTGATTTATACATTTAATGCCAACATTTAACTAAATTTAAATAAAACTCAGGCATGTCTATTAGAAACAGGTGGTAATAGCTAAAGTGAATAAACAGTTAAGGAAAGAACAGAATTAAATTGTAAGATGAAGAATAAATGTATTTCAAAAACATATCCTTCCACACACAGATGGTTTTAGGGAGACATTCACCCATAATTTTTCACTGGAAGGGGCTTGACCATAAACACCTATGACATATATGATTTTAAAAACGTATAGAAATTGTATCAAATATAACTGTAACATAACACTGTTCATCATTGTGCATGCATGCCCGCACACACACATGCACACAAAAACCTGCATGTTCTATGACTCAATCACCTGATTTAAATCACATTGGCTAATCTTCTTGCTTTTTTTTAAGTTTAGTTAAAACTTCTTAAGCACCTTATTTTATTTTACAGAATTCCAGTGTACTGGTCATCAGCCGATTTCAATGGCTGATTTAGGCTGAAGGGTAAATCACATGAAACATTTCATATCCTCATGCCCACAAAATCTGTTTTTTTATTTA
>Ga0209755_10008841_pt1 | contig 10703 bp, 9 predicted proteins | sample TergutCo191P1_FD_187301 | JGI IMG/M metagenome (GOLD analysis project Ga0209755, IMG submission 187301) | Cornitermes sp. P1 segment gut microbial communities from Petit-Saut dam, French Guiana - Co191P1 (SPAdes) (version 2) | ecosystem: Host-associated > Arthropoda: Insects > Digestive system >... | reverse complement strand
CCGCGTATGTTTTAAACGCATTAGAGCCAAACCGTGACCCGGCGGACATAGCCGCCATGTATCTGCATGAAGCGATTCCGACAATTGAAGATATTTTGGATAACAAGGGAAAACGTGGGAAAGAACGCAAAACCATTGCGGATTTATCGGAAGGCGCGGCGGCAAGCTATAGTAGGGCTGTGGCGGACGCGTTGTACCGCTCGCGCCCGATAATGGAAAATATTTTGGCAGAAAACGGGCAAACGGAACTTTTCCGAAATATCGAAATTCCCTTGGCGCTGGTGCTGGCGGACATGGAAAAACTCGGCATTTTGGTGGATGTCGCGGTGCTGGAAAGTTTCGGCAAGGTTATGGACGAGCGTTTATTACAGCTTACATCCGCCATTTTCGAACTTTCAGGCGAGGAATTCAATATAAATTCCCCTGCACAGCTTGGCGTAATTTTATTTGAAAAACTGGGGCTTAAAGGCGGCAAAAAAACAACAAAAGGATATTCAACCGCGGCAGATGTTTTGCAAAAACTTGCGAATAAGCACCCTATTGTGCCGCTTGTTTTGGAATACCGCGCCCACGCAAAATTAAAATCCACATATGTGGACGGGCTTACGCCGCTCATCAGCCCAGAAACATCACGCATTCACTCAACATTTAAGCAGGCGCTGACCGTCACGGGGCGCTTGTCCAGCGTCGAGCCGAACCTACAGAATATCCCTGTGCGAATGCCCCTCGGGCGCGAACTGCGCAAGGCTTTTATCCCAAAGGGAGGCTGTGTTTTTGTTGACGCCGACTACAGCCAGATTGAACTCAGGCTTTTGGCGCATATTTCCGCCGACCCTGTGCTGGTGAACGCGTTCAAGGAAAATCAGGATATTCACAGGTTAACCGCGTCACAAGTGCTTGGAATCGACCCGCGGGATGTAACTCCCGCCCAGCGCGCAAACGCCAAGGCAGTGAATTTTGGAATAATTTATGGCATAAGCGCCTATGGACTGAGTGAGGATTTGGATATTCCCGTTAAGGAAGCCGAGGCGTATATCAGGGGATACTTTGAAAAATACCCCGTTGTAAAAAAATATCTTGACGAAACGATAGCCCGGGCGAAAAACGACGGTTTTGTGGCGACATTATACAACCGAAGGCGTTTAATGCCCGAACTTAAATCATCCAATTTCAACCAGCGTTCCTTTGGTGAGCGGGTGGCAATGAATATGCCCATACAGGGAAGCGCGGCTGATATAATTAAGATTGCGATGATAAACGTCGCGGCAAGGCTTGACGCGGAGGGGTTGAAAACGCGGCTTATATTACAGGTTCATGACGAATTACTGCTTGAAGCGCCTGTGAATGAAGTTGAGCGGGTAACGCGTTTATTGAAGGATGAAATGGAGTCTGCGGCGGATTTAAGCGTTCCGCTTGTCGCCGATGTGAATGTGGGTGAGAGTTGGTATGCAACAAAATAATTTGCCCACAATCGGCGTGACGGGGATTACAGGAAGCGGGAGCAGTACCGTCGCGGGGATTTTGGCGGAACGGGGCGGATTTATAGTAAGCGCGGACAAACTTGCCCATGAGGTTATGGCAAGGGATGGCGCGGCTTATCCGCTGATAATCCGTGATTTTGGTGAAGGTATCCTTGATGAAAGCGGCGATATAAACCGCCGCGTGCTGGGTGCGCGGGTTTTTGAAAACAAAGAAGAATTGCAGATACTTGAAGCAATCATACATCCGTTGGTGATTCAAAAAACGGCGGAATTAATATCGGAAGCCGCCGCGACAGGTGATTTTAATTTCGCCGTCATAGACGCGCCTTTGCTGATTGAATCCGGTATGTATAAAAAATGTGACAGCACATGGCTTGTGACCGCTTCTGACAGATTGCGAAAATCCCGCATTATCGGCAGGGATAATATAGACGAGGAAACAGCCGAGCGCAGGCTTGCCAACCGCGCGGGGGATGAATCGCTTCGCCCCTACGCGGATTTTATTATTAACAATGACGGCGACGTTGAACGACTGAAGAAAGAGGTTTTTACGGTGTTTAATAATTTTCTGCAAAGTGACGGGATTGTTTCATGAAAAAGCTGTTTGCACTGTTGGTTATTGCTGTTTTTTTCGCTGTAGTGGCTGTTTCGGTTGTAAGCGCGCGTTTTCCTGTCAGGTATTTGGATATAATTTACGAAAACGCGGGGGACTTGGAGCCGTCGCTTATTTTGGCTGTTATTATGGCGGAAAGCAGTTTTCGCCCGTATGCTGAGTCACGCGTGGGGGCGCAGGGGCTTATGCAACTTATGCCGCCAACCGCAATGGAAATGGCAAGGCTTATGGGGTTGGAAGATTTTGAGCAGGAGGACGTTTGGCTTCCCGAGGTCAATATCGCGCTTGGCAGTTTTTATTTAAACAGGCTGTTTAATTTTTTCGGCAGGGATGTCAGTGTGGCGCTTGCGGCGTACAACGCGGGACAAGGCAATGTGGCGACTTGGCTGAACAACCCTGATTTGTCCGGCGACGGGGTGACGCTTGATTCCATACCGTTTCCCGAAACATATAATTATCTCAGGCGGGTGAAGCGGATTCAGCGGATTTACGAGGTTATACTTATGTTGACGCGGCGGGATTGACCGCGGGCGGACACGCTTCAAGGCGGTATATCGGGCCGTGTTTGTTGTGCGGTCAAGGGAAACATTTTATTGTATGAAATCGTAATCACATCCTCAATCTAAATTCTCTGAATCAGCCTCAGACTGCTGCCGCAGGCGCTCCCGTTGTTGTTGAATGATAAATACATAGAAGCGGCTTTTTTGTTTTTTGCAGGTATGGAGAAATCTTACGGCTATGCTGTGGTTGTATAATCCGAAGGGTGCTTCAATACGCAATACTTCGGCCTTTATGGTTTCAATTGTGCCAATGTCAAAAGCAAGGGTTATGGCTTCGCCTACTGTCATTTCCTCATTTGTGGCTATCAACATGCCGCCGTCGCTGAAATTTATTATTTCACAGTATGCGGGCATCATCGGCCCGTCTTTGTGTTCCCGCTTGACCAACACAGGCATGTCGCATTCTTGCAGGCGGAAGCAATCCCGCCGCTGGCCCGGCTGTAGGTCGCCCAAAACACGTACTTTTGCGTAACCTAAATTGTCACGTTCTACGCATTCCAAAAATAAAAACGACAGGGAAAACATGCGGGAATGCATGAAAAAATACGCGTTAATGGGCTTGTTGCGGGGCAGCGGATAATTATAACCCCGATGGATTGGCATTTTTATAAGGAGCAAATTATCGCCAAGGACTTCTTCGATATATGAACCAAGCGACAAAACGCTTTTGCTCTCCGAGTCGGCGAAGCGTTCCAGTTCAATTAATATTTTTGCGTCGGGCACAATTTGGATTTTTTCTTTTTTCATTGCCATAAAAAAGCCTCCTTCAATATTGTACGCTCGTATGTGAGCCTCTTGGTTAATTACAACTTAAAAAATGACACCAATCCCCGCAGAACTTCGGCTTGTGAGTTTAATTCCTCCGATGCCGCCGCTGTTTCTTCCGACATCGCAGAATTACCCTGCGTTACTTGTGATATTTTGGCAAGTTCTTCGCTTACTTGCGCAATTGCTTGCGTTTGTTCTTTGGAAGCCGCAGAAATGCTGTTAATAATTTCCGAAACATCGTCCGCGCTTGACACAATGGTGGTCAGGGATTCGGCGGTGGATTCCGCGATGACTGAGCCGAATTCGACACGGGATATGGAATCCCTTATAAGGTTGGTTGTTTCGACGGCGGCTGTCTGGCTGCGTCCGGCAAGGCTTCGCACTTCTTCTGCCACAACCGCAAAACCCTTGCCATGTTCCCCCGCGCGGGCGGCTTCCACGGCGGCGTTAAGCGCAAGCAAGTTTGTTTGGAACGCAATATCTTGAATTGTTTTTACTATTTTTGAGATATTATTAGACGATTCCATGATTTGTGTCATGGCTTCCGCCATTTTCCTCATTGCCCCATTGCCATCCCGTGCGTTTGACGCGGACTTGTTGGACAACTCGTTCGCGTTTGACGCGCTATCGGCGTTTTGTTGGGTTTGCTGATTAATGATTTCGATAGCGGCGTTAAGTGCTTGCACAGAACTCGCTTGTTCCAGCGTACTTGTAGCTAAATCGGCCGCGCCGGTGGAAATTTGGTTTGCCCCCGACAACACATGTTCAGCCGCCGACGAAATTTCCGACATAGTTTTGTGCAGGGTATCGTTGATATTGTTTACGGAAAATTTTATTAAGTCGAAGGAACCGACGTATTCGCGCTCTATCCTTCCGCATAAATTACCCCGGGCAATTTGAGCCAAGGCACCCTCCAGTTCGTCAATGTAAGAAGCCGTTTCGGTAAAACTCAAATCCAAATTAGTCATAATATCCTTAAATACGCCGCTGTATTTTTCAGGATTTGGCTCAAGGTTCGCCGCGACAAACTTTTTGTCTATATCCAATATGTCAAAATTGCCCATTTTCATTTCAAAAAGTGCGATTTCGATTGCTTTGATGGGTTTTTCCACCGCCAAAACAATCGTGTTAAGCCCCTCCATAATTTTGCGCCAATCGCCTTTGTATCGCTCCGAATCTATTTGAAAATCCATGTTGCCTTCGGACACTATTGCCTTAATCATTGCGGCAATTTCGGCATTTACGCTTAAAAGCTTAGTAGAAAATTTTCGGATGGTTTCGGGCAAAACGGTCATATCTCCGGGCAAATCATTCACCTGCACCTTAAAATCGCCTTCGCTAATTTGAGTGAGTGAATTCATAATATCCGTCACAATGTCGGATTCATGGTCAACAAGCTCGTTTATCCCTTTCGCCACCTCCTTAAACGAGTTTTCGTATTTATCCGTATTTATCCTGTAGTCGCAGTTACCATGTCGGATGAATTCGCGCTCGATTCCCGCCAAATCATCAACAATTGACCTGATAGCAGTCACAAGTTTGGCGGCACTTTGGGAAATAAGCCCAATCTCGTCCTTGGATTTGACTTGGATATTCACATTCAAATTGCCTGTGGCTACGTTCTCCAGCACATTTACCATTTCGCTGATGGGTTTTGAGATTGAGGATGAAATAACAAGCGCGGCAGCCGCGCCCACCGCAATGGCGACAGCCGCCAGCACAATCAACGTAATCAGCAGGGTCGCCGCCATCGCGTTCATATCCGCGCTTATACCCTCAATGCTCGCCCGCGCCGTTTTTATGTCGTAAACAGCTTCGCCCACCGTGCCAACTGACAATACAGTGTCAAAATTGTCCGCCATCTCCGCGATATAAAAAGTGGTTACGGCGGCAAGGATTGAAATGGCAAAAATAATTGCGAGAAGCAAGCCAAACGCAATCGCCAGCTTAGTTCTGATTTTCACGTCCTTAAACATAAGAACCTCCTCTGAGTAGTTTTTCGCCAAAATAAAACAGCAGATGTTATCTTTATCCAAATAATGGCGCGCGCAACGCAGGATAAGAAGATAACATCTGCTGTTTTTGATTTTCAATCGCTTTGCAGTTTTAACAAAATCTAAGCAGATTTAACAGGAAGGTATATTTGCAGCTTAAAATGTGTTTCTGTGTACTCAAAGCAAAAATCACCGCCCAAGGCGTCGCAGGTTTGCTTCATGCTTTTCAGGCCAATGCCATGGTTTCCCGCGCCCGTCTTGGAGCTTTTCAGGAAACAGCCCTCACGTATTGGCTTTTTGTCCAATGTGTTTATCACAAGGCAGAGGAACTGCGTTTTGGTAGCCCTTATTTCTATATTAATGAACCTGTTGTCAATTGGTGCCCGCGCACAGCCTTCAATGGCGTTGTCGAGCGCGTTGCCAAGCAATGTGCATATATCAATGGATATATCAGGAATCCCGTGGGGAATATCCATTTTGAGCGTGAAATTAATTTGATTCCTCAGCGCCTCGGTTTCTTTCGACGAAAGTACCGCGTCCATCATTACATTGCCTGTGTCGAGCATGTCAGATATTGGCGAGTTTTGCGATATTTCCGACAAAAAGGCGGTAAGTTCATTCGATTTCCCCATATCATTCAGAGTGCGCAGGGTGTCAACTTTTTGTTTGAAATCATGGGCAAGCATTCTTATTTGTTCCTGGCTTTCCGTTAGCTGCATGATATGGTTTTTTTGCAACTCGTTTTGGTAAACAATCAAAACCTTGGATTTTTTGATACGCCGCCCCACAACAATGGAAACAAGAACCAGCAATGCCATTATGAACATCATGTTCATAACCGTCATGTTCATGTCGTAGCTTATCCTGTAGATGCTTTTCTGCGCTTCATTTATCAGCGCCGTGTAAATTTTCGTAAGCTCCGTGTGGACCGGATAACCCGCAGGCCCAAAGGATAAAACAGTGGCACTATCATTCGCCATCGCCGCTACAAAAGTAGGCGCGGCGATTTCATAAGCGTAATAATCAACCAATACTTGGAACCTGGTAAGCTTTTTCAACATTTCAAAAGCGTCCGTGGCCGCAAGATGCGGGTCGCTGTTCACGCTTAACCCCACAAGGTAAATATACAATTTTAAATTGGCATAAGCCTCGTAAAAATCTTCCCTTATATAAGGAAGGATTTGCACATTACCGGTCCACGCCGCCACCGAAGTGCTGAGCCGCCTAAGTTCGGTGAACCCCCCGGGAAGCCGCAGAGCCGCCTGAACCCTTGCGGCCGGGTATCTGAGCATAGTGTAATATTCCCGGTTTATGGTGAAAGTTGTTATTACCGCGAACAAAGATATTGTTAAATCAATAATCAGCAAAAACCAAAACTCCGCGGTCGCCTTGGCCTCCATCGTCATATTTTTAAACAAGTGCCGTCACCCCTCTTTCCGTACGAAGTATAATGTGTATTTAGCGAAAACAAATACGCGATGTAGATTTAACATCAATTCTGCATAGTTAACGAGAACGGTACTCTGCGAACAGCGCCTTTACGGAGTCTTTGTATTTTCTGCTGAGGGGTATTTCAAATTTAACTAAATTTTCTTTGAATATGACCCTATTGCTTGCCACCGCAAATAAGCAGTCCATGTTTACCAAGAACGACTGATGTACGCGAAGAAAGCCTTTTCCTTCCAACTCGTTTTCTACTTGTGCCAACTGGCCTTGAAACGTGAATTCTTTGACGGGGGTTACGGCATTTATGTAATGCAGGTTGCTTTCAAAGTATAAAATATCATCAAGTAACAGTTCTGTCTCCGCGCCTGAGCCTTTAAGCCGGACACGGTAGCGCTTACTGCCCTGCTTGCGGCTCTGTTCATCCAAAAGCCTGTCCATCAAGGCGATTATATCCCCCGCAACCACGGGTTTACAAATATATTCCTTTGCGTTGTACCTGTAACCCCGCCTTACATAGTCGCTCATGCGGGTAACAAAAACAATGTCCACATCCAAGTCCAATTTCCTGATTTGCGCGGCTGTTTCAAAACCATCCGGCGCGGGCATGTCAACGTCCAGAAAAATACAGTCAAACTTTTTGCTGTGGTATTCCTCTAACAAAGACGCGCCGTCGTCATAAATTTTCATGTCATAGTCGCCGATTTGAGCGTGAACCATATAATCATCAAGTATGTGCGCAAGCTGTGCCTGAAAAACTTTTTCATCATCACAAATAGCAATATTCATTGTACAATGCCCCTTTCAGGTTATACCTTAGCGTAAAATGCTTCGTGCATTCCCAACTAATGTGGATTTTTCCATACCGTTTCCCGTTCGCAGTATATCTCAGGCGGGTGACGCGGATTCAGCGGATTTACGAGGTTATACTTATGTTGACGCGGCGGGATTGACCGCGCCTATTGGCGGACACGCTTCAAGGCGGTAAATAGGGCCGTGTTCCTTGAATTTTTCCTCATATTCCGTCATTATATTCCCTTCAAACAGGCTGTTGTGCAGGTCAAGGGAAATATTTTTCATCAGCCATCCCCGACGGCTTAAACATTCTATTGACGATTCGAAAAGTATACGGTTGTCGGTTTTGAAGTAAAGCTCGGGGATAAGCAGTTTTTCGTACATAATTAAGTAGCTGTCATAAGTCAGCCTGCGTTTTGCCTGTTTTTTTCGGCGGTGCCACGGGTCGCAGAAATTTATATACATTCGCGAAACATCCCCCGGGTTTATAAGTTCCTGTATATCATTTACATCCGCCACAATAAACGCAATCGAAGCGGCGCCCTTTTCCCGTGCCAACCGCGCGGCGGCCGCCAAAATGGTAGGGTCGCGTTCTATCGCTATAAAATTCACATTCGGGTGGGCAAGTGACATTTCGGTTATAAATCGCCCCTTGCCGCAACCAAGTTCAAGATGAACGGGGTTATCGTTCGCAAAATTTCCCCTCATTTGCCGCTTATAATCCGCCGTATCCCGAATAATCATCGGATTATCCGCCAGTTCTCCCGCCGCCCATTTCTTTTTCCTTGTTCGCATTCGGCACTCCTATTGAAAAAATTTAATTTTCGCCCCGCGATTGTATCACAGCAAAGAGTGCTGTGGCACACGAAATTTCTAATGAAAAAGCGTCATGGAATTATACATAAATTTAAATCTTTGGGTGAAATAATTTAAAACCATCTTGACAAAACTAACGTCCGCATGTTCTAATGACTTGTGTATTTATAACTAATTTCACCTAAAAAGTGAAGGAAGGATGGTGAAACATGCGCAATTCTCAAATCGCGCCAATCACAGACCCGAAAGTAGCCCTTGAAGCCTTGAAGGCGGGCAACAAAAGATTCGTTGACAGCAGCCCGTCGGTCAAGAACGACACCGCCGACAGGAAGGAGACAGTGGACACCCAGAAGCCATACGCAATAATACTTACCTGCGCGGATTCCAGATGCTCACCCGAAATCTTCTTCGACACAAAAATCGGTGATTTGTTCGTCCTCAGAAACGCAGGAAACTTTGCGACAGATGTTGAGCTTGGCTCAATGGAATTCGCAACCGCGGTTCTCGGCGCTCCCCTTGTTGTTGTTATCGGCCACTCATCTTGCGGCGCGGTCAACGCGGCGTTTGATAAGCCCGCCGGACTGCCCGAAAAGCTTCAAGGCGTAATCAACAACATCGCCCCCGGTATTGCCGGAACCCCCGACAAACTGGCGGCAACAAAAGCTAACACAGAAACCGTTGTCAAAAACGTAAAGGCAAACCCGATTATCCAAAAGCAAGACACCTTGGTAGTCGGTGCTTATTATGACTTTGCCACCGGCGTCGTCACATTCTATGAATAATATTTTCCAAAAAACAGAATAAACCACAAAAACACCCCCCGAAATGGACTTTCGGGGGGTGTTTCAGGTTTGTTTTTATGCTTTTTTAGTTTCGGAAGGAGCCGCGCCAACCGCTTGCGCTTCTTTTTCCATCTGTTCCTTTGCCCATGTGACAAGGGTGTTCATTTTCTTAATCCACGCAATCAACATCCTGAGGTAGTAAATACCGTTGGAGCCGATGGCGAGGGCTGCGATTATTACGGCGATGGCGTTGCCGAAAAATACGTGGTTGTAAATGTTGAACACACGGTTTACGACAAAGCTTAGACGCATTACGTTCTGCCCCTTGAGGACATTACCGATTGTTAAGCCGATAAGTGTCAAGCAGATGAACCATTCGATAACCACGCCGGATGTATCGACTTGGAGGATGTGTACCAGGTAAATTGTTGAAATTACGATAAGGGTGGAGAAAATAACAGCGAAGGTGTTGTAATACTTCCGCGGCACATGAATGCCTCTTTCAACACGCCAGTCAAAAAACCAGAACACGTAGTTACGCACGGACGCTTGCAGGAACAAGGCGGCGAGTGTCCAGTTTTCAAGGAACGCGGCGGAGACGGCCAAGAAAAACGTGCCGAACCCAAGCAGTAACATTACTTTTAATTTCTTTTTGCATTGAAACGACCATACCATAAATACGAGCGCAATAAATGCAAAAATCTGGCTTACAATCCAAATCGGTCGATAAATTTCGTAGTCCATGATTCGTACAAAAGCATCGACAAAAAAGTCTACCATTCTACCCCTCCCGGTCAATCGAAAATATTTGTGTGATACCCAAGTATAATACAGGAAAACGAAATTAAATACAATCCCCACCTCACATGACTGCACATCAAATTTCTATATTTTTTAAACCTAGTGTTCGGATTGTCCGAAAAGCTGAAATTCTATTGACAAATATTGCTCTATATGCTACATTTCTTAACAATTTTAAACTGCGCGTGGGGAACTGAGTAGTTTTACACAAGGAGGGAGTAAAGAAATGATGACTGTATTGTCATTGCTGCCGATAATCAGCTTGCTTGTATGCTTGATTGTAGTTAAGTTTTCGGTAGCCAAATCGGGGGCCATATCCTTGGGAATCGCCCTTGTCATTGCACTGGGGTTCTTTGGACTGCCCGTGATAGACGGACTGCCTATTGCCGTGGGAAAAGCCCTGTGGCTTGCGCTGTTCGTCTCTCTAATCGTTTGGCTCGCCATCTTTCTCTACCATCTTGTTGACGACTTCAAGGCTATCGAGGTTATTAACAAGAACATAACAATCTTCGTAGAAGACAAGTTTGTATCATTTCTGCTTCTGGCGTGGATGTTCACAGGTTTGCTTCAAGGCATGGCGGGTTTCGGCGTTCCGGCGGTAATTGTTACGCCGATATTAATCGCGCTTGGGTTTAACGGCGTAAAATCCT
>Ga0209755_10008840_pt1 | contig 10703 bp, 8 predicted proteins | sample TergutCo191P1_FD_187301 | JGI IMG/M metagenome (GOLD analysis project Ga0209755, IMG submission 187301) | Cornitermes sp. P1 segment gut microbial communities from Petit-Saut dam, French Guiana - Co191P1 (SPAdes) (version 2) | ecosystem: Host-associated > Arthropoda: Insects > Digestive system >... | reverse complement strand
ATAGACGATATCAGCGAGTTGCCGCCCGGTTCCACAGTTGCCTTCCCTAACGACCCTGCAAACCATGGCCGCGCACTATTGCTGTTGCAACAATACGGGGTTTTAACTCTGGACCCAGCGGCGGGTATTTTAGCAACATATACCTCGGACATTACGTATAACCCGCTAAATTTGCGATTTCATGCCGCGGATGCCGCGCTTTTGCCGCATATATTGGTGGACGTGGATCTGGCAATTATCAATACTAACCACGTATTAAACAATTATGATATATTGGGTATGCACCCAATGCACGATTCAGTAATTAGAGAATCGGCATATGAAAACCCATATGCAAACGGACTTACTGTGCGCGCAGTGGACAAAGACCACCCGGCATTGGCTGTTCTGATGCAGCATTTGCAATCCCAAAGAGTCTACGATTTTATTTGGCGATATTTTGACGGCGCAGTAGTGCCTGTTTTTCAACCATAGTACTTGAAATTGTTTTTCTATGATGTAAAATAAGAAAAACAATTTTTTGAGGAGGGTTTTAACATGACCCAAAGAGACAAGGAAATCTTACGCAATCTTGCAAATGCCTATATGGAAGTTGCAACTTTGCCTGTGCAAAACGAAAAAATAGAGCTTTGGAAATCCCTTAACGCGGGAAAAATGCAACGTCCAATGGTAACAATTTGTCAACTGCCCTGGCACGAGCTTGGCGGCGAAGGCGAATTGACCCTGCATGTAGAAGACACTGTCTTCCGCGAAGTTGAAAACGAGATGCGCCAACTGCTGTACAAATGGAATCACTTCCCCGCAGACATGGTTGTTGAGCCTATTATCCCTATACCTATGGCAATTGGCGGGTTCGATTACGGCATAGAGGTTCAGGAAGATATATCAGTAACCGATGCAGCAAATTCTGTAGTTTCGCATTATTATACAAACCAATTCCAAACCCTTGAAGACGTGGCTAAAATCAAAGATATGCAAATCACCCACGACGAAGCGGAAACTAACCGCCGCATGGAACTTGCAAACGAGATATTTGCAGGCATTGCGCCTGTACGGCCTAAGGGGCATATTTTCCACTTAGGGCCGTGGGATAACCTTTCTACCTGGATGGGCATAGAGGCCGTTTACATGGAACTTATCGACAACCCAAAGCTCATGCATGCCCTGGTACGCCGCCATACCGACGCTATTATAGCCGGGCTAAAGCAGGCAAATGCACTTGGCGTTGTAGATTCGCAATCTAACCTTTGCCATTGCTCGCATATTTATACCAGCGAGATGCTGCCCGGCCCCGGTGCCGGCGGTGCGCAAACCACTTACAATTCTTGGGGCTTTGGGCTGGCACAGCCGTTTACGTCTGTGTCGCCTGCCACAACAAAAGAATTTGAGATACCGTATATTACAGAAATGGCAAAATATTTTGGTGGTGTTTACTATGGTTGCTGCGACCGCCTTTGCGACCGTATGGAGATGGTCAAGCAAATCCCAAATGTGCGTAAGCTTTCTTGCAGCCCGTGGAGTGACAGAGAAAAATTTGCCGAACAAATTGGACCTACGCTTACTATGTCTGCAAAACCTAACCCGGCGTTTGTGGCCAATTCTTCAATCGACTATAGTGTAATAGAAAAAGACCTGCGTGAAACCGTAGAAGCCGCACGCCGCCACAATGTTAACTTGGAGTTTATTCTAAAAGACATCTCTACGGTGCAATATCAGCCTCAGCGGCTGCAAAAGTGGAACGAAATTATAATGAAAGTGGTGTCGTAATGAAGCAGCTTTTTGAGAAATATAAAAATCTATCCATTGCCGTGCTTGGTGACTACTGCTTGGACGAATACCTTTGGATAGACGCAAAATTAAACGAGCCGTCGTTGGAAACGGACATGGTAGCGTACCAATGCGTAGAACGTGAGACTTCGCCGGGTGCGGCAGGCACAGTTGCAAACAACTTGGCTAATTTGGGCGTGGGCAAAATATATGCCGTGGGCTTTGTTGGGGATGACGGCCGCGGCTTGGAGCTTTGCCGCGGGCTTAATAGGCTGCACATAAACAGCGATAACCTTGTGAAAACTTACCATCGTGGTACAAACGCGTACACCAAGCCCTGGATGATAGAACCAGATGGCTCAAGATGGGAAATGAGCCGCATAGATATAAAAAATTGGACCAAAACCCCGCTGGAAATTGAAATCGCGATAACAAACAACCTGCGGAGCCTTGCCCCAAAACTGGACGCTCTAATTGTAATGGACCAAGTTACAGAGGAAAACTGCGGCGTAGTAACCGACGGTATGCGCCGTGTGCTTACAACTTTAGCACGTGAATACCCTAATCTGCTTATTTTTGCAGATTCCCGCCGCAACATAGGGCAGTTTGGCGGCTTAACCGTTAAAGGCAACCAATTTGAGCTGACTCATGCAGTGTATGGCCTGTCCGATACCGGCAGCGACAACCCTGTTAAATTAGCGTCAGACCCTTCCGTAATGCGCACAGATGCGGAAATCGCCAGTGCCTGCGAAGCATTGCAGAGGCAGAATAAACGCCCGGTAATATGCACTATGGGCGAAAAAGGCGTGCGTATTTACAGCGAAAACGACACGACAGATGTACCCGCCCGGCCCGTAACCGGCCAAACGGATGTATGTGGGGCAGGGGATATGTTTACTGCCAACTTTGTGACGGCCCTTGCCGCTGGTGCAGATATGAAAACAGCCGCGGAGATAGGAAATGCCGCCGCGGCCATTTGTGTTAGTCAAATAGGGACATCCGGCCATGTCACGCCAGAGATGTTGATTATATAGCCAACGCCGCTTGCACTGCGGGGGCAATTCCCTCTGCCATGCGCAAAAAGCCCAAATCATTTGGGTGTCCGCCGTCTGTGGTGCAAATATCACGGTCGGCAGTGCCAAAAAGGGTCATTCCGTCTACAAACCATACATTTTCGCCACGGGCTTGGGCATTTATAAAAGTATCATATACGGCCTGCTTGCGGGCATTGTCTTCATCGTCATCCGGGTCTGCGTTGGGTTTGGTAACAAACACCACCGGCAGGGCCGGATTTTTTTCGCGTACAATTTTATAGAATGGCTCGTGTTTTTCGCGCAGATACTCTGGGCTTGGCGCGTTGTGGTCGAAGTCCATGATAAATACGCGCATGGGTACCTCGTTTATAAGATGTGCAATTTCCGGCTCGCCCATACATGCACCAGAAAAGCCAAGGTTGATAAACGCTACGTCCAGCCAACGTGATAAAATTGCAGGGTATGCACAAGCTGGCCGGCTTGCGTTGCCGCCCTGCGCAATGGACGGGCCGTATACCAAGACTTGTCCCACTTGCGTACGTGGTGTGGGGGCAAAAAATTGCACGCCGGCTTCTATACCAATTTCGATTTTGTCCACGCCGTTGTATGGGGGTAGGTAAATTGTGATATCCTCACCCGGGTTTTCTACTTGGATGATTTGTTCACGCTGGTTCTCCACAGGGGCAACACAACCTAGCAAACGATAGCTGCCTTTAACGCCTGTGTACACATCCAGGCCGGAATGCCCGGACGCAGGCTGCGATGCTGCGTATTTTGCCGGGCTACGCAAATTGTAGCGTACAGATATGCTGGCGGAGTCTGTACGGAAGCGCAGTGTTCCGCCGGAAGTGTCCCATACATGCTTCTTCATGCCGTCGCTAAGTGCCGCATGGCAACGCTGGGGCAGGCGGCAAAATACTTGGTCTTCGTCGTACCACGGGAAGCCCTCCAATACCATTGGCGCAGCTGGGGCTTGGGTGTAGATAAAAGATTTTTCTTGTTCCATATAAAAATCACCTTTCGCTTTTTAACAACTTTACGGCCAAATTCCCAAGCGTAGCCATATGGTCGCCCTGTACATAGTAGCTTTTGCCGCCGTCACTTACCGTGCGCGACAAAATGGTCTTCCATGGGCGGAAGTAATAGTGCGGGTTTGTTTTGCAAGGCTCTGTTGCTACATCTCCCGTCAGCGGCTGCATATCGAAAACGGCTGTTGTAAAGTCTGCAATTTGTCTGCCTTCTTGGTGGGCGACATTGCGTGCCATTGCAAGGCATTTCAAATAAACCTCTGGCCCTGTAACTGCCGAGCCTACGTTTAAGAAAACACCTTTTTCTAAGTTCTCGACACTTTTGGCAAAAATCAAAAAGTCCGTCATGGATGTTTGCCCAACGGACGCGCCGCAGCAGTTTGGGTGCTGGTGCACAATATCGCTGCCGATGCCAACATGAACCGTTACAGGCACTTGCAGGCGGTACCCTGCCGCAACAACGCTGTGCTGTGCATATGGGAAATGCTTTTCGTTAATATATTTGCCAACGGCTTCGCCAAAGCCCAGGTTTTGCGTTGCGCCCTCGCGAACGGCATCATTAAGCAGGCTAGTTTCTTGCCACAGGCCAAACTGGCCTGCCGAGATATATCTGGCCACGCTTTCGCAAGTGCCGCCGCACATGGCCAGCTCGAAATCATGAATGGCCCCCGCGCCGTTGGTGGCAAGATGCGTCACAAGCCCCTGCTCCATTAGCTTTATCAGATATTTGCCAAGCCCGCGTCGTAGCACATGCGCCCCATACATTATAATAACGGCGGCATCATTTTTGCGCGCTTTTTTTATTGCAGATGCAATCATATCGATATCTGGGTTTGAAAATGGAGGTGGGGTTTCGTTCATAAGGTTGTTTATGTCTAAATCATGCGCCCGCTCATTTAGCGGGCGCAGTTTTAGTTTTGTAAGGTCGAATTTTTTCATTATTTATACTGCGGCAGCCATTGCGCCTGTTCGCGAAGGAAGTCTGCCACCATTGCGTCAATTTCACTTACGGTGCAAACTGCGCCGGTAAGCGGGTCCATCATTAAGGCTTGTTTCAGCAAGGTTACGTCACCTTTTATTGCGGCCTCAACTGCCAGGCGTTGCACCCATACGCTTTGCGAACAAATGGCCGCGCAGCCCATTGGCAAGTCACCAATTTGTGGTACGCTAATGCCATTGCCGTCTGCATAGCATGGTGTCTCTATAATGCAGTCGTTTGGTAAGTTGGTGATTGTGCCGTTGTTAACTACGTTAAAATGCCCACGATACGGGTGCCCCAATTCGAGTGCTTCTACAATATATGAGCCGTGCTCTACCCCGCGTTCAATGTTTGCATAATCGTTTGGCGGCTCTCCAAGCCATTTGGGGTATTCCGTTTCAAACCAGTTGCGTCCCTCGCGGCAAGTGCGAAGGTATCCGCCAGTTTCGCCGCCATACCAGCCTTCGGGGTCATTCCATTTATCCATTTCGCCCGGGCGTTTGCGGTACCACATTAAATATTCCGACAAATGCCCATTGGACTCCGTAGAGTAATACCCAAACCGCCGCATAACATCTATGCGCAATTTTTCCGTTTTAGATAAATGCTCGTGTTTCTCGAATGCTTCAAGTATGCGATGCGTCAAATCCTTGCCGTTATGCTTGACAGATAAGTACCATGTTTGGTGGTTAATGCCCGTGCAAACAACATCCAGATCTTCATATTTAAGGCCAAAGGCATCTGCAATTTGCTGCTGTCCGTGAATTACGCCGTGGCAAAGGCCTATGGTGTTTACGCCAAAGTAATGATTGCAGGCCCAAGTAACCATCGCATTTGGGTTGGAATAGTTAAGCATTAGCACATCTGGCTTGGCATGTGCGTTTATGCTTTCACAAATATCCCTCATGGCGGCAATAACGCGCTGGCCGTACATTATGCCGCCCGCGCAAATTGTATCGCCCACACATTGGTCTACACCATAGCGCAGCGGTATTTCAATGTCTGTTTCAAAAGCTTCCAGCCCGCCAACACGAATACAGTTAAAAACATATTTGGCGTCTTTTAGTGCCACACCTAGATCTGTGGTGGAAACAATTTTAATTGGAATATTGTTTGCATCCAGGTCCCGCTGGCAAAGTGTGGTTACCATTTCAAGGTTGTGCGAATTAATGTCCATGAATGCGACTTCTGTGTCAGTGCGAAATTCAGCAATTGACATAAGGTCTGAAAATAACTTGCGTGTAAAACCTAAACTGCCCGCACCAATGAATGTGATTTTCATTTAACATGTTCCTTTCTATTTTCGTCGTTATGTTCTTGCAAAATGCAATACATTACGATACAATACATTTTAACATTTTTTTAAGACAGCGTCTTAGAAAATACTATAAGCTAATTTTACGACACAGATATTACCAATGTCAATATGTTACAGGAAGGGTGGTTTCATATGGGTCAGACTGCAATTACGGTAAGCGACAAGCACATACTGTGCGAGTTGGCAAAAAAGAATTTGGAGTACGCCAATTCCCCCAAAAATTTAGAAAATATACGCCTTTGGTACAAACACAACGCCTGTCAGGGCGAGAGGCCAATGGTCCACATAGAGCTAAACACGTTTTGGAACGAGGTTGTACCAAAACGTTTACAATGCCAAAGTGAGGCCGCCCGCAGGCTGGAAGCCGAGCTGTATAGCGGCATGGTCAATTTTGAACTTTTTGGCGACGACAGGCCTGTTCTTGACTACTTTCCGATACGTATACGCGCTGATTTTTTGCCTTTTGGCATACAGCCAGAGTCGACTGTTGCGGACGAAGGCCTGGGTTACCATGTAGAGCCCGCTATCCGCGATTTGGAACAGGATTTTCATCTGCTGAGCGAGTCCAAAATGTCTACAGGCCCATATTATGATACCGAACTCAAGGATATGGCAGACGAAACCTTTGGCAAGATTCTTCCAACAAAATTTGTAAATGGCAGCATTAACTCGTTTCCTAGTTCCGCAATTTTGTGGCTTATGGGTATGGAGACAATGTTTGTGTCAATGTATGATTATCCGGAGCTTTTTCACAAGATGATGGACCAATATGCAAACGATACTCTTAAATTCTTTAAGCACATGGAAAATGAGGGAATTATCCTACCGACAGTAGGCGGGGAAACTCTTACTATGGGCAGTTTCTGCTATACGGACGAACTCCCCAAAACGGCAAAAACCGTTGCAGATGTCTGGGGACATGTGAACTGTCAGGAAGCTACAGGTCTTTCTCAGGAAATGTTTGCAGAATTTATGTTCCCGTACTATAAAAAAATCTCGGACAGTTTTGGAATGCTATCATACGGCTGCTGCGAGGCCGTTCATCCACAGTGGGATTCTTTAAAGACACTTGGAAATTTACGCAAGATATCAATTTCGCCCTGGTGTGACGAAGAATTTATGGGTGACGAACTGTGCGGCACAAAAATAATTTATCATCGCAAGCCTGCACCGCATTATATTGGTGTAGACACTGTCCTTGACGAAAACGCGGTGCGCGCAGATATACGCCGTACAGTAAACGCGGCCCGCGGCTGTACACTTGAAATTACTCAGCGGGATGTTTATTCTATTAACCATGACGAGGAAAAAGTGCGCCGCTATGTAGAAATCATACATGAGGAGTGCAGTGTACATGAGTGCTAGCATAAATATTAGACCTTTAAGACCCGAAGACCATGTGCAGTATCGCGGTATTCGCAACCTTGTACTTTGGGGTACCGACGATGTACGCGAGCAAATGAAAGACCCACTGGCACATGCGGTCTGCAACGATAATGTATACATTGGTGCATTTGATGAAGGCAGCATCTTACAATCTGCAATGGCTGTTGAGCCATACACCATACGCATGAACGGGCAGGATGTTAAAATGGGCGGCATAGCATCGGTAGTTACCAGACCCGAAGCACGCGGAATGGGGATTATTCGTAAAATTTTTGATGCGGCATTTCGGATAATGCTTGAAAACGGTCAAACATTTTCGTATTTGTTTCCGTTTTCTCATCGGTACTACCATAAGTTTGGATACGAGGTCTGTTCCTTTAATAACCATGCGACCATTCCGGTAAACCAGTTTGGCGCTTATCCGTTCCCTAAGAATTTTAAACAGCACGAGCCGGATGACGACATAGCACCGTTTATGGAGATTTACCGAACATTTACAACAAGTCGCAATCTATCATTTGTGCGGGATGAAAAGGCTTGGCAAAATATGCTTAACCGCGACCCGTACAAAAACCACGAATTCACCTACTTAAACCGTGACGAAAACGGAAATGCAAACGCCTATGTGTTGTACTGCCCCGTCAATAAAGAAGGCGCGGCCGGGGCCCCGTGGCATCGTGTATCAATAAAGGAGCTTTGCTGGACAACACCATCAGGCTTGCACGATATTTTTGGTTTTTTTGCAAAACTAAGCCCGGAATATGATTCTGTAGAATGGAAACTGCCCTGTGATATTAACGTACATGCACTGTTTCCGGATGTGGCAAGCATAGGATATACTCGCAATGGTGGCGGCATGAACCGCATTTTGGATGTTGTCTCGGCACTATCTACTCTTAGTGCACCTTGCGGCAGCGGTAATCTTAATTTGCAAATTACAGATGCGTTTTGGCCAGGCAATTCTGGCACATATACAGTTGAGTGGGAAGGCAGCAAATTGGCTGCCTGCAAAACAAATTCTTCTAATGTAGATATGGCCACCGGGATAGAAACATTGACGCAACTTGTTACCGGCAGCCTGACTACGGAAGAATGCATTTACAAAAAAGATACGAAAATATATAGCAACCACGCACAGTTGCTGAATTTGTTCCCAAAACAAAAGTTGCATATGACAGAAGCGTTTTAGCTAAGCGGCAATGCCGCTTTCCGAAGGAAATTAAAAAATAGGAGGCAGTTATGAAAAAACTAATCACATTAGCATTGATAATCGCTTTACTTACAGGCCTATTAGCAGGCTGCACCGGCCGTGGCAGCAATGATGACACGTATCTAATCGGTATTCTACAGTACTTAGACCATCCTGCACTAACAGCAGCACACGATGGTTTTGTCGCTCGCTTAGCCGAGCATGGCTTTACAGAAGGCGAAGGCGGAAATGTGACTTTTGTCTTCCGCAACGCTGGAAGAGATGCGTCCGTAGCAGCACAAATGGCAGAATACTTAGTCTCCAGGGAGCCGGATTTAATTCTTACAATCGCGACTGGCGCATCGCAGGCAGTGGCACGCGCCACAGAAGATATCCCTATCGTTATCACGGCAGTTACATGCCCATATACCGCTGGACTAATTGATTCGTTTGAAGAACCTGGCCGCAATGTAACAGGCATATCGGATTTGACGCCTGTTGCAGGTCAAATTGACCTTATTACGCGGCTATTGCCTGATACACAGGTCATAGGTCTGCTATATAACTCTGGCGAGGTAAACTCGGTATTTCAGGCAGATTTAGCGCGCCAGGCTATTCGTGCACATGGCGGACTTTCATATGTTGTAGCAAATGCGCCCAGTCTCTTGGAAGTTGGTGACGTAACACAATCGCTGGTAGGGCGCGTGGATGTAATCTATGTCCCAACATGCAACACTGTTGCAGGTGCTTATGCGGCGGTCATGTTGGTTGCAGACGAAGCCGGTATTCCTGTAGTTGTTGGTGAGTCTGCCGGTGTAAATTATGGAGCATTAGCCACAGAAGGAATCGACTACTATCTGCTTGGCCGTCAGACAGCAGATATGGCCGCACAGATACTGCGTGGCGAAGCCGCACCAAGTACAATGCCCATACAGTGGCAGCAAGAAGAGGGCGTATTATCCATTAATATTGATACTGCCGCACGCCTGGGCATAACCATTCCAGACGAAGTGCTTAGTAAGGCACAAATTGTAAGAGATTAATTTTATGAAACTAAACTTATTGATAAAAATCGCAGCATTGCTTGTGGCTTCGGTCATTATGGCATTTTTCATGAGCACGACTGTTGTATTGAATGCCGTGGCACAGGGTTTGATCTGGGGCATCATGGCCATTGGCATGTATTTGACATTCCGCTTTTTAAATTATGCCGACCTAACTGCAGAGGGCAGCTTTGCATTGGGCGCGGGGCTTGCTGCGCGTTTGATTGCCGGGGGGATGGACCCAATTATGGGGACATTGTTTGCAATGGCCGCCGGTATGGCCGCCGGATGCATGACAGGTTTTTTGCATACCGTACTAAAAATACCGCCGCTGTTGTCTGGTATCATCGCGATGACAGGGCTGTATTCCATCAACTTACGGGTCATGGGCACACCAAATATTTCACTGCCGCGCGGTGCGGACACCCTTATCACCCGTGTGGGCTCTCTTGCGCCGGTTCGGTATGTGGTTGAACTGGCCGGTATTCCCGAGCGCTTAGGGGCGGGGATTGTACTGGGTCTTATCGTTGGCGCGATAGTAATTGTGTTGCTGCGGCTATTTTATAACACAGAATTGGGTTATGTAGTACGCGCCACCGGGGATAACGAGGCTATGGCACAAGCGCAAGGGGTTAATACCCGCCGCATGAAGGTGCTTAGTCTCATCCTTTCGAATGGCTGTATAGCGATTTCGGGTGCGTTATTTTTCCAATTTCAAGGCTTTGCGGATGTTAATATGGGTGTTGGCGTGATTGTTGTTGGGCTGGCATCTATAATCATGGGCGAGGTTATTTTCAAGGACAAGAATAACCATAAAGTATTCATTGCGGTGGTGCTAGGCTCCATTTTATTTTACCTTATCCGGGGATTTGTGCTTAGCATAGGTATCAATCCAAACGACTTTAGGCTGTTTACAGCATTGGTGCTGGCATTGGCATTATCCCTACCGCTTTTCCGCG